>Ga0209367_1004671_pt1 | contig 18963 bp, 3 predicted proteins | sample WorMetLIZISLAND2_FD_187412 | JGI IMG/M metagenome (GOLD analysis project Ga0209367, IMG submission 187412) | Marine gutless worms symbiont microbial communities from Max Planck institute for Marine Microbiology, Germany - Olavius geniculatus... ... | reverse complement strand
CTACTAATGCTACTGCTACTGCTGCTACTACTACCGCTGCTACTACTGCTACTGCTAGTACTGCTACTGCCACTACTGATACTACTACTGCTACTGCTACTGCCACTACTACTAATGCTGCTACTGCAACTACTACTGCTACTGCTAATACTGCTACTGCTACTACTACTACTGCTGCTACTACTGCTACTGCTAATGCTGCTACTGCTACTGCTACTACTACTGCTACTACTACTGCTACTGCTGCTGCGGCTACTACTGCTGCTACTGCTACTACTACTACTACTACTAATGCTACTACTACTACTGCTGCTACTACTGCTACTACTACTGCTGCTACTGCTACTGCTGCTGCGGCTACTGCTGCTGCTACTACTACTACTGCTACTACTACTGTTGCTACTACTGCTACTGCTACTACTGCTGCTACTGCTACTACTGCTACTGCTACTACTGCTACTGCTGCTGCTACTGCTACTGCTACTACTGCTACTGCTAATGCTACTACTACGGCTACTGCTGCTACTGCTAGTACTGCTACTGTCACTACTACTACTGCTACTGTTGCTACTACTACTGCTACTGCTACTGCTGCTACTGCTACTACTACTACTAGTGCTACTGCTGCTACAGCTACTACTGCTACTGCTACTACTACTACTGCTGCTACTACTACTGCTGCTACTACTACCGCAGCTACTACTGCTACTGCTACTGCTACTACTTCTACTGCTACTGCTGCTACTAATGCTACTGCTGCAGCTGCTGCTACTGCTACTGCTGCTACTACTACTGCTGCTACTGCTACTACTGCTGCTGCGGCTACTACTGCTGCTACTGCTACTACTACTACTACTGCTACTACTGCTACTGCTGCTACTACTACTGCTGCTACTCCTGCTATTGCTACTACTACCACTGCTACTGCTAATACTACTACTACTGCTACTGCTACTACTACTAATGCTGATACTGCTACTGCTACTACTACTGCTACTGCTAGTGCTACTACTGCTGCTACTGCTACTACTACTACTGCTACTGCTACTGCTGCTACTGCTAATACTACTACTACTGCTACTGCTACTACTACTAATGCTGATACTGCTACTGCTACTACTACTGCTACTGGTAGTGCTACTACTGCTACTACTGCTGCTACTGCTACTACTGCTGCTACTGCTACTGCCACTACTGCTGCTACTACTACTGCTACTACTGCTACTACTACTGCTGCTACTGCTACTACTACTACTACTGCTACTGCTACTACTGCTACTGCTGCTACTACTACTGCTGCTACTGCTACTACTGCTGCTACTTCTGCTACTGCTACTACTACTACTGCTACTGCTACTACTACTAATGCTGCTACTGCTACTGCTACTACTACTGCTACTGCTAGTGCTACTACTGCTACTACTGCTGCTACTGCTACTGCCACTACTGCTGCTACTACTACTGCTGCTACTGCTACTACTACTGCTACTACTACTACTACTACTACTGCTACTGCTGCTACTACTACTACTGCTACTGCTACTACTGCTGCTACTACTACTGCTGCTACTTCTGCTACTGCTACTACTACCACTGCTACTGCTACTACTGCTGCTGCTGCTACTACTGCTACTGCTACTACTACTACTGCTACTGCTGCTGCTACTACTACTACTGCTACTAGTACTGCTGCTACTACTGCTACTGCCACTACTGCTGCTACTACTACTACTACTACTGCTACTGCTGCTACTACTGCTACTGCTACTACTGCTAGTACCGCTACTGCCACTACTACTACTGCTACTACTACCACTACTACTGCTACTGCTACTACTCCTACTACTACTACTATTACTACTATTATCACCACAACTACAACTGTGACAACTACTACCACTATTAGTACAACAACTACAACACTTTGACTTCAATTTTTGAACAATGCAATAAAAATGTAACAGGGCTGGGTCTCATAGAAAATGGGCCAAATTAACAGGCTGGGTGATGATGGGTAAAATATTTGAATAAATAATAAAGTACAGAAATAGATTAAATCAGCACGGTTTGAAAAAAACTCTGATTAAGCTCAATGACAGACAGAGAGACAAATAGATAAAATCTACTACTGACATTAACGGCTGGTGGAGGTTTATATTTGTCAGTCTGCCAGATTCCATACAGCTCCACTTTACGCTTTGGTCCAGCCATCTCACGCATTTTTACCTACACATGCACACACACCGCATCATCACTAGGGCTGCTCTTACTACTGTTACCAGTATTATTACAACCAGCACCAGTCCACCACCACAAGACCTAAGAGATGACCCAGATGTGGTGGCTGATTTTCTCAAGTTTGACAACAACTGATGAAAAAGAAGAGCCATGGGCTACAACAACAACAACTACCACTACCACAAACACCAGTATGGGCATCAATCTATGTCATGGACATGCTGGACATGTCCCAGAAAATGTTCACTAATCTGAAAAGACACTAGTCTGAACAGTACAAAAGCCAGGAATAAGGTGAGGGTTAGTGATGTGGTGAGGAATAGAGATAAACTGCATTTCTAACTACGGCAAAGCTAAGCTATAGTGGCCCTTGGCTACGGCAAAACGGAATCTGAGCAAATTTGAACTAGTGCCCCATCAGACTAGAGACCAGTCACCCATGTCTTGATTAAAGTTCTTGGTGAGGAGACACCAACGACTTTGCCTCACAGAAAAGAGAAATGCTGACTTGAAATTACTGACAGCTGCCCCAGTTATAGCAAAATTTTAAAGACCAAGTATACACAAAAACTGTTTGCAGCTGGGGCTCCAACCCAGATCCCTGGAGAAACCTTACAATCTTCCAAATGCCCTAGTTGGAAGCTGCCTCGACGTAACCATCCTTGTTGCCAATTGTTGTCCTCCCAACATCAGATACTGATCAAATGATGATGACTACTACCACTGCTACAAGTAACAGAGATAGGAAGAAAATGTTTGACTGACCGACGTTGTACGCGAATTCACAGCATTGTACGGCCTTTCACCAGCCTAACACAGAGACACACATAACAGACAAAGAAGAAGAATACGCCACGTCCGATAAAAAACATCCCAAACATTATCGATTGTCACTTGAAGAAGAAGGGTTATCCAATTATAGTGATTTTTTGTACGAATGTTTCTGCCACAACTGGCCATCAAATTAGCGTTCAATATTTCATTTCACCCAATGTCTGCCTCTCCACTACCTGAGGAAAACAACCAACAAAATATGAGTTGAAATGAACAGAAATATGTCAAAAAGCATCCCCATCATTATCAATTGTGACTTGAAAAAGGACTGGCAGATTTTGATAATTTTTGGTGCAAACATTTTTGACCCTACTTGCCATAAAATGACTGCCTTAGTTCGCACCACAATAAATGTCTGCTTTTACGCTACCTGGGAAAATCCAAACAGGCAAATTAGGATAAAAAAGCAATATTTTATTCATTTTGTTTCCCCAGGTAATGCAGAAGCAGACAATGAGTGCAGTGGAAAATTGGTCATTTGATCGGCAGTTTTGTCAGAAATATTGGTGTCAAAAAATATTAAAATATGATAATTCTTCTTCAAGTTACAATCGAACATGTCCGGGATGTTTTTTCCGGACATGGTGTACACTACAGAGTGAAATGCACGGACATACAGACAGACACATACAGACATATTCAGTGCTTACTAATAAAAACAGACACTTACACAGACATATATGCATATAAAACAACGCTTAGATCCGGTTTTTCCGTAGCAAATCAAATCAAATTTGATCTCCAACTTACTGATTTCCGATTAAATTGATGTTCAGAACTGATCGTCGATCAACTGTGTTTCATTTTTCTATGCATTTTCGATCTCCAATTACATGATCGACGATTAGCTGATCGGCTGTAAACTGAGCCTACTTTATGCCAATCTGATTGGCTGACAGCTGACCTCGATTTGCAATATTGTGCTAAATTACCCAGCATGCGCTGCGAGTGGATGCCGTAGCCAATAAATATTATCACAGCAACAATATCAATGATATCATCTGCTGGCAAAAATACGTTTTTCATAAATCAATACAGGGACATCTATCCATTTCATTTCTTTACAAAACACTATACACAGTATAAATTGATCAGTAGTGATTGATCGCCATGCCCGAAACTTCATTTTAATGAGTAAACTGCCATTCTGACCAGCGAAGTGAAGCAATGTTTCTGGTGCAAATAAGCAACGAATTGCAGATTGCCATGTTTAATCGTCAATTATCTGACTTGATCGGCCAATAATCAGACATCAACTTGAATCAAGATTTGATGGACGATTAGTCGCTAATTGGCAATAAAAAAACGGTCGTTGAGATGATCTCCGATCAATTCCCAAAGTTGATCAGAGATCAATTTGATCAGCCATTAAATGTCCATGGAAAAAAGGGACCTAAGAGACAGAGAGATAGCCTTATTTCCACTGAGACCATCGGTGTGTCTAGGTGGGAGCTCATCTAATTTGAGCCACTGCGAGCTACAGAGGGTTAAACCCAGTAAAGCCAGCATACAACCCAAGACAGCTACCTCCATTAACAACCAGCATCTTTAACCGACTGGCTCAGTATGCCAGTAGTTCTGGTAACAAAGCCTACAGTTACACAAAACTCACCTCTTCTTCTTCCACAGTGGTGATGATAACTATCGCCAGTACTTGTTAGGGCTATCCATGAGAAGATGCACACTGCACAAGCTCAGTTGGTCTTGGTGGCTTGAATGATATAGGAATTTGCCCACAGACTCCCCACCCCTCACTTCCAAAATTACCAAGGTTAACTTAGCCTCCTATCCTCAACAGAATGAGAAATAAGTAGTTGTTTGCTGGCTACAAGGTGAAAGACTGGAGTGGCTGATTGAGACTGTTATGTCTGCTAGCTGCGAGTCCAATTGTTAGCCAACGTGGGCAATGGATGGCCGCATAATGTGCTACGGTATCGTTAGCTTATGCAAATCAGCTGCCACTTCCGAGATTGTAAAGCATTTCTGGCCGTGAGTCTGACTCTTCCTAGAAGTGCTATAGCAAGTACCCGAACCCAAACTTTACTTACTACCTTTTTACCCAGAGCAGCCATAGCAAATTTTAAGGCTGCCCCTGTCCTGAAGCACAATTAGTTAGCAAGTACCTTGACAGTTCTGCCTTCAACCAGCCAGCGATCTCTTGAGTGCAGCTAAACAACAAAACAAAAAACAACAACCAAATATCACACACATATGATGCTGGCTAAGCTGCATGTCTAACGTGCATGCTGCACATGTTCAGTGAATATCTAGACATATTCCACCTAATTTCACAACCAATCTGTATGCCTTCAAATATAATTAACACAAGAAATCTGAGCTAATGCTCATGAGATGCACAAGAGCCTATGGCAGTTCCTGTTCGCAGGTCATCTTGGTCTATCTCCATCCATTTCATCGCAATTCACTCTTTTGCAGCCAAAAATTGCCTAAATATCACTTAAAAGTAATATTTTTAGAGTTCAAGGTCATTCAAGGTCATAGATGTTGACATTCATAAGAAGTTCGTCGCCAGTGCTTGCTAAGATAAGCAGCATGTCTCTGCCTATCTCCAATCATTTTCACGCTAGACAAGACAACAGCGGATGAATAACCACTTTTTAGAAGGGTACCCCTCATTAACATTCGCGTGTGCAGGCCTCTCTGTATCTAGAGGGTTTGGACTTGGACTACTAAAATCAACATTCAATGCTGAAAATTTCGTATGCAGGTTGTCTTGGTCTATCTCCAGCATTTTGGCACAATTCACTCTTGAACTGCGTGTTGCAGCCCAAAATCACGAAAAATTCACTAAAACTAGCTATTCTGGGGATTCAAGGTCATTCAAGGTCATGATGTTGACATTTCTAAAAAGCTCATTGCCAGCGCTTGTTATGATAAGTAGCATGTCTGTGCCTATCTGCAACTATTTTCATGTCAAATGAGTCAATAGCGGTAGTATAACATCTTTTTAGGAGGGGTGTCACTCTTTCACCCCCTCGTTCGTGGGCTTTCACTCAGTGGCATGATATTTTGTCACAAAATACTAAAGACACTAACCCAAAGTCTCTATCTCAACTGATCTTGAAACAGTACCAGGTCGTGATGGACAAACAGACAGATGGACAAACAGACAGATGGACAGACAGACGGATGGACGTGAAGACAGAATTACCGTAGCTAAAATGTGCTATAGCTATGCTAGCTCTCGCGCATAAAAATATTTACACACATATGCAAGTAGCAATTATACAAAAAAACTGCTTTGGCTGCCTTTCACGCCATCCAATCAGAAAATAGATCAGACCTATTCCACAGCTCCTGGGACCCACATGGGGCTACTTAACAAAGAACATTCTATGTTCAATTATAAAATGACTAAGACAAGTGAACAAAAAGGGTTCTAAAAACTTTCTCACATCTATGACAAACTGCTCATCCCAGTGACATCTAGTGTCAAACGAAAATTGTTCCGAGGAGGCAGCGGTGGTAGTTGAAATAAATATCAACAAACTAGTTAATAAAAACAATAAATTATTAGAGTTTAAAGAAATTCTACGTAAGACACAGTACCAACACTACTAGACATAATCATCGTCAACACTAACTCGGTAGACGTTGTCACGAGAGTAGATTGGTTCACTGCGAATGGAGCCGAACACTGGAGCATTAGGAGGGTAAATAGCCTCGTACTTCAGCAGATGTCTTTTCAACGCATAACTACCAAAGTACACCACAATAATTATATCATAAATGAACATGCACATCATAAAAGTAAATTTACTAGTATACACTTCATGGAGCCAAATTAACTTCAACAGATGTCTCATCAGCACATACATGCCAATATGCACCATGTCAGTGAATGAATCAATCAATAAATGAAGCTATCAATAGATCAACAAATCAACAAACCAATCATTCAAGTTTACAAACAGAGAGCACAAAAACTATTTTTGCTAATTTGCTAAATGCATCAGAAAACTCATTATTTTACACATTATGTACACTGCACTACATGCATGGGCTGGACAAGATGTGTTTTCTTCCTTTCTTCATGCATATTTGCAATAAACTGACTGATCAAAATGCAATAAGAGTGGACGGTAGCAGCATACTTACAGTGGGTGATTTTTGAATTCACCGATAGTTGCTGGCAGAGATTTACGCATCAACTGAGCTACACACAGTCAGAACACATCATCATCATCATCATCATCATCCACGTTATTGCCATACATTACTACACTGTGTCTCAAAAAAACCGGACCCCTATTACGTTTTGAAATAACTCCAACAAACTGCACCTAATAATAATAATGATTAGCTGAGAAAATCGTCAAAAGGTACTCAATATTGTATTGTGTTACGGGCTTACGATATTTCATAAAATGGGGTACCAGCTTAGGTTAGATGTGGATGAACTGAAGCAGCGCTTGGTGGAGGTCTGGTCTGGCCTACGGCAGACCGTTGTCGATGACGCAAACGACGAATGGAGAAGACGTCTCCGGGCCTGTGTTCAAGTAAAGGGACAGCACTTTGAACATCTGCTGTAACTTCTGACTATGATGTTGCTAATCAACAGTTCGTTCAACTTTAAACGTTGGCGTTATAACATTTAATGATTTCGTAACTGACGTTGTTGGTTCGTTGGAGTACTGCAGTGCAGTTGCCTCTACTGTTGGTGCCACAGGAAAACCTCAGCTGGTACTCTGTTCTTAAAATTTCTCGCAAAGTAACACATGCTATTAAGTGCTGATTCTCTAACGATTATTTTGTCAAAATCTACTGCTATTGAACCAGGACTGTTGGAGTTATTGCAAAAGGTAGCAGGGGTCCGGTTTTTTTTGAGACACAGTGTGGTAGTCTAAAACATCCAGTCTAAACTACATGGCTAAAACGTGACACACATAAGTGAGCTCTCTCTACATGCCTGTTAAGACCTCAACCTTTGACCTTCTGACCTTGAAAGCTAAACATTCGTGTTGATCCCAGAAAACATGACTGATGAAAGTTTGGAGAAAATCGACTGATGCTAAGATATTACAGAAACAACACTGCTGACAGGTAAACAAATCCATGAATAAATGGATGAGAAACAAGCGAATAAAATGTTCCAAACACCATCTATTGGTGATAGGCAGAAGCATACAAAACAGTTGTATCTCTGTCCATACAAAACACGTATTAATAATAAAACACCATCATGTACAAAAGGCAGCTTCTATGGTGCTACCAAAGCCAAAGCAAGAGTTCACAGAACTCTGAACCAAACTAATCGGCTTGAGCCACAGCTCCGCCTATACTACAGGCATCTGCAGTCACTACATCCATCACCACCATTTATTATTACTCGACTAGACAGCTGACAGTCATTTAACCATCCACGAAGTGTAGAAGGCTACATACCGAGACTGTTTACCTGTGCAAAAACGGTCACCAATTCATGCACTAACTGGGCCCGACATAAATGATTGGCTGATAAGAAACAACATGTATATTGTTAACCACTACAACACAACAACAACATACAACATACAGCAGTACCTCTGCTGTTTACACTAGTAGCTGCAGTACCTGTAATGTGTTGATTTTCTGAGTCATCCATTTCGGCGTTCTTCAGAGCATATGGCTGGAGCACTTCCTTCCACCAGGGTTCATTCAGCCTGAGCCGACGAGCGCACATCAACCAATGACCAGCATACTTCTTAGTTACGTCTTTCACACAGCCATCTGTAACACGTTGACATCAGCATCATCATAATTCATCATCACACTGATATCACTGCTCCCACAGCTAACAGATCTGGTTTAAACTTCAACAATACAACAACAGTTACAAACAGTTTGGAAACTTTTTGTTCAACTGAGACTTTGGCACATTTTGACTTTCTTGTTTAATCGTACACTTACTTACTTAAATGTCTAGAACTGCTCTCATATAATGCTGAAAAAGCCAAGTTGACGAGACCAAAATAATAAGCACCATGTGTCAACATACCGTTATCAACAGCCAGGACATAAGACATTGGTCTTGTAGCTAGAACTTCGGCCTCGTCTGGCTGATCAACTAATGGAGCGGCCGTGTTTACATCTGCACACCAATCAGACACAAGAATATCAGCTCATCGCCATACTGATCAATTAATGGAATAGCCATGTTTACAGCTACAGACCAATCAGACACTGCATCATGGTGGTGCATAAACTTTTTCAGCCAAGGCCACAGAAAGCGGTCTAAAAGGCACTATTACGAAGGCCAAAACTGTGAAATAAGATAAAGCTCAAACTCCAATACATTCAATTACCAAGTAAGTTTATGACAAGCTCATAACAAATCTAACTGTAACTTCCCCATGTCATATATCACAAAGAAAAATAATGGGGAAATCAGCATGACAGATATTTAGCCCCAACTGAGCATACATTAAAAGAAAAGTATGAGAAACCAATGCTTCAAAATTGTTATGTTACAAATCTGCCTCAACATAATTAATCACAATCTTATTTAGAGGCCTAATATTTTAAGGTAACAGAAAGCACAACATGGCACATTATTAGCCAGTTTTGGACCACATTCCAGCATGCCATACACCAACTGCTGTATACTTTGAATGCATGTTTATGGATGGCTGCATAATTTGCTAAGCTCTTTCATTAGCACATGCAAATCAGCTGCTATTTCTAAGATTGTTAACTACTTTCAGACATCATCTTGACTCATAAAAAGACTAAGCAGCTCCATATTAAGTTCTGGACAATTAATTCTTCATTTTTACATGTGAAAGCAGCATCCTAGCCATTACAATTCTGTCTGTCCATCTGTCACACAGGTGGATCAGTCAAAAACAATGCAAGCTAGGATCACCAAATCTTCACCATCGGCTGCCCGGAAGACTCTAGTTTCAGGATCCGTAAAGCTTCTCCATAAATTTGAAGAAGTTCACCCCAGCGAGGGCGCTAAATGAGAGGTGGGTGAGAAAAATTTGCAATTTTTAGCCAATAAGTCGTGGTATCTCAATAAAGGTGCGAGATAGGGCCTAGGTTACTATTAATCACTAATAGAAAGTTGTAACTGGCTCTTGATTGCCACCAAACTCAATGACCTTGGATAACCTTAAATGCTAAAATAAGGGTTTTTATGCATTTTTGGCGATTACGGACTGCGAGACACATTTCAAGAGCAAATTGTGCCGAAATCAATTGAGATAGACATGGAAAAGCTGCGTATAAAATGTTCAGCACCGAACGTAGATTTTGACGATCCAAGTCTTGATTTTCTAGGTTCAAGGGAACTTGCACACTAGTGACAAGCTTTTCAGTCATATCAACATCAATGACTTTGAAAGACCCTGAACTTCTAAAATAAAGGGTTTTAATTGACTTTTGCGATCTTCGGCCGCAGCGCATACTCCAAGAATGAACTAAGACAAAATGGCTGGAGTTTGCAAACAGCAACTACTATAGGCTTTCGCGCATCTCATGAGCATTAACTCAAATTTCTTGTTGCAAGCAATCACAGACTCAGCATCAAGCAATAAGAAGAGAGTGCAACTAATTAATGCATTTGACATAAAACAAAGTTACAAATGTAACAAAATAATAAAAACATAGCCACTTACAGATCCATTTCTGCTCATTCTCAAGGTAAACTTCTGCCCACCAGTCACACACTGCAATGACCAAATCAACACAAAAACTGTAAACCAAAACACATCTTTCAACCAACTCCACATCATATCACTGTCCCAGCTCGTAAATTGGAGGGGGAGAGGTCTGACGGATAAGTTTATCAACACCCTGAATCAGCTGGAACCAAAAACAGTGCACAACAATAGCTAAAAGTGTCGACTACACACAATTCTGAGCCTGAAATGCACAAAAATGTGTCTGCAGCAGCAGCTTTCCGACAGATCCAACTGGGGCAGCTTACAGCACTACCCATACCCTTTAGATGGATTAATTCCGGAACACTTCATATTCTAATTTAATAAAAGTTATACAAAAAATCCAATTATACTAACTAAACCTAACTACAGAAAATAGTGCAATGAGCATTTACAAGTATGTATCTGTTTAAACCAAGTTTTTGTTGATTTAAATTGCAAGAACAGGTTTTTGACCAACTCTCAAATCCGATCTCATCCAAGGCTCCTTCTGCAATCCATACGATGCTGATACTTTGCTGCTACTACATCTATTACTACTATTACAACCACCACTGCAGCTGCTACTTCTGCTGTTGTTACTACCTGAGTTGAGACGTAGTTCATTGGTGGACTTTTCAAACTCTTTGATGCGTAGAAGTTCATTCCTCTGTGATGAAAGTTCCAGCGACTGCACGCTGTGTGCTGAAGCAGTGCGGCACATTGACACTCCCCAGTCATCACACTCGTCATCAATGCTGTTCACAAAATAAACTATCTCCTTTATCTCCTAATTTCAATCTAACTGATTTATTCCAAAGTTGGTCAAATCTACCGAAAAGATAGCTTATGTGAATTAAAGTCCAAACAGGCAGGACATCATTCCTGTCACTCAAACAACGGTGTGAACTGTCAAAGCAGTTAAATCAAGTGGTCAGAAAAAAATAGTTCAAAATATATCTGAGAGAATGTTGGCTCGCTCACTATTCCAAAAGGCCACTATCCAAGAAGTCCATTATTCTGACAATGTTAGTGCTACGATAAGGATTACTTATTTATACAGTGACTAGTAGATCAAGATGGCTGGCCTACAAAACTTCCTAGAAATTTTCAGACATTCTCCCAAGTGCTTTCTAAGTTAATCAACTTAGTTATGCATAGATCACATTTTTATTAAGATCTTCACAATTCCAAATTTATGCTAATTTTTTTGGAAAGTCTGACCTACTAGCAAATAAGGCCCCTGAATCCCAGAGTCTGATTTTTCCCTAAGTTTATCATAACTTTGACTTACAAAATTTCCGTAAACTAGGCCTCTAATTCTCAAAGTCAACTAGAAATAAAAAAGCAAAAAGACAAAGCACATGCCTCATTCTGGGTACTTTCTGTCTTGAGCTCCTCGTGGAACTGGTGAGCTCTACGGTATGTCTTGGCCGTGACTCCATCGACCGCTTTCCACCGGCGCCGTCGTCACTGTCTTCGCTCAGTGACAACTCGGCATAACTCACTCGCTGACTGCACTGGCGCTTGCGAGCAGTCAGCTCAGCCAACTCCGAGTAACTATCATGTCCAGTAGCACTAACACTGCCATCATTACCATTGTAACCTGGGCCACTGTTACCAACACCACCACCACCACCAGCAGCACCACTATAACCATCATCTTCTTCATCTTCCTCTTCATCATCGTCATCATCATCATCTATCCAAATCACCTGTAGTGGTTCCGACTCAACTTGCTGCTTCGAGAATGTAGATTTATTGGCACTGGTAGAAACACTGAACTGTGGTTCTTTGTCCACTGGCTGGCTGGAATGTGGAATTAGGGAGCCTGATTGAAGTTCTGATGTGAGTTCGTTACTACTGTCGTTTGAAATGGCCGGCAAGTTCATCTGTGACGTGCCATCACTGGGAGTAATAGGGGTCTCTACTTCAGAGTGGATGTCATCCAGTGTGACGTGAGATTCCAATCCACTGTCATTTGGAATGACAGCTGCATTTGTATCATCAACCACATCCATCTCAGATCCACTCTCATTTCCAGCAGCTGGTACATCAGGCTTTAGTCCCTCATCATTTGTATTAACGAACACTCCGGTCTTCAATCCAGTGTCAGCTGTACTAATGGACACAAATGTCTCTAGTAAACTGTCACTTGCAATAGTAGACACATCTGATTTTGTCTTGCCTTCGACTGTAACACTGCACCATTCTGTCCCTGTTCTGCAGCTATTTATGGCAGTAGACATGTCGGTAATAGCAGATACATCCATTGTCGAACCTGTATCATTTGTTTCAGAAGACACATACGTCTTCAATCCACCTTCACTTTCAATAGTGGTCACATCTGTCTTTTCCTTGGTGTCATTCAACATAAAACGAGAATCAAACTCTGACTGTGCGATAGAAGTCGACTCTGGCTTTGATTGACTGTCATCAACACAGACAGAAATGTCCATCTTTGACTTAGCATCCGTTCTTAATGTACTGTCATCTGCTTCTTTGCAGATCTCCATTTCTTGGTTCATGTTGACAGGTGAGCTCACCACCTTTAACTGACTGTCAATCAATGCTTCTGACAGTTTGTTACAAGAACTGGCAGGCAAATTTGTGACTGCAGAATCCACATTCGACAACTTGTCATTCTGTATGATAGAAGAATTGACCTCTCTTAATGAAGTGTCATTTATAGCATAAGACACATCGGTCTCCGACCCACTTCTGTCATCTGTAACAGAAAACACATTCGGACATCTCTCTGATCCGTTGCCATTTTTATCCACCACTGATCCACCATCAGTTACATCTGTGGACACTCCTGTTATGGCTCTAGTGTCACTTGCATCATAAGACACATCAGTCTCTGATCCACTGTCATTTGCAATGGTGGATATTTCAGGACATTTCTCTGATCCATTGTAATTTTTATCACCGGACACGTCCATTGTTGATCCGTTGTCATTGGGAGCAGTGGGAATGTCAACTTTTGATGCTCTGGCATTGGTGCGTGTGTATGATTTTGTTTCTAATTCTTCAGTATCTGCATCAGAAGACACATCTGTATCCGACTCACTCTCATTTATATAGACTTCAATCGTTGATTCACCATCATCTGTAACAATGGACAACTCAGTCTTTGATCTGACACCAGTAGTAACAGAGGACACTTTCGTCTTTGATCCAGTGTCATCTGTTTCTGCTCTGTCATCATTTATATGAGAAGATAGATCTGTCTTTGACGAGCTGTCAACTGTAACTTCAGACACTTTCATTTTGGATCTGCTGTCATTTGTAACAGCAGACAGTTTGACAGATGAATCATTCTCAGTCTTACTTCCCTCAGCAACTACAGAATATTTCACAATATCAACCAGAGTTTTGTCACCAGTATAATCGACATTGGAGTCGACCTTTGAGCTACTATCACCAACACCAGCAGAGACAACTGAATCCTTCTGTGATGTATCTGATAAACTTACAGTGAAGTTCTCAGTGTCTGTGATACGTGAATTTAACTGTGCCTCACTGCAGTCAATTGCAGCTGATGAACTGTCACTCAGTGTGAAAACAGAATCAATTTTTAATAGCGGACTAGCTCTGGACATGGATTCAAACTTGTCAGGTGTATCAAACTCACTGTCAGTTAAACTAAAACATGAGTCTATCTTCAAGAAACCATCAGCCTCTTGGGTTGGCTGAGAGTTACTATCTGCTTGCCTTGGAGATGATGTGTCATCACTAGCAGTGACGGACAAGTCACTTTTGGACATATGATCACAAGGAGTGACTGCAGAGTCCAAGCTTGACAAGTTTCCATTCCATGTGACATCGTGATTAATACATGAATGGTCATTACCAACAGAATACTCCACTTTAGCTGCAATACCACTTTGCTTGATAAGGTCATCAGGGTACTGATTGTTATCCACAATGACAGGAGACATTGTGTTTGGTCCAACATCACTTTGCGTGACAGCGTCACTGATGAAATTCTGACCGTCAGCTGCAGTGACAGTAGTCACCATCTTTGACAAGGCATCACTCTGAGTGTCAGCAACATCTGTCTTGGCCAAATTCTCACTCCCAGTTGCAAATAAACGAGGAATGTCTGAAGTATCTGCCGTTGTCAAATTCTCATTCCTCGTTATAGAAGAACTGGGAATAACAGAGGCATCCTCACTTGTCAAACTGTCATTCTGAGTTACAAATGAATTGAGAACATCAGAAGAATCAAGTGCTGCTAAACTCTCATTCCCTGTTAGATTTGAACTAGAAGCATCCATGCCTGTAGAACTGCCACGTTTTTCTACAGAGGAATCATGAATGTCAGAAACATTCTCAAGCCGTGTTACAAACAAGTCCATTTTTGACTGATTCGACGCAGCAACCAGTGTGTCTCTCTTGGGGAATTTCTTCAAATCACCTGTGCTGGCGGATTTTAACTGACCGTAGCTGCTGCCAGAGTTGCCAACTGAATCTGTAACTGCAGTCCCAGCGGCAATGGCAGCATCGGTAACAGTAGCAACCGTCGCTGCACTGTCAGACTGTTTCATGTTCAAACTGTTGCTGCTGCTGGCATTTCTTGGAATGCTCTGTGAGTTCTTTGTCAATGGCGCAGCTCGTGGTAACTTCTGCAACCATCACATACCATACTCAAAATACATTCAGCTGCAAAAATTAACGATTGTATCACGTGATTAACTTTTAAAACTCTTTAATTAAAAAAAAATTGATCATCAAATTTTTAATCAAAGTCACCTCACAAAAAAAACGCATTATAGAATAGACGCCATGACAAGCATTTGATAAGCAATAATTAGTTTCTCCGCAAAACATAATTAGATAAAACAAGCATTTCCAACCTACCAATAATAATACAGACCTATTGACAAAAACATGCATTTTTCTTGCACAATAACCACTCATAGTTTTAATCCAAATTACTAAATGTTAATTTTTTTCTAGCATAACTGTTGAACCTTGTTGATCATTATCATCTTTAAAAATATAGTTTAATACTTATAGCAATGTCACAAACATTCCAATTCAAATATAGACCTGCATTTCAAAAATCAGTAGTCATTTTCAGCTCCATTGTAAATGGCAGAAGAGACAGACTGTAAAACTATAAGGATTTCTAACCTTAAAGGCCTCGAAACATCGACCTTAAAACAAGTCATAAATTATGCAATACTTTTGTGTAGTACTCACCAACCACTACCTGCACACCAAATTTTACTGAAACTGGAAAAAAACTTTTGCTGAATGAAATGACGAATGAATGTATAAACAAACAAAAAACAGATAGAATCTATTCAGTTAAGAAATCAAACTAAAAATGTACCATAATGCTGTAGTAATGCTGTTGTGAACAAATATTGTGACACTTTGGTAATAGAATAAAGACAACTGAGTACCAGATCGATTGGTTTGAATGAGACGGGCTGCAATGAATGAACCAGTCTTGTCTGCAATCCGACTGCCCGCGATAACAGTACAAACACCTACGCACAAATGGCCATATAATAAACACAGCTTCCACTTCTCTGCAGCAAATTCAGCCCAAATTCCATAACACACTTTGACAAATTCTATGAAATTAAGCAGCACAATAATTTCCAAATAACACAGCAATAGATGTTGACGTATCTTTAACAATGTTCTACACTCTGTTCAAAAAAACAAATTCTTACATTTTCTTTTATATCTCCATGAAGAATGTTTAGATTTTCACAAAATTTTCAGTGAATGTTTAGGAGGAAACTAGTATTTTATCAGTGTAAAAGTTAGATATTCTTTGCTTTCGATGACGTCATGCTGACATTATGTTTTCGTGTTTCTAAATTATGGTTTTACCGTTGAAGACAAACATTAATAAAATGTTTGTGAGTCAGCAAGAGTTATGGAGCTGCAAGTTTGTGCAAGATGTTTTTAGATAATGGACAGAATATTGAATACTGATGGAATAAAACTTTTAAATAAAAAAATTGACATGTCTGACAGTATCAAGCCATTTGACTAATAGCGGGCAAATGGTCAAAAATGCAGTGATGCAGTACGCGAACACTTGCCAACATCTACAAAGTTCAAGATCCTGCACTTGGTCAAGAAGTTAAACTACAAAAACAGTTCACAATGGAAAATTGCATGACGAATTAGCATATTTTTAAGTTCAGTCATCACTCTGATCAATTTAGGTGTTTTAACATCTCATCAGATGTCTACCTTCAATGGTACAACCCATAATTTACAAACACGGAAATACAACATTAACATGACGTCAGAGGTACCAAAGAATATTTAACTCTAATATGGATGGGATACTAGTTTCCTCTTAAACATTCCCTGAAAATTTTGTGGAAATCTAAACATTTTCCACGAAGATATAAAAGAAAACGCAAGAGTCTGCTTTTTCTGAACACAGTGTATGTACATGTTAATACAGGCTACAACACCTTGCACTTTATATAATCTAGCAACACAGTAAAGTATCAGGTTTATTAAACAAAGTATCACTGCAAATGCCAAAAAAAGAAGCAAAGTCATTTGGCATTATGCAGAATCACTGTAACCCATGTTTAGTTAATCTACAACTTGCACCTAGAACTAGTCAGTGCCAACACAGCGCTTCTGAACCACAATTAACACTGTGACAATGGCTAGTCCTATATCAAATTGTTTTTACATTAGATTACATTAAATTAGATTTAAAGTCTGACTGAAAGTTCCCATTCCGGCCACAAAATCTCCTCTTACTGTGCAGGACCAGGGTCATTGTCAACACCACATTACTGAGAGGCACGTAAGTGTCTCTACAAAAAGGCATCCAAATCTGTTCTATGGCTAGAGCAGGCTGCACGAGTGACAAATAGACCGACCACAGCAACACATTTTTATTGCAATAGGCAGAATCAATTTAATCATGCTGCCTATCTGTTTCAGCAACCTATTGTCTAAGCAATGCAATGTACCTGCAAGGTTCATCCTTACCATAACGTGTTCATGATAAGAAGCAACCCTGTGTTCCTCCATTCTTGTCACCAGAGTTGACTGCTACGTTGAACATGCAATCAACACCTCAAAATGTATGAAACTGACTCAGAATGCAAATGATACAGTAGTAACGCCAATGGCAACTTGAAATAAGTTCTCTGCCCAGTAAACTGCTACCAGTAAACTTGTTTCTACATCATGCACGTTAGTAACACGATTGCACTTAACTTGATCTAATAACCAAACATCAAACAAAATTAATCACCGAAACTTCTTCTAAATAAGATATTGTACAAAATCACATTCATAATTAGTTCTGCCTGTAGTTTTGCTAAAGAGAAGCAAATATGGGCATATAAAGCCAAAAACAAGTTAATACGTAATAAGAAAGTACAGAGAGACTAGGCTCTTAAATTTCTGAGCCTATATTTTTTTCCGAACAAATCATGATGGTAGTCTAAAAACCAGTCACATTTACTTAACACTTTGATGTACGAAAAATAAGAAGGCCTGCTATAGCTTCATCTGAACAATATGTCAACAATTTTTTGGTCAAATAACAAGAAACAAACACCAACCACAACATAATAGTTTACACCCTACATACCAACAGTAATAAATACTGGATGATCCAAAATTCACAAAAAAAACATCCAGACTGTGGTAAAAAGCTAATCACTACTTTTGCATGCTTTCCCAAACATCTCCAAAAAATTTCAAGAAAATCCACTTATAACTTAAGTTATTTTGCATACATGTGAACAAACCAAAACTAGAAATTTGGGGCAAAGCCCAACGTGAGTCCGCCCGGCGCCCTAAGTCCGATTGGGGGAAATTAAAGGGGAAGGGGGTAAAATTGCCCCGGCATCAAAGTCTCGTGCCCCGAACTCAAATGCATTGGCATACGCCGAACGCGCATTGTCGACTTAAGGTAGGTCAACATGAGCGCTTATAACTTTGTTTCTTGTTTACCGAATTTCACAAATTTTTTTTCGTTCAACGCCGAAAAAATCGTTTTCGTCAACACCATTTAGATTTTGTCGCTATCTTCATCGGTTCCAGAGATATTTGCGCTCAAACTCGAAAGTTGTCATAAATCGCACCGATTTTTGCACGTTTTTTGCCCTCTCAAATTTTAAGGGGGGCGGTGCCCCCAAAAGTTGTACTTGCGTTAACACCCCCACCGAGAGGCACGTCAAGTGCCAAAGTTTCGTCGGGCTACACCCCCTAACTCCGAAGTTATAATGGCTCATTT
>Ga0209367_1004670_pt1 | contig 18965 bp, 10 predicted proteins | sample WorMetLIZISLAND2_FD_187412 | JGI IMG/M metagenome (GOLD analysis project Ga0209367, IMG submission 187412) | Marine gutless worms symbiont microbial communities from Max Planck institute for Marine Microbiology, Germany - Olavius geniculatus... ... | reverse complement strand
AGGCAGAGCAGCTGTCTGATTCAGAAGCGTCCTCGTCGATGAAAGATCTCACCGTAAGAAGAAGAACAGCAATGCAAAGAAGAGAAGCTGATCGGGATGGTGACGATCATTCGCATTGGCGACAGGATGGTGACTCGACAATGCTGCTTATCATAACAAGCACTGACGGCAGGCTTATTAGATTTATTAGCGTCGATGACCTTGAACGACCTTGAACCCCCGAAAAAAGGGTTCTTAGTGATTTTTTAAACAATTTTTAGATGCAGGGCACATTTCAACACTGAAGTGCGACGAAATGGTTGGAGATAGACCAGGACAACCTGCGTATGAAATTTTCATCATTAATCGTAGATTTTAGCAGTCCAAGTCCCGACACCTTAGGTTTACGGAGGCCGGCGCAGGTGGGCGTCAAAGACAGCTACCCCCCTAAAAAGTGGTTATTTTACCGCAATTATCTCATGTAGCGTGAAAACGGTTGCAGATAGGCACAGACATGCTGCTTATCATAACAAGCAATAGTGACAGTCTTTTTATTTGTGTCAACGTCGATGACCTAGAATGACCTTGAACCCCCAAAATAGGGGGTTTTAGTGAATTTTTTTTGCGATTTCCGGCTGCGACACGCATTTTAAGAGTGAATTGCGCCGAAATGGCTGGAGATAAACCTGGACAACCTACATACGACATTTTTAGCATAGAACGTAGGCGTACATTATTAGGAATTTAAATTTCGATTTCTTACATTCAAGAAGTCTTCCGTACGGGGGCTTCAAATTTAAGTACTCTTTCGAGATGCATTAATATTTTATTGCTGTAGGCTTACACTAATTGCCAAAGTGGCAGGACCGCTGCTATCGCCCGTCACGTGAGCTTTTTCTCAAATTACTTGTTTATCAACGCAACAGATTACGAAAGGTACGATAATCAAGTAGGCTTACAGCCGATTGTTAACAACTCCACTAGTGCATCTAGAAACTTACCTTGACGACTGAAACGCGTAACACGATCAGGTAATATAATGAAAATCTTGCTATGTCCATGGGCAATATTGTTTAATGACGTCATCGCTGTGACGTCACGTGACCGGAAGACGGACAGTGGGTGGTGGCGCGCTTCGGGGCAACAACATGGCGAACAGCGAAATCGTTTTAGTTCGTGGGCAGTTTTTAAACTTGCAGCATCGCTATGTAATATAGGCTTACTATTTCATGTGCGCGCTGTCATATTAACCTGTGCTATGCTGTAGAGCGTCTATGGCACGACATGCCGTCTGTCTGTCTGTCTGTCACAGATGACCGTATTGTGGCTAAACGGTGCGAGATAGGGCCTAGGTTGCTATTGATCACTAATAGGAAATCGCATATTGGTTTTCAAATGACATAAAAATTATTGACCTTAGATCACCTTGAATGGTAATAACGCACTATAGTAAGTCAGTCGTGCGTTATTGTGGCTAAACGGTAAATTATAAAGGGTTGGCAATAGTACCATCGAATAGGGCGCTGGCGACTTTCTATACGCTGTCAATAGTAACCATGTTTTCATCTGCAGCGGTTTGACTACAATTTTCAACGGAAGATTTCAAGCTATATCGCGAAAGCGATTAGAGATAATGGCCTAGGTTGCTATTAATCATCAATAGGAAGTCGCACATTGGCTTTCAAGTGACAGGAAAATTGTCAAGCTTGCCGTGGATATGGATATCCATGGATATATCCAGGATATATCCATGTGTGGATATCACACTTCAGCCATCCTGTGGATATATCCATGGATATTGTGTTGTCGCATTTGCTATTTAAACTGAATATTTAAGTGTTTTATCTCCATATAATATTGTTCTGTCTGTCGTTCTTACTCTTCATTTTCTCCTTCATTTATGTTATTGAGTCAAATGAATAATCAGTGACATCAGCACGTCATTATTTTGTTAGCCTAAATTAATTTATGTGCACTATAGCAGCAACAGATCTTAATCTAGCTATGGCGCTTTAATACTGTTTTTTGGGCAACAAACGGTCGATCAATTTGTGAGATTATTTTCATTCTTTTTTCATCAAACGGTAAAAAAGTTGCAAACGTTTTGGATTCCTAACAAATATAATAATAGTAGGAAGTACAAACCAAGTGTTCTTCAAAGCGTTCACTCTATATATATCTGTAGGCGTACATCATACATGAATGCAACATGCGTCTTGGAGAACAAAAATCCCAGCTGTTGCTGCGATGGGCCGACCGTACCGCCTATATCTGATAGTCAGTGTCCGACTTCCGGTTGCGAAAAGATAGCGATTTTTCAGAGTGACTGCAATGCCATACAGATCTGGTGACGTTGCTATACTGGACGCTGAAATCAGTGCTAAGATACGGTCGGCTATAGCAAGGGAAATAAAATATGTACGGTAGATTTTTATGACAACCGGGAAATAGTTTTCCAAAATCATAGGCCCCTATTTCATTGTAAATGTGTTTTTATCTTTTTTTACTTTTATTTAGTTTTAACAGTTTCACAAAAGAAATACCTGGAGGTAGAATAGACGCTCTGGCATTGCTGTATTTCGCGAAAATTTACTGGCCATATGTACGCACGATAGGCGTCTGTGGATATGGATATATCTATGGATATCCATGAATATATCCATGGATATACATGGAAAATCTGTGGATATGGATATGGATGGCAAATTTCATACCCACAGCAAGCCTAAAAATTGTTGACGTCATTGGATGACCAGAGAGCACTCTGGGCACTTTATCACAATCAAAACTTTTTTCTAGAGGGCAGCTAAGGGGGCAGGGGGATGGCACAGGGGCAACTGCCCCCCCCCTTTGGCGCCACCCATGCTCATACTGTAGCTAAACGACCACGTCTGAAAATGTATTACAGAATAATAATTTTGGCTTAAATTATCACACTGTTTTATACCGTTTTGTACTTAACTTCATGCGGGTCTATGGTATCTGTTTAAATGGTTGGTCTCGAGCAGGTGCGTAGATTGAGATTTGTTTTGGGAAGTACAGAATTTAGGGGAGGTACATGTATTAGACCTAAATAAGTTCTATAGTTACTCTGACGTCATTTTTACTCCTTAAAAAGTTCACTTTAGTTTTGCCTAATAACTGAGTAGTTTTATGTACTGATAATCCCGTAACTACGCCATGTCATGAGCTTTTAGTTCGGGATTGATGACTAGTAAGAGACTGGCATTGTATCACAGTGTCTACAATTCCTTAGGCCTAGTTGTACTTCCAAGCTTAAGCCTACTGTTAATTTAAACAATAACGATCAACTTTATTAATAATTTTAATTGTGACATTAGCATTATCTTCATCGTCGTTGTTATTACAGTTTTTGTTAAGTTATGTTTTGAGCTAAGTTAAAACAAAATTTTGCTTTTCATAAGTTGAACGATTTTAATATGGGTACCCTTCCAGTAGAATAAATGCCAAACAAGTTTCACCGTATGCATCGCAAATCTATAGAGAAAGAAAGCGAACAACAAACATTTTAAAAAAACTCACCAGAAAAAGTACGAACGGCATTTAATAATAGATTCAACCGTCGCAGGCTCAAAGCTTCCAAATAAGAAAATAAGATTTTTTAAAAATCCAGCTTGATTTGCATATGCAAAGCCTGATTTAAACACGATCAAACCTTGCTTGGTAAAAATGTGGGGCCTCGAATAAATTTTCTGTTCAGGAAACACATAAGTGCAATGAGCAACGTTGAAAAGTTCGGGTTTCGCAATACGGTGTACAGAGCTCCCCTATAGGCCAGCTGCTACGATCTGACATTCTTCGGTCTGTGAGGTCTTCATTTTGTGGAAACCTGTTCGGCCGAAAATGTTAAACATGCCAAAATCTGCCTCCATGCTCGTGCAATGTTTGTTTTCTTTAAGAAAAGCTGAAGACAGCAGCAAATGGAAACAAAAAATGTCGTGAAAGACATACACCTTTTTTCGTGATTTTTACATTTCCTACTATTCACAAGATCACCGGTGTTGATAAACTAACGCGTTTCATCTTTGTACAGTCTTTCTAGAAAATTAACGTAAAATATGTCCCTTTTTATTTACGTGGTTTGCATCATAACTGCAATAAACGTTTGTTCAAAAAATAATTTAAATACGTTTGCAAAAATAATTTTCGAGGAAAATTGACAGCGTGTTTTAAATTAATGAAAATGTTTCCGTTCCAAATTTACAACATGCCGCAGTAAGCCTACACGCCAATTCGGTATTAATATTTTAAACCTCAAACAATTTATTGAAATAATGTTAACGCGTTTTACTTTAAGAGAATGAAAAAAGTGCTAAACGTTCAATACTTTTGCTTTTTTCAATTCACGCAGTTTCAAATGTACGTGTTCGTGGTAATGCGACAGTCATCTTGAAACTAGCTAGAGAGTGACATTTAGCAACGTCATTCTTCGTCATTATCTCCGCCAATGGAACGAAGTGAATTGGAGGAAATTATGAGATTGGTCGTTTTGTCCGTATGTGTGTCCGTGTGTCTGTCTGTCTGTCCTTCTGTGAACACAATTGCACCAAAAACGCAAGCAGCAACGACGGCTGTTACATTAATCTCCCTCTCCTGCCGCGAAGCAACTCTTTATTCTGCCTCCCCTTTCTTTATGTTTACATCACTTCGCTTGGCGGAGATATGCACTCTCACGAGCGCCTTCTAGTTAGTATGGGTGGTATCTGCGAAACCGCTGAATGGCTACGGACGCGGTGGCGGCTGTAGTACAAGGTTGCATGGTGCTGTACATGGAGGACCAGTTCGCCTCGGCAGATGGCGGCGGCGTCGGCACCGCGTCGACGTGCACCGGTTTGAAGTCTTCCTCGACCGCTCGCCAGCGGAGGTACGCCGCCACGACGGCCGCCGACGCCGCCAGCTCTTCCGAGGAACTGTTGACGCCGTGATCGGAGGCCGTCAGGGGCGGGTAGCCGCCGGGGTTGAGCTGCAGGCCCGCAGACCACGGAGACAGGTGTGCCAACTGACGCACAAAGTCTATGGGCGGCGGCGGCTTCGTCAGTGGAACGTCGAAGTTGAACGCAGCTGCAGCAGCCGGCGACGGCGCGTCCTTCCAACCCCGCAGGAAAGCGGCGTGCCGTTCGACTGTTGGACTCCACGCTACCGGTAGGTGGTAGTGCCAGTGACGCCGATGTAGAAGGGCGGCAGCGGCGGTGGTGGGTTGGGACTGTGGTGTGAAGTCCAGACAGGTCGGTGTTTGACGGTGATGATGCAATGTACCGGCGGCGCTCCCTGTGCGTCCTCCGTCAGCTCGCCTCGACACGGCACGCCAGGGTGACGTCCGCCGAGGCACGTTCGGCTCCTGCCAGAACGAAGCCGGCAGACGGCGTTCACGCAGCGGAGTGTCGGGCGACGGGAGATTCTCATCGCTCTGGCTCGTCCTCGCCCGCTCCTGGCTGCTGACGACGTCTTGTGAAGAGGATCTCGGCGTCGAAACACCGTCGACAGCGTCGGTCAATTGGCGCGTCGCGGCTCTGCTCCGATCACTCGGCGAGTCTCCTTGTGACTTGTCTGTGTTTCTAAACGCCATGCTGACACACAAGTATTGTTTTCACGCTTTGTTGCTACTGAGGTCATATTAATAAGCTATAGTACACTAGTTCCTGTTTCTACTTTTTGACTTATGCCATTTTACATCAGCGCTTATAAACTACTAAAAGAATTGTCAGCAGTTTTTAGCCGACCGTACTTAGTTGACGATCAAGCTTATGGTACGAGTTGTCGTCTGTTTGTCGTCTGTCTGTCCGTCGTTGCCAGTAATGGCGTGTATTGTGGCTAAGCGTTAGATCGTAAAGAAAACTTTTTGGACAAATAATTAGTCATGTGTCTTAAACCTAGGCATGCAAAATTTCAGCGATCTACTTCAAGGAAAGCATTTTTAAATTTGGGGTTGAATGGAGGGGTAGAGAAAATGTGCGTTTTCAATGAAAAACTGGCCATATCTCGGAAACGGTAAAAGATAAAACCAAGATTACTATTAATTACTAATAGGAAATAGCATACTCTCTGTCAGGAGATGAAAATTATTGACCGGCTATTGTGGCTTAACGATGCGAGATAGAGCCTAGATTGCCATTGATCACTAGGAAGTGACATAATGGCTTTCAAATAACATGAAAATCATATATCTTGAACGACCTTAAAAATCACTGACAACAAGTGTGGTCGTTTATTTTAGCGACAGCTAGGCTTTTTGTTTTATGTACGATAATTTGAGTAATGTCGTCTATCGTCTTTATAGACGAAACTGCTCAAAATTTAATGCACTCGTGCATACACTGTGTTTTAAAAAAGGAGCCACTTAATTTTTTAAATAACTCAGTAAAAATTAGCCAATGTTGATAATTTTTGTCATGCAATATATCAAGAAAAAATTTAACGTAAATGACTGAAATTTTGCCCATCTTACCTCAATATTGTCACTGCACTAACTTGTAAAATGCAAAAGTCGTAGTTTGGCCATTTACAATAGTGAATTCTTACTGAGAAGCGTATGCATCTGCTCAGAAATGATTGTCTGAATAGCGATAAACACGATTAATTATTGTCTCCCAAAATGTCATACGTATTACATCACATCATCTTTATTACAGCCTTTCTTCAGCACGAACGAAAGCAATGGACGTTGACGCAACTCGCCAACAGCACGTTCCGTAACCACGTGACACATAGCGGCTCACTCGTTGTTGATGCGTCATTTCAGTTCGTTGACGTATGATCTTAAAATGAATACGATTGATTTAAATAAGTTACAGATTTTCAATGATTTTGTGGTATCTGTGATTTTCTGAGCCGACGCATGCTTTAACCAGTATAAATTCATTGTTGTAAATGGCTAAACTACGATTTATGCATTTCACAAGGTAGTGTAGTAATAGAATTAAAATGAGGTGGAAATATCAAGTTCGTTCTTAATGTTGCGTGCCAAAATTATTAAAATTTGTTAATTTTTCACGGAGCTATTAAAAAAATAAAATGGCTTTCTTTTTACGCGCGACTGAAATACTGTTGTAGCGGGCATTAGCTATGCTAATTCTGTCTGTACGTCTATGTGTCTGTCTGTCACCACCCGGTACCGTTCAAAATCCAGATGAGACTTCTGGCTTTTACCGCATGATAGCATTGTGTCTCTAGTATTTCGTGACAAAATTTCATGCCGCAGAGTGATAGCTACTGATGGGGTTCTTCTCAGAAAGCGAAAAAGAAGAGCACCTTTTGAAAGACGTTATTTTACCGCTATTTCCTCGTCTAGCGTAAAAACGGCTGTATACACTGTGTCTCAAAAAAACATCCCCGACATTTTTGACTGTAATTTAAAAACCAATTACCAGATTTTAATAATTTTTGGTACAAATATTCTTGACACAACTTGCCATCAAATGATTATTCAGTTTCTCACCTCACCCAATGTATGTTTCTGCACTTCTAACGGAAAGCAGATCAAACGAAATATGCGTTAAAAAACAGAAACCTGAAAAAAACATCCTTAACATTATCGATCGTATCTTGAACAAAAATTAGCAGACTTTAATAATATTTAGCAGAAATATTTCTGACACAACTGGCTATTAAATAAGTGTTTTAGTTTTCACCTCACCCAACGTCTGCTTTTGCACTACCTGGGGAAAGCAGACCAGGCATAATGCGTATTAAAATAAATGGAAAAATGTCAATAAATTTCATCTGTTCTAATTTGTGGGCCCCAACAGCAGATCTATTACAAGGCGTGACTATCTTGCAGCATTGTGTCCACCAGATAAAGTTTTTAGGAATGTTTGTAAAGTCAGAAGTGACTGGTAGAGCCTGTCTGGTCTGGAGCAGAACCTTATCGATACTGCTGTCAAGTGAATGGAGAAAGTCTCTTTGCCTGTGTTCGCATAGTGGGCCAACACTTCAAGCAATTTTACCGTAGGGAGTTGACAAATGGACAACTAAATGAAATGTCAGCCACAGTGTCAGAAATGTGAACAAAATGTGTTTTTACGCGTTATGTTAATTAAGCAATCATATCGCATTGGATAAAAAATGATATTTCGCTGGTTGTGTTTTTCCAGGTAGTGCAAAAACAAACGTTAGGTGAGATGGGAAACTAAATGGTCATTTGATGGCAAGTTGTGTCAGGAATACTTGTACCAAAAATTATCAAAATCTGATAATTGGTTTTCAAGTTACAGTCAAAAATGTCGGTGATGTTTTTTTGAGACACAGTGTAGATAGGCATAAACATGCTGCTGATCATAACAAGCATTTCCGACGAATGAATTTGAATGATCTTGAAACCGCAAAATAGGGGTTTTAGTAATTTTTTTTTCGCGATTTCGCGCTGTAACGCACATAACAAAATTGAATTGCGCTGCGATGGTTGGATATAGACAAAAACCATTTGCATATGCAATTTTCAGCATTAAACGTAGATTTTTAACAGTCCAAGTTCCGACCCCTTTAGGTTCAAAAAGGCATGCCCGCGATGGTGCCAAAAGGGGTACTTTCCTACAAAGTGGTTATTTTAGCACTATTAGCTCGTCTAGGGCGGAAACGGTTGCAGATAGGAATATATATGCTGCTTATCATAACTAACATTAATGTACGAGCTTTTAGTGGTATCAACATTGATGACTATAAGCGACCCTAAAATAGCGGTTTTTGGTAATTTTTTTTTGCAATTTTCGGCTGCAGCGCACACTTCAAGAGTGAAATGTAACGAAATGGATGGAGATAAACCCAGATAAACTGCGAACTGGAACTGCTATATAGGCTCTCGCGCGTCTCATTAGCATTAATTCAGATTTCTTGTTGGGACACAGTGTAGTGTGGCAAGAAAAAACAATCATCTAAAAAACGTCTGCATCAATGACACGATGAAATTGAGCCAGACTTTTGCATTTCATGTTCGTGTACTCACAAAACATGCTCTACAAATTTTATTTAAACAACTGATATCGTTTTGTAAACACAATAGTTTAAATTTTAAAGTTTACTTTTTCAGTAGCCTACGTGGAGTCGTGCCCTGAATATTCACGAAGAAAAAAGAAAACGTCTGGCGGTGGTCTGGCTTCGTTGGTAACGTTGTTGATTGCATCAACGAAGTTAATCAACACCAGGCCCGGATAGTACTTGGATGGGTGACCATCCCGGTATGTAACCAGTCACCCAGGTCAACTCAGCCTGGCCATCCCTCTGTGGGTAGGCGCAATAAGTACCAGCGAAAGCTGGGACGTAAACAAACACACCGCGCGATTCACTGGCCTCATATCCGTGGTCTCGCAGTGTAAAAACTGGTGTCTGGCTGAGGGCTAAGGAAACGGATATCGGCGCCGCCCAATGGGCAATTAAGCTTCGGGAAAAACTTTACGCTTTTGCGAACAAAACGTCGCAAAACTTGTCGTTAACACTTTAAAGGTCTTTGCAACTTGTGTTCATGTTCAGTTTTTACCTCCGCCAAGGAGGTTATGTTTTTGCCAGAGTTTGTTTGTTTGTTTGTCTGTCTGTCTGTCTGTGTGTTAGCAAGATAACTCAAAAAGTTATGGACGGATCTTTCTGAAATTTTGAGGGTATGTCGGGCATAGCACTAGCTACCAGTGACTCAATTTTGGGGGTGATCGGGCAGGAATCCTGCATTCTGGATCACTTTGAAATTTTCGTTACCATTGCGTTAAAGGGGGCATAAGGGAACCGCTGCAAAACCGAAGATGGTGACGCCACCTGGCGAATAGCTTTGCCTTGGCGGAGGTACCTGCGGGCTATGACTGCTTTCTAGTTATTAGAATACATTGCTTTTATGACACACGTTTAAGACATACAGTACATCAGCGCTGCTATTTTGCAGTTAGAATCGCAGTTCAATTACTTGTTTACTTTCGAATATGCGCTTTGAATTTCAAATAGCTATAATTTTTAAATAAAACCAAATAACGCAATAAAATTTGACGGATAGTTGACCAGAATCATATTCTGAAAATAATTAAAATATTGTAAAAAAAAATCTGCCACAATTTCGGAGATAAAAAAATTTCCCATGGGGTTGTTTTTTGCTCATATTAACGCGCCCTGCATGCTGATACACGAAGGATGCCAAATAATTTTCAAACAACTTCAACAAATTTGTACAAATATGTACAATTCTGGTTCAATGATTCGTTCGTTCATTAATTTTAACCACGTATGGCACTGAATGGCCTATTTTGTGCTGATGTGTGGTTAAGAAACTACTCACTCACTCACTCAATGATTCGTTCGTGAGTCTGGTTCATCAGTGGCTTGCGACACTTGACTAAACAGGATATATATATATATATATATATATATATATATATATATATATATATCACCTAAGCTTTTTTCACATGATTCAGAGCAATTCATGGGAAGATGCAGACGAAATGCCTACCTGTAGCGTGCGGGTGGTCCGGTGAGTTTTCCTAAGCAGCACTGTGCGCAGACATTCAGCTGGTCGGTCGCAGGTAGCTTTTGATTCTATGCAGCTGGTCCGTCAAACTCCGCGGTTATATACCTAGCTGGCTGGACGACCGGTGCCGGAGAGCTTGCTCAGTCCGCCTTCCGTCCGTCTGCTGTCGGCCGGCAGAACAATCTTGCTAGCCCAGCTTCCAAACATACCTCCGGGATCGGCCAAACGTTACGTCATAATTTCTCCCTCTGCTGCTGCTGCAGCTCATACGAGTAAACGTCAGCCGGTGACGGGGCTTTTCGCCAGGAACTGACATTTAGGAGACGACGACACCGAATATTGTTTTCACTTTTTTACAGGTTTATACCTGTCTGAAGCACAGCGTTCAGTCAGTCAACCAATCAACTTGATTTAAAAAGTGTCTAAGTAGCAAGTACTGCTAGGTCCACTACAGTGACTCCATATGGCAGGTGACGCTACGTAGCACTGAGATGGGTTATCATTAACAGCTACAGACAACGTCACAGATAACGTTTAACTTTTCTTTGCGTATGGTTTAGCAGATAAGTGCACGAAACTGTAACAAAAATATGTATGTCACAAAGATGTGCGTTTTGAGTCGCCGACGCCACGCATAGGACCTAGCCAGCCACTCAGCAGACGTCGCATTCTCCGCAAAAGTTGTCACAGATCAGCGGGCCGTTATCGTTATGGAAAATTTTCTGGACGTTCGAGACGGTGTCTGGCTTTTTCGCCCATTTGCCGGTTCGCCCCTTGGCCTGTTCGCCCCCTGGTTCTTTTGCTTGCTTCTCGCGTTTGCAGAATTGGCTCAATAGTTCTGCCCCTGGAATTCATCTGTGGTTTGCACCCATGCTGCTGCTGCTGCTGCTGCTGCTGCTGAGTCTAGGCAGGCGTCGGTTGGATGCGGCGGTATGATGCTGCTATTCGCATTGAAATAGCGCGCATTCCTCGTACATTGTTAGTCGGCCGGCGGCGCCGCGCTGCAGCATATTTGGCTGTCGACGCTGCCCAAGAAACAATAACTGATAACGAGTCCGAGAAGACGACTCGACGCCGCGGGGATTAGTGGCTATAGCTCACTGTGACATCTTGAGGAATGAATAGTACACGTGCAGGCTGCATCAGACTGTGCTATTCATAGCCTTAAAAGGTGCGTTGTACAGCTCTTCGCTGGAACCCGTCTCAGAGCTACGGGGCGTCACCTGTCATATGGGAAAACACAGCATTACCTTGGTTGGTGACGTGGCGTAGCGGTAACACGTTTCATCCGATCAACGAAGTTATACTCTACGCCGGACCGGGTTAGTACTTGGATTGCTGACTGGCATCTCGGTATGTTACCAGCCGCCTAGGTCAACTCAGCCTTCCATCCTTCCGGGGTATGTAAATCGATTACCGGCTTATCTGGCTAAAATCATGGCGGGGCGCATTCACCTGTGTCGGGTGGCAGGTAACACTGTGTAATCTCATACGGCTAGTGACGCTCTGTATAGCTCTGAGATGGGTGTCCTATAGAGCTATAGCATTTAACCATTTTTAACCACCCGATACAGGAGAACGAGTCCTGGCTCAGCGCCAGCTAGATAGGCCGATACTCGATTTGCCACCCTTAAAAAATGGCAAACTGAGTTGACCTGGGATGCTGGTTATATACCGAAGCGATTGACCTGTTTGCAGACATAGGCCTAGTAGTTACTGGGTCTAGTCTATAGCAACTTCGTCACTACAGCGAACCACCATATTGACAAGATGAGACCGACAAAAAGCCAGCTATTTCACTACTATTACTTCTTGATTCGCAGTTTTTGTGGGATGTTCGGCGTAAAAGAGAATCCCCACGATGTCGTTCTGTCGGTTCGGCATGCTATCTATCGGGCCTACCGGGCGTGCTGATGTTCTTTATAACGTTGCGATTGGCGCTAGCGTCAAAATACGTTCGTTTACGTGTTGCTATAACGCGTACTTGTCATTTTTCGTTGACATTTAATTTCCCAGTTGATGCATGCTAGCACCGTGCTGTCGTCGATCAGTTATACCCCGTTTACACGATGAAGCAAACATGAAGCAAACTTAAAACGGGGTAATAACCTCTCACTCAACCAGCCGATCAATCAAAACACATTCATACAGCAACGTCTATACTTCCAGCATATCAGAAGCGTCCAGCAAGCCAAGTCGTCTGTCAACGAATATCTTTATTCGCTAAAAATGGCAAGAAAAAAAACAACAGTAATAAACTCCGAAAAATTTCCAATACACACACAAATTAATATTTTGTGCATGGCAGTGATTTCGACAAGGACCAAAGTAATTTGAAAAAAAGCGAAATCGATGATCGATGCTTTCACCTGGTGAATCATAAATTATATTTTTTTCGTAAGCCGGAAACAGTAACTGTTGGGAGATTGAGACTTAAATCTCTCTAACCCATTTGATGTCGGGGACCACATCTAACACAACCGAATTCTATATCGTTGCCCCCGAGTTGTCAGAACTTGTCAGAATTTTTTGAGGCACAAACTGCATTTGAATTACAGACCGCAAACTTTCTGTAGACGCTTCGGTTTACTCTTACTAATGTGCCTGTTTGTTCTTGAAATGGTTGGATTTGCAACCCCCCGCCCGAACTCAAACTAAATTCCAAGCACGTAAGTGATGTTTTTGGTCTCCAATTTTCACCGACACATCTGTAATCTCTACTGATAATTGTGTGCGTCGTTATAACACACGAGGCTAAGGCAGTGATGATTACTCGTGAAAACCAAACATTTTGTTCAAAAATATCGTGTACAAATGTTCCAAAAACGTTTCGTATTTTATTCTACATGCAATGGCATGCAAAAAGCATTTTAAAAATGTTTTAGCTTAATACGTTTTCAAAACTGTTGCAAAACATTGTGCGCGGATCGTGCATGTCTTGAAGATAGGTAGTGGCTACGGCACGTGCAAAATAAAATGAAACAAAACTTTTCCAGAAACATTTCTAACGGTTATTTATAGTATCCACCGCCCACAGAATGTTTTACATCACAAACGTATAACCACGTCTAAAATGTTTACGAAAAAAAATGTCATTTTTCGCAACGCAGGTAGTTTAGCAACTTTCTATCTGTGCGTTTTTGCGCAATTTTCCTGAAAATATCTGGTGCTGTATAGGTGTGACGACTGGCCCAATTCTTCGTGTCAGAAGACGAAAGGCCGGGAGCCGACGTCCATTGTTGTTACGAGAGTTTTTTTGTCTTGACTTCGTGATGTATTTCGCCCGTCTTCCTTAGAAGGTCTGCGGACCGGCGGATAAAGCGCGTATGTTCACTCCACTGTCTTCCGGTGCATTCGCGCTCGTAAAACATCGTGTCACGGGCCACGCGCGTGGCTGTTTCGGTGTCGCATTAAAATGTCTCTCTCATGAAAAATCCACCCGGGGAAAGATATTAAAATATCGCCAGCACCATAAAAAGTCTTTCCATTATAGGATCGCTCCCCCCAGAAATCTCCCCCGGTCGAAAATTTACCGGAAAAAAATCCGTCCCGCCCGTGCGGCCGCGGAGCGGATTTTTGCCGGTAAATTGTCGGCCGGGGGAAACTTTTCTGGGGGGGGACGATCCTATAATGGGACACCGGCGGTGACGTCTGAAGATAACACTCGGCTAGAGAGTTTAAGTTTTCGCACGCTGCGTTACATTGCCGATAAATACCGCCCGCCATGCACCCCGGCAACTGGACCACGACCGTCCAGTTTTTTCTCCATTACTTCCGGTTTTCAAGTTCCATGATTGGCTGGTAAAAATGTCCTTGGCATAAGATGTTTTAGGCTAATACATACATTACCTAAGCAGCACTGTACACGTGGCAACATGTGGCATTCTGGCATTCGATTGGTACTGTAATCTACGACCTAAAATGACCCCGAAGGGCCAACAGGGATCGCGCGATTTACTTACGACGGCACGGCTTTCTTATACGACATAAGCTTAGATTTTCAGTATCAACAACAATCCCTGTGTGGCCGTATCGATGCGAAGTCCATTATTCGGCGAAAAAAGCTCGTTCGTTATTGGTTGGCTGTGTGAGCTGCGACGTATGGAAGAGAAGAGGTAATTAACGCAGCCACCCAGTGAAGATGCTCGACAAAGCAGCTGTCAAACTGCCATATATTAGTACATCGCAGGCGATGCCGCATCAGCAGCATCCGCAGCCGGGCTAGAGCGGTCAGATCACAGAGAGGATGCGAACGGTTTGTTGAACAATCCGCGCATCGTCCAGCGCCGCGCCGGAATGTACTGCGCAAGCGTCGTCGGCGGTCAACAGGCGTAGTGCTGGCCGGCTGGCCACTCGTCTCGCACCCTCCTCCGCCCCCCCACACACACAGAATCGTCGGCTCTGTGTATTGGGAGACTGAACACTGTTCTGAGATGATGAAATTATAGGTATGGGGGCAGTTTGCCAACTGCGTAAAATTGCAATGCTCGCTAGCTTGCTTCTGGTGGTCAGTTTTATTTATAGTTTTATTGTCACATGCTCCCTGTCCGCTTGATCTTTGCCATAGTATCGGCTTGCGGTCTCCATTTTCGGCTTTTTAGGCCTCAACTCGATTAAATTTTCAGCACGGTTTTATAAAACTCCACAACTCAATCTTGACAGATTGCAGTTAATTTAACCTTCGATCGTCGCGATTATTATTTTTTGCGGTGACTTTATCCGGCAGTCGTACAAATAGCTTGTAGGTTATTTGTACGGCTGCTCGTACCAGCTAGGCCACCAAAGACGGCAGGCTAGCAACGGCTGTCCATCCGGCAACCGGATGAATAGCCATCCGGCTGCTCCGGCTGTCGGATAAATATCCTGTGCTTATTATTTTAGCACATCGTTGTAATTTTTCAAGCTGTTTATTTTAGTTTTCATTTTGTCTTGTTGTGTGCATCATGTTGTTCTCATGCTCACTGAAAGTGTCTGTATCTGTCTTTAGTTGGAATCGCTAAAGCAGCGCAAGCGATTCCGACTATTCATATACACGTTTTTTTCATAGCGTGGTCTGTCCGTCTGTCGTCTGTCACGTTCGTGTACATTCGTTAAACCGTTTGTGAGAATAATTTAAACGCCGTTTGGCAGGTAGGCCTTACATTTCCGGGGTCTAAGAACGTACTGTGTCGGATGGGGATCGATGCATCCAGACCGTCAGTCCTATACTGCCACCTGGCGAATGTAAACGAGAAGCGATTCCGCCGTTTGCCAAATGACTCTGGTCCCTGTATTCGTTAAAGCTAATCCCCACTGCGTCAGTGTACGCCACGGGCTGACGACAAAAGAGGCGTGGCCGGGCCTCTGTGATGTGTGGAACTTTGTGCAAAGGCGGTGGGCGGAAGAGAGAAGCGGGCGGCGTCAGCTCATAACAGTCTTGAAGAAATAATTAGACAGACCACCATCGAAGTTACTCGCGTTAAACGACACGCGTTCGCCAGCTGAGGACGTTTATTTTCGCTTGTCAACGAACGTGAGAGTCATGTAAAACAAATAATTCGAAAGTTATATAGGCGGCGGCTCTAATAATAACGCTGCCATCGTAGAGTCGTCTGTCTGTCTGTCGCACCATCACGCGTACACATTGGACAGAATGATGTCATTCGTGGGAGACACTCGTGTGACCCCAAGTAACAATAATATTGTATTAGAGAGGAGCCCTGGTCCACCCACGGATAAGGGAAACTTAAAGTCGAAACTCCCGGTCAAAATTTGCACAAAATTGCGGTCAATTCCATATTATTTATAGACTCTCGAGCGATGCCTCTTAGTATCAAATGACTTCCGCTTTCGTTTGGCGTCCCCACAAGGAACGTCGCCCATGAGGCTATCTTTGGTTAGGTTATTCGGCTTTCTATAGGCCTACGTTTGTTAGCCTGCCGGTGGGGCGTATTGTTCGTTATTTCGTTCTTTCTTTTTGCTTTTGCTGATTTTTTTTTGTTTCATTTGTTCGCTGTTTTCGTGCATACGATTGATTAGGATAATTAAATAGAGGCCTACAGACTTTAGCCTACTTAAATGTTAAACTGCCGGTGGGGCGTACGCAGTACTTAAGCTTATGTATTATGTGCACAATATATGATGTAGGCCTATGTTTGTACAGGCTTATACATACATGTTCTTACTCAGGTAGAATTAAAGATATGATTTGGAACAGCTTTACGTACGCAGTTTTACTGTGATTTTCTACAGCATATTTTAGTGTAGCCTAGTGTGTATTTTTTGCGTGCTAGTTTTATTTTTGTACGCTTGCGTGTTTGCTTTATATGTTTATGTGTTATACGTAAACTCCATTGGCTTCGGATTCCGGAACGGATCACCTTCAAGCTGTCGTGCCTCGTCTTCCGGTCTCTCAACGGGACAGCACTTGTGTATCTTGCCGACAGCATCAACCGCGCAACTGACGTCACCACGAGGCGGAGTCTGCGTTCCAGCTCATCAAAGGCGGTCGTTGTTCCAGTGACTCATTGCAGCACGATCGAGGATCGCGCTTTCCCGATTGCTGCTGCCCGTGCATGGAACAGCTACCATCGTTTGCCACGTTATCGTCGTCACTGTCGACTTTTAAGCGTCATTTGAAGACGTACTTGTTCGCAACATCCTACTAGTGACGCGCATTCTAGTTCTCCTAGTTTTCTGTTTGCCGAACATGTCGACTTTTAGTGTGAAGTCTACTTAGACTAAATGCCACGATAATAATTTTCGTGCATAATAATAATAAATAATAGTAATAAACGTTGATGACAATAGGCCTGAATATCGCCGTGCATGAAACGCCACGACGACGACGTTTAAGCCCGATGCCAGCGGCGAGTGAAAGGCGACAATGCCGCGAAGGACCACACAGGGCGGCGTTGAGGGTGGTACAGAGACTGGCGGACTGCAGCGTGTGTGGTACGGTACACGGTAGCTATAGTAACGCTCGGCACGCGACCATTGTACTGGCGTGCCGGCGTTCCTGGCGCTCTACGCGGCGAGAAGAAAGAGGCTATATACTATAGACGTCAGAGACTAACGATGTATGCTTTGCGGCTGACAAGACGCATAACTTCCGACCTTCCAACTTGCCGGTCAGCCCTCGCGCGGTCGTTCACCCATCGCAGAGCACTCGCTGCCGATGATGTTACCTTGATGCAGTGGCGGCGCAAGACGTTGAAATGAAATTTACTTAGGCGGCCAGCGATAGGCACAATTTTTAAAAAATTTTTTGTGTGTGTTAAATTTCGACTGTTTTTAACTACTTTGGAAAAAAAGTTTAACCAAACTTTCTTTAAGTAGTTAAGCTTTTTTTTCAAACTTTAAAAAAACCTTTTTGACAATAGACTTTGCGAACTATTGATTGTTCTGTGCATCTCCTGAAAGTTAATACAGTAATACATTGCAAAAATAGTACAAGTAATTTGAGCAAATAGCTCATGAGAGGCGCGACAGCCTAGCAGTTCATGTTCGCAGGTTGTCTTGGTCTATCAATCTTCATCCATTTCTCAAGGGGATAACTTTTAAGACTTTAGGGGTGGCGGCAGTCATCGTTCCACGAAAGCTTAACCAGAAGTGTTTTGTGAAGCTAAAAATGCACCAAATTCATTTTCGGCAGATGCTCCGGGGAAATCATACAACGTTCCCCACTCTCCTAATACGCTGGAGGAAAAGACATACTTTTCCACTTGTCCCATTCCTGCACTCCATTCGACGCCACGTATACTCTTTCCCTTAGAAAATTTTCTACGGACAAGTAAAGATGATGTCATCAGTCTGTCATTGGAGCAATGCAGTAGGCCTACTTGATAAAGCTTGATGCTGGATAAGTTCGTCTTGACGTTAAGGGGAAGGGGAGCAGGAGAGTTAAACATTGAAGCAGTGTTCGATTTGTCAAAAAACCAGTGGGGGGTCGCCGGTGGGGAGCGCCGAAGGCGCGAAAGTGGAGGCGCCGCAGGCGCCGAGAGGGTTGAGGCCGACTAGGGGGTCTGGGAGAGCGTCGTGAGCTCCCCCAGCGGGGTCCGAAGCGGAGTCCCGGCCGCAAACGCATTTTAAGCATATTTTAGAGTCAGAGAGCGGCTCTAGCATAAAGAAAAATGCACATTTTCTGTCCTACATTTTGAGTGAGATATAACCACACATATATACTGAACAATTCAACGAATCAAAGGCTGCTTTCACAACACTTTAGCAAGTTTACTGTTCACAAAACCACTTGTCACTTTTCACTTATTGAGTTTTGCTGATGAGCAAAACTCTGCCTATAGCATTAAAGAAAGAGTTTTTGGTGAGTACGAAGAACGACTTTCTTCTTCTTCTGTTTTCCTGTTGGCGGGTCGATCGATGAATGGCGGCCAGCCTTCAGCCAGGACACAACGTACTTGTGAGGATCAAAATACTGAATTGGCGGTCCGTTGGCACAGATGAACATCAGAGAGCTGAAACAAACAACAAGGCAAAGCACTCTGCACTCTGTGCTATTTAGACAATGTTGAATAGAGTAGTAAGA
>Ga0209367_1004669_pt1 | contig 18966 bp, 10 predicted proteins | sample WorMetLIZISLAND2_FD_187412 | JGI IMG/M metagenome (GOLD analysis project Ga0209367, IMG submission 187412) | Marine gutless worms symbiont microbial communities from Max Planck institute for Marine Microbiology, Germany - Olavius geniculatus... ... | reverse complement strand
CAGACGTGACAGTGACAGTGACAGTGACAGCGACAGTGACATACTCGCCGTGTGGTCGCCGGGTCAAAGTGAAGCCGTAGAGCGGATGTGTGACGACGCTGACTCGTACACCGACTAATGGCGCGCCGTGCACGTCCAACACACGACCACGCACCACCGACACCCGGCTATACGCAGACAGACAGACATCAGCTAATCTAGCACATAAACTAAAAAAGAACTGAACATGTTTTAACTTGGAATGAAACGAGACAAACTGAGTGGAAGTATTGTTACGTAAAACATAAAAAATCCACGCAGAATCAGATGATTGGAGCAAAGCCCAACGTGAGTCCGCCCGGCGCCCTAAGTCCGATTGGAGGAAAAATTTGAAGGTTGTGAAATTCCCCCGGTGGCAAAGTCACGTGGCCCGAACTCCAAACGCATTAGCGTACGCAGAACGCGCAATGTCGACATAAGGCGGGTCAACATGCACACCTATAACTTTTTGCTTAGTGGACCAATGTTCACAATTTTTTGTGTTCAACGCAGGATAAATAGCCCTTGATAACGCCGTTGACGGCTTGTCGATGTCTTCATGCGTTCCAGAGATATTCGTGGTCAAACTCGAACGCTGTCCTAAATCGCACCGAATTGTGGACTTTTTTTGCCCTCCAAAATTTTAAGGGGCGGCGTCCCCCAAAAGTTGTACCCGCGTTAACACCCCAACCTTGAGGCACGTCACGTGGCAAAGTATCATGGGGCTACTCCCACTACTGGCAAAGTTATAGAGGTACATTTACTAAATTTTAAGCCAATTTTTGACCCCCCCTTTGAAAAAACTGTAAAGAGTGCCCCGTCTTGGTGTGGGGTGCGCTAGTAACACTTGGTCATTTTCTAACATATGTGAAAATTTGGGGGCGCAGCACACTCTAGGGGCCAGAATATGGTCTTCCAAAAAAGTCGATTTGAGTGGGTACGATTTCACCGCTTAATCTCCGTGATTACTAGAGCAAAGTTCTTAAAACATATTTCATCCCACGCAAAAGGAATCGCGATACAAAATATACTTGACCAATTTCGAACATGTGTATCCTTTCCGAAGGTATTCGAAGCCGAAGTTTGAAGTCGACCGAAATCGGGCCAAATTTTGCATGTTTTTGGCCCTTAAAATTTTTTGGGGGTAGGCCCCAAAATTTTGGACCGGCATTATAAAATTCGGCCTAGTAATGATCAGCGCGCATAATTTCGCGCCGATCGGCCGACGCATCTCAGAGATCTCGCGTTGAAAGGAAAAAAAGAAACATCTGCAGTAAAACTTAAGTCCGGGCAGACTAATAAACGTCTGGTAACCTCCTGTAGCGCTTCTTAGCTACATGAGTCAGACTCGTGGCCAGAAGCGCTTTACAGTCTCGGAAGTGTCAGCTGATCGGCATGAGCTAACGATACCCCAGCGCACTATGCGGCCATCTATTGCCTGCGTAAGCGAACAATTGGGACCCACGGTTTGCAGCTAGCAGACATACCACCGCCCCAATCAGGTACGCTAGGCCTTAACACCATGGTCCGTAAGCAACTATTTATTTTCCATCCCGCTGAGAGTAGGAGGCTGAGTTGACCTGAAAATGACGAGTAATGACGCATCAGCGGCGTCGTGGGTCGAAAAAGTAGGCAGGACAGATAGTTGCCGTTTTCCAACAGGGTGTTCAAAATTTCAGTGTTGCCCCAAATCTCCTCAGAATGGGTTTTTGCCCCCAAAGTTTTTATTTTTGGACACGGCAACCACGCCACTGTGACGCACGCACGCACACACGCACCTGCGCTGGAATGAGTTTCTGTCGGCATAGCTTTGTACGCTGTCGTCGTCGACGAGAAACTTGACTCGATCGTAGAACGTAGAACCGGGGCTGGGCGGCTGTTTACGCAGCACGATGTTGAGCGGATCCGGAGCCGTGCGGCACAACGGACTGTCGATACACGCCGCGGCTTGTCTACAGCAACCGGGGTCCGCGCAGTCCACCAGCCCGTCTACACAGACGGCATCGCACACATATGTACCTACCTGCGACAGTACTACACTCCAAACACACAGACCAGGGCGGCCTAATAGGCCTATATGGTAATATTTAATTCAACGATATTAGTAGCTAACAAACAACACAGAGAAAAAAAACAAAGCAGCAACACAAAAAAAAGAAAAAGAAGAAAATACGTATAACCTACACATCCATATCCCACGACTCTGGCAAGACATATCGAATAAAAACTCAACTTCATAAGAATTTTCATAACATCTTACTGATGCTTATATTGTGTGTATATATACTGTTTTGTCTGTACTTCTTCAAAATTAAATAATGATGACCTGCGTCGTTGTCGACGTTGTCTTGGCAGACAGACTCTGTGTGGTTGTCGCAAGTTGAACCGTCCCAACCTTCATCACACAGATGACGCTGCCGCTCTGTCGCAGTCGTCGTCGCCATTTTTGCAATGTGCAATGTTGCAGTAAAAACACCGTGTCCCAAAATTAGCGGCACCCCTGTTTCAAATACGCTTAATTCAGTTTGCAGTTTATGGATTTCAACAAAATATCGTACACTGCATTATCTTAACAATGTTTACTGTCACACCCATTATGACGTACGCACTTTACCGTGTGTGCTCAATGTAACGTCATTGTGACGTCATTGTTCACATTACGGTTATGTTCAATGCATTGTTATTGACAAAGGGATCAAGCAGCAGCGTACCCGCCTTAGTCTAAGAGTTTGCGTCAAGGCCAAAAGTGGCCACTTTGAGCACAAACTGTAAGGACACGTTCCGAATGATTGTCTGAATGACTGTTTCAAATTTTGTAAAATATCTGTCGGGTATTAACGATTTTACACTAACTTATCAGTAGGGGTGCCGCTAATTGTCTGACACGAAACTGCTATATGATATCGAACGCTACATTCGACGCTAGGGTACGATACGGTAATTCAGCACAGTGGATGATAACTGCACGCAAAAAAGTTGCATTTAAAATTGCGGGCAAACCGCTGCAGATAAAGACATGGTTACTATTGACAGCCTATAAAAATTCGTCATCCCCCGATCCAATGGTATTATCCCCGACCCCCTACGACGTACCGTTTAGCCACAACACATGCGTTACAGACAAACGGCAGACGACTGACGACTGATACACTGATAGACATACGACATATCGTACCAAGACTTGACCTAACGGTCGGCCAAAAAGCTGAAACGGTCGTATGTAAGCTTACGTTGAGCGTGAGCGTCGTTCTGCTGGCTGGACGGCTGAGCAGCGGCGGTGACCATCAGTTGATGTTCAGTCTTATCATCATCATCATCATCACTACAGTCAGCTTCAGTGTCAGTAAGCTTGGGAGATATTGCACTTAGACGCTCCACATGATCGGACACAAGATGAGACACGCCACTAGTCAACACTGCATACACAATGCACATCAGCCATAGGCTTTGATCGGTCTCCACGTTTGGGAAACATACTGTAGCGAATTCTTTACTCCCCTTCCTTCCGAAAAAGGAAATGGGAAAAATAAGCTCTACCCCATTTCCCTTTCTCCTTTACCTTTCTCCCTCTCTTCGAAAGTAAGTTTCGTGAAATCTAGTTAAGGGATCTGGGAGTGCGCCGTGGGCTCCCCCAGAGGGGTCTGGGACGGAGCCCCAGTCGAAATCGAATTAAACACATTTTAGACTAAAAATCAGACATCTGATGACAAAAATTGCAATAATTTGCCTGAGAATTAACCGACAACAAATACTATAAGAAACACAAGGCATGCACGATACAGTATTGACATAACGCCCTGTGGCTCCGTGCAATTTGGACTGAGGCGTATGATTCCATAGCGTAAAGAGGGTGTAGAATTATCACTAAGTGCAATATAAAGGAGATGAGAAGAACCTCGCTGTCGTACAGCAGCTGAGAGACTGAAGGTGGTGGTCTGTGGTGTTGGGCTGTCGTTGTAAAAGTATACAAACCACACACCCGACCGCACGCGCTTCTTTAAGCTCACTGCTGCCATGTTGATGACGTCATCACGCTACAACCACCGCCACCCAGGGTTGCTAGATTGGGCAAAAAACCGCCAATTGGGCGATTTTTCGCAACCGCAAAACTTGCTTGACGACTTGCTTGCCACATTTTGGGTGACTTTTTGAATCACTGGCTTCCAGTCCATTGGGATACCAAAAGTACAAATAAAAGACAAACGTTGGGCTACTTTGGGGTGATAGACGACATGACTTCCAAAAAAAATCCGACAACCCTGCCGCTAGCCGCAAACTTCATCCTATCACGTCAGTGAGTACCAAACTACCAAATATAATGTTAAGTCACTATCTGACACCGCACACAATAAAAATTTTTATTTCATTTTATTTACTTATTTGGTGACGACACAGATGATGATGACCTTATAACCCTTATACGGATGAAACGTGAGCGGCGAGCATTATTACCTATACAGAGCCTACTAAACAAGAAATCTGAGCTAATGCTTATGATACGCGCGCGAGAGCCTATAGCTGTTCCTATTATTTTGCAGGTAATCTTAGTCTATCTCCATCCCTTTCGTCGCAATTCACTCTTCTGCAGCCAAAAATCGCCACGTGCGCAGGCTTCCTTGAACGTAGAGGGTCCGGACTTAAATTGCTAAAAATCTACATTCAATGTTGAAAATTTCATACGCAGGTTGTCTTGGTCTATCTCCAGCCATTTCGGCGCAATTCATTCTTGAAATGCGGGCCTCAGCCTGAAATTGCGAAAAATTCACTAAAACCCCTATTTTGAGGGTTCAAGGTCATTTAAGGTCATCGATGTTGACATTCCTAAGAAGCTCGTCGCCAGTGCTTGTTAAGATAAACAGTATGTCTGTGCCTATCTGCAACTATTTACAGGCTAAACGAGCCAATACCTGCAAAATAACTTTTTTAAAAGGAAGTGCCCCTGTTTCGCTCCTCATTCGTGGGGACCCCCTTCATCCAGTGGTATAAAATTTTGTCACAAATAGGCCTACTAGAGACTCTAAGCTATCATGTGGTGAAAACCCGAAGTCTCTATCTCACCTGGTCTTGAAACGGTACCGGATCGTGACAGACGGAGAGACGGATAGACAGAATTACCACAGCTAATACGCGCCATAGCTAGCTATGCTAGCTCTCGCGCGTAATAAAAAGACTTAGCATATTTGATACCGGCAGGCGACGGCGTGCTGTTGGTGTCGTCAGCTTTTCAGAGGTCATAGAGGTCACGGAGGTCAAAAAAGAGGTCACGTATGTCGGAGCGGTGGTCAGCGTGTGACGAACGTCATAACGAACGTGAGTCGGTGGCAGACGTCGACGCGCGTAAACAACCAGACTCAAAGGACTACTAGTGCTGTGCGATACCTGAAATATTAAAACTAGGGATGTTAATATGGCAAGATCAAGACTCAGAACGAAAACAAGAACAGTAAAACGATAAAGTATTGTAAGCTCATATTCGACGCAAGGAAAAACGGCATCAGTCAACGTTCAATATCATCAGCATCATCGTTTCATTCAACAGTCTGTAGAATGCCAGTCTGCTGTAATCACTCGTTACATTTCAGGAATCCAAGTTTTTGCAACATGTTGTCCGACATTTTACAGCGATTGGGTAATTTTGTCATCGATGCCACGAGACCAAGATGCTCGAGAACGAGAACATTTTGATGAGGATGAAAACGAGAACGAGACCATTAGATTTGAACTCAAGACCGTGTTGGCCTCAAAAACTTAACATCACTGATTGGAACCACGATAACGATATCGTCTTAAGTATCGCGATATACTACCGCGATGCCGGAACTGCATATAAACACTAGTCCACAATGCTATTTGGCGCTGCGTTGTCAGACAGAGATGGGGTGCTCGAGAACTGTCCTCGAGGACAGCTCGATAACAAAAATACCGTAGCCCTGGCTTTGGCCTCGACGCCTTGGCCTCTAGTCACTTGTAATAAATGTGCTCTGTGTAATGAGTTTTTTTGTATTTGTATGATATATCCACTGAAACACTGAAACTACAGACTCTGAGCATTTTAACGGTAAACTACGGTTTGAGTGAACTGTTCCAACACCGGGTTACAGAACGACGCCTACCACTCACCGCTGAGATGTTCCAGACTGTTAGCAACGTGAGTGGGCTGCTGTCCGTGACGTCACCGTCACGTGACAGCGCCTTGTGTGGTCCAGAATTGACGTCATCATGGTCTGACAATACCTGTGAGATATTGACACAGGTACGCCAGAACTGCCACGCTGCTAGCGTCTCAGCCAAGCGCTCACCCAGCAAATAACAGCGCTCTGTAACATCAAAACAGCATCATTGTACTAAATACTGTAGTGCTAGAGTGCGTAAGCAAGTATACCACGCGAAGTCATAGATTTAGGCCTAACTCGGGCTTGAATCAGTACTGGGTTGTGTCGGACAGACGGACGGATGGACACACAGAATTACGATAACTAATACGCGTTAGCACATAGCGCGTCGCGCGTAACAATCCGCTGTTTGCAGATTGCAGAACACCACCGCCGCAATCCGCCACGCTGTAGCCTACATCATTCCAAATCATGATGAGACGTAATTAGGGGCCTATCTGTTCGTTCAGATATAGACATAGAAAGACGTAACAATCGTGACCTGGCGCGGCAGTGTTGGTTGAGTTGTCAGATGTACCATGTGACTCATCACGTGACTGATGACGTCCCAGCTGCATCGATGACGTCAACGAAAGCTCATTGACGGCGTCATGTCCTAACACTGTGTGACGTCACATACAGACCACACAGATAGACAGATACACACAGAGCACACACCCACGTCACATCCGCACACACACAGACAGAGACACAGACCACACACTCAGACGGCAACGGAGCGCTATAGCGAAGGGCCGCCACAACGCAGATCTGCCATAGAGATAGGGGTTGGTCGATGGGTTAGGTTTAGGGATAGGGTCAGGGTTAAGATTAGATATTTTTTGGTGTTGATGACTGTAGCAGCAGTAGTAGTAGTAGTAGTAAATTTAGGCCTAGTGCATGGTAGTAGCATTAGTGCAGTAGTGACGTTGTGATAGTGTTGCAAACATTCGCTATGTCGGCCCCTCGTTACAGCGGGTCGGAATCCACTCAAGATTCACCCTAACTTTAAAACATTGTCTAATTTTCCCCATAGGCGCCATTGTAATTTTCCATATTTTTGTGAAAAATAGGTTAAAATGTTGAATTTAAATTTTGTAATTCCCAAAAGGCACTTTCTTGCGCGAAACCGCGTCATACGAGCCATCGTACGTTAAAATCGGCTCGGTCGTTTTTCCTGTAGAGGACGGCAAGAAAAAAAGGCAAGGAAAGGAAAGGGAAAAAAAGGAACGGCACAAAAAGCCACGCAAGCGTTATATTTCACGCAGGGAAACCCCCTGCAAACGGATTTTCACCAAATTTTGCACATCAGAAGATATGCCCGACGTAATCATCTGTGCCAATTTTGGTGTGGAAAAATAAAGGGGTTTGGGATATACGGGGAGTCAAATTTTGGAGTTTCCCAATGAAATGGCTTGTCACCCTTACAACAGTGCTGCGCTACCGCGCAGCCTGTGATTACAGTGTAGTGGGCAAGTGGGTATCGTCACAGAAACACAGACAAAGGAACAGACTGACAGAGACAGACAGTCAGACAGAGACAGAGACAAAGCGACTAATAAGCGTACCCAGCAAGCAGATGACGACGCTGCACAGGCCCAGTAGACAGGTGAACAGCGCCACAGAGAGACACTTCCACGTGCAACGACGACAATAATGACAACAACTACAACAACGACGACGGCGAGAAGGTCCAGGTAGTTCTATCATGGCGGAGTCCGTCCAAAGACAGCTGCGCTCCGAAGACGTCGTTTTCCTACAGTTACACACACGCACACACACACACTTCCACGTGCAACTACGACACTGACAACAACAACGACAACAATAACGACGACGACGACAAGGTAGTTCTACCATGGCGGAGTGCATCCAAAGACAGCTGACCGAGCGCACGTAATTGCTCGCGGTAAATTGGGTGAACCCGTATCTTTGCGTCATTTTCTGCACGTTTTTTGACGTCCGATAAGCTTATTCTTAGTCTCTGAAACTAAGAATCCAGCCGATTAGGAACGTTCGCCCTAATTCTGAGTTTAATGTGCCATTAAGTTTAGGAGTACACACGGGACCGACGGAGGGACAGACGAACAGACGCAGGGCCTATCGCGTTTTACGGTTAGCCTACTACTATATTATAAGATGGCCGTACTAGTTGGTCTGGACCGTAACAACGTACGGGTGTAAATCCTGGACAATTAAAACAACAGACAGCAAAAGATTAAAAGCATTCAAGATGGACATGTATCGAAGGATAATGCGAATCAGCTGGGCGAAGCATATCCAACAACTCAATACTGGAAGAGTTGTAGCCGACACGTCGCTTCCTGGCAGAGGTCAAGAGAAAGAAGTTGCAATACTTTGGCCATGCAGTAAGAGCGGACAATTTATGTAGGCTACGCATGTGCTGCATGGCACCATCGCTGGGAATAGACGCCGTGGAAGACCAAGAAGACGCTGGACGGATGATATCAAGCAGTGGACTGATGAATCAGTGGCAGAGTGTGTTCAATGTGCACGTAACCGAAACAGATGGAGTGCCTTCGTGTCCGTGTCGGCGACATCCGATCCTCAATCATGAGGAAAAACCAAGGCAAGGTACTAGTAATAGCGGGGAAACAGCAAAGCGAAAGAACGAAAGATGAGCATGTGGAAATTGTACTAGGCCTATTAGTTAGTCGGTTTTAGATTCCGGACACATCATTAAACCTAAATGATTTTTTTTCGCAAATGTTTGCATATTTTAAAATTTCATGTTTGCGTTGTTAGATGTTGCTTGTGTCAATTACTTTTTATTAAACGAATATATGATGATGGCGATGATAATGATGAACTGTACCATTGTGGGGACTTCATGACACTGTCTTGTCTTGTCGTGTCAGCATGTCTTGATGACGTCATTACTCGATGTGGTCACGTGACGCGCAGCCGCAGTGACGTTAGCACTGACATGTTAGCATTGACACCTGCTGCAGCAGCACAATGATTTATGCCAAAAATTGCAAAGAAACAAAACGCAATTTATATACACAATTTGTAGTAAGTCTATGTATTAAACTGTTCATAGTCTTTTTTGTCAGAACGCAGTGTAAATAGAACAAAAAACCCAGCTGTCGCTGGAATGAGCCGATCTTACCGCCTACATCCGAAGGCCAGCGTCCGACTTCCAGTCGCCGAAAAAAAACGATTTCCTAGAGTGACTACAGTCTCATACACGCTATTGTGCGCGCGCTATATCGAAGCTACAACGAACACTAGAATACATAGATTGTTCGCGCACGTGGGTGTTAACTGCAAACAGCAACTTTGCATCTAAAATTGCGGTCAAACCGTTGCAGACGTAAACATGGTATTGACAGCCTACATACTCGTCACCGCCCTATCTAACAGTACCGTCGCCGCCCCCCATATGACGTACGGTTTAGCTACACTACATGCGTTACAAACAGACGACAGACGGACGACACATCGTGCCCAAGGCTCGACCTAAAAAAAGCCGCAACATATGTTCATTAGTCTATTTCGATTTCATTTTAGGCTACTAAAACTCGAACAATTAAGCTGCAGGGTTAGCTAGCCGTGCGATATCGTAATGATGCAAAGTGTAGTGGTCAATGTTTGAACACCACTGGGGCCTACTGAGTACTGCATAACATCATCGCGTTTATCTCACTCACAGCGCAAGTCTTGCAGTCAGCCGACAGGTAACCCATATATACGTCGTCACGCAACAGTTTTTCTTGCACACAGTCACTGCGTCTATAAGTACCATTAGTTTCTTGGGCGGAGAACTTCGCTGGCGAAGGGTCTAATAATTAGTGCATAATGGGCAGCAGCAGCAGCAGCAGTTGCAGTAGCGTTGGTGCGAGATGCTACTGGGGTGCTCAGTCATCACTCACTGTAGGCTGCTCCTAGGCTGGCGGGATGATTGTATGACTTGCCGAGAACACGTTTACAACAAACAACATGAAGCGCTATACTAGCAGCTGTAGCAGCAACAGCGCAGCGGCAGCAGGTCGGCGTGATGCCAGGTAAGCAACTGCACCACTGTAGCAGCAGCTGCTGCAACAGCTGTCGACAGCAAGGTGTTGAGCAAAGCATTACAAGATAGCAAGCAACCCTGCAGACATCAATCAGAAAGGCAGTCAGTCGCGAAACACCGATCACAGAATGCGTAAAGCCCAAATTCCATTAGGCCTATACGTCGACGTTCACCGAAACTTTCCGACGGGAAAGTTTCGCTGAAAGTCGCGGACGCAAACCATGGATGTCACGGGAAAATCTCGGGTTTTCAAACTATCTCGACATGTCGAGAAGATTGCGACAAAGCCGTTTGTGTCGCACTAATGGAATTTATTCCGTGACAAGACACGGGGAAAGTTCGCTCAATGGAATTTGGGCTTTAGACGGTTAGAGGGTGTTACATATAAGACAAAACCTCACATGCAACAAAACAGGGCGGAGCTACGCACAGTGCAGCTGTCAATCAACTCGGGTTTGGCAGCGCCATCGCGCGAAACGCTACTGACGGCTTAGTGCGATATGCTTGACGTATAAATCAAGCAATCGGACAGTTTCAGAAGCGATTATAATGGCCTCGATCGATCGTTGCAGTGAATGAAGCCTGTTGCATGTTGAACACGTAAAAACGTGCAAAGCGACAAAACTTAACTTAACTAAGATAAAATGAAAGTCGCAATGGGCAGCTTTCGTTTCAGTTCGTTTCCTTCGCTCCGTGCGCTCATCGTGTAACGTGACCAATCCAATTCACTGCAGTGACTGACCGATGTCAATCGTTTCCGAAAATATACGATCGATGGACATTGGACATTCAACGTAAAGGCGCATACAGAGCGACGAAACTGAACTGAACTGAACTTACCAATGGGCGAGCTGTACGTTCTGCCTTTTGCACGCACGGGAACTATACTGGCACTCGAAAATCTCACGCGCAGAGAATGAGGCTACTAGATTCATCAAAGAGTTAGCTGCCAGGTAGGCGTGTCTGAGTGCTCGCGCGTGCGCAGTCAGTCTGACGGAGTGCGCCGCAGGCGATTCACCCGCAGACTGCAGCAGCAGCAGAGCACAGGGGCGTAGCGACGGGCGACGAGGGTACGTGAGTACATAATAATCCCCCAGAGTTTAAGTTGGGAAAATTGGCTGACGTTGAATTTTTTGACCGAGTCCGACCAAAATTGTGACGTAAATCGTGTAGCATATAGCCGACCCCCAGTACATTGGCAGTGTGTTGGGGCTAAGAAAACAGTTAGGGGATTCAACTTTCCTAACCTTCCCTCGGCAATTCAAACACTGATCCCCAAAAATCAGGTCAAGCAAACTTTTCACAGAGTATTACTGTTAGTGATACCCGCTCTGTATAAAGCGCCGAACAAGCTGACCAATCGTTCTAGCCTACTTGAATCTTGAACGATGCGGCAGATCTACAGGCATTAATGTACATGTCCTATCTACCATTCCATGTTTAAGTTGAAATGTGAAAATTCCAAACAAACGAACTATAGATCTATGGCAACGAAAATAGCAACTAGGGTAGTTTTTATTAATCTAGCGTGTAAGCTTACTGGAAAATCAAGTTTCTGATATATACAAAAATCTCATACTTTACCAAAAATGTTACATTTCCCCGAAACAAATTTCTGGCTACGCCCGTGCGTGCCAGAGCATTCACACAGCGGCATCTTATCGTTGTGATGACTGGACGTCTCATCTAAGACATCGGCATCAGTATCAACATCGTCTATCATATTATGCACATCATATACATAGACCTGCTCACTGTATGATATCAGATGCAATATTCTCAGCATTAGCGCGTGCATATCCATGCCTCACCGATAGACCAGCATCAATAGAGTTCGTGCAGGGGCCATCCTTGCGTCCCCGCAAGACTTTATAATTACTCCAGATTCACTGAGGTATATCGATTTTTTTTTAAAAAAACTTCATCATTCGTGCATACTTAAAAATAGAAACTTGCACACTACCTTACCTTTGACAGGTCAGGTTTTTAGGTCCTGGAATATGTCGGATAATACCGATAAATTAGCTCCCCGGTATTGCTGTTGATGCTGAACAATATAATTAACGACATTTTTCTCGGTTTTCGTGTTTATTTGTTGTTTATCTGAATAGTTAACGCGCTTCTGCAATAAAAAATACCTTAAATATATTTTAACTTCAGACAGGAGACAAAAACGGTTAGCCTAATTTTTAACCTTATGCGCTATATAAATTAATGTTTTACTTACTTAATTACTTACTTTTTTGGCCAAAAAATTACAGACGACAGTTTTGATGTTCTCTTCTAAAATCCATTCAAGTGATGTGTAAAATGCCGCAAAAAATCAAGCAAATTGCGACTATTGGTGGAGGGGGTCGAATCGACCCCCTGGAAAGGCTGCCGAAAAAGCTTAGGCATAGAAGCACGCCACAAGTTTAAACACGGAACTGTCAAGATTTCCGAAGTGGATCCATCCATTCACGTAATTAGACCTGTTGCATGAAGCGAAACAATAACGCAATAAAAGTAAATGCAACGGGAACGAGTCAAAATGTAGGCTAGATCAACCACATTAAGTTATAATCGTTAATTAGTTCATGCATGAGAGACAATACTAACCGAGTTGGAAGTCGTCGTAGGCCTAATTGTTCTAATTGTTCGCAGTGCGGCTCACATCGCAATCAATTGATTTGACATTGTCGTCGCTGTAATCGTCATTCGTAGTTTCGTACCGTACAATTAAAGACGTACGGACGCGTCAATGATCACTTTTTCGTTGAAAGTCTCGACATCATTCGCCACGAAATGCAGCAGATAGAGTACAGAACACAAAAAAGTTAGCCCGCCCGATGTTCACGTCGCGAAGTTCGCGTTCTACACACCGATGCGTCCATCTCACTCTGGCTCTCAGGCATCTCTAGCTGTCTGTCTCTGCTGCTGCTGCTGTTGCGGCTACTGTGAACTCTGCTGGCGGCATCAGTGGGTAGCCTAAGTGGGCGGTTGATGATCCACGTGCCTTATACCCCGTTTGCACGATTAAGCTGGCTCGACGAGCTGCTATATGTTAGCTGGACAAGCCAGCTCGATGTTTGCTCGATCGTGTAAACGGGGTATTACTGTTAGTGATACCCGCTCTGTATAAAGCGCCGAACAAGCTGACCAATCGTTCTAGCCTACTTGAATCTTGAACGATGCGGCAGATCTACAGGCATTAATGTACATGTCCTATCTACCCGCCGCTAACACTTGGACGTCGTCAGAAATACGCACGCCCAACCTCAGTTCGTCATGATATCACAGTGCGATTTTTGTGTACGAAAACCGTAGTTCTGCAATGGTGTTTCTACATACTTACGTTACAATTGGGGGAGGGGTAACATTACTCCCAGGTGTATATCGTGTTCTGTGCCAGTTAGAGGCAAAATGTTAATGATTGTACAATAATTTCGGGGGTACATGTTATAGTGGTTTCTACGCCAACTTTCACTGGTGTCTTTTTACCCGGACATTAAAATGGCGGCCAGAAACCGGAAGTGATTATAGTTTTGTATTTGCAGCTCATGTCTGAACGATGTTAGTGTCGATTTTTATGTATTTGTCGTCAGTGAAATGAACACAAGTGTTTAAAAGTATTTCGAGTTGTTATCCGTGTCATTTACGTTTCACGTTGTCTATTTATCCGGTAGTTGGCTATGGCTATTTATCCGGTTAAACGAAAACGAGGCCTAGAATCATGGATTAACTCACATTTGCTAACCGGCGGCACTGGTGTGTTGGTCGCTATCGTTAGCGTTAGGCGTAATCCGAAGCAAAAAACGGCTGCCGGAAAATAGTCGAAATGGTTAGGATTGGCTATTTATTCGGCAGCCGGCTGTCGGATAAATTGGCTAAGACCGCCTAATTATCCGGCAGTCGGTGGCGGATAAATAACGGGGTTCGCTATGATTTGTTATTTATCCGGCAGCTGGATTAAAAAGCCATGTGTTATTCATCCGGCTGCCGGACAAATATGCTGTGTTTCGTACCGCCGCAGAGACAAAGCTTTAGCCGGCAGCACCCTTGGGCGCTCGTACGTACTTGCTAAGGCCACCTAAGACGGCCGCCGGACATATACCGGGGTTAACTAAAACCGTCTATTTATCCAGCAGCCGGATGAATAGCCAATTTATTCTGCTGCCAGATAAATATGCCGTGAGGACGAAGCACGGCCTCAGCCAGTAGCATCCTTGGGTGCTCTTTTGTATCATCTAAGGCCGCCTAAGACGGCTGCCGGATAAATAGCTGGGCTGGTCAAGACCGGTTATTTATCCGGCTGCCGGCCTACTGCTTATTCATGCGGCTGCCGGAAACATAGATATAGTAGTTGAAATTCTGTTTGTAAGTGATCTAGAAAACCCAATAACACTTAGCATGAAATTTTTCGTCATTTTTCTGTTTTCCAGCCGCCATATTGGTAAAACGAGCAAAGATATTTTAAGTATTTTTGCAGCATTTTTAGGCCAAACATATCTAAGAAAAGTCACTAAAGCGTTTCCCACAATTCCAAGCGGTCTCAGATCAAGATGGTAAAAATCGGTTTGGGGGTAAAATTACCCCCTTAATTGCAACATAAGGGTTAACAATGGGGGCACAAATAGGCTAGGCAATTTTACGACAGACAGCTGCAAATTTCCGATTACGGGTGCTCAACATTTCAATGTTGCCCCAATATTGTCACCTTATATATTTGCATTAACAAAACTTGTTTGCATCGGCAGAAGAACGACGTCGTTTAATAAAAATAATGCATGAATAAACAACAAGAAGCCCAGCTGTCGCTAGGGTGGGTCGACCGTACCACTACCACATACATCCGAAAGCCAGCGTCTGACTTCGGGACGCGGAAAGAAAACAATTTTTCAAAACTGCCGCCAAACCGTTGCAGATAGAGACATGGTTACTATCGACAGCCTATAGGAATTCGTTATCACTGTATAACGGTAGACTACCATCGCCGACCCCTTACGACGTACAGTTTAGCCGCAAACGCACGATTGGCATAACAGACCGCGTAATTACTCTTCAAAGTCATCCAAAGTCGATCAATTTCATGTCATCTTAAATGGGTTTGTGCGACTTCCTATTAGTGATTAATGGCAACTTTCTCTCACCGTTTCTGAGATACGGCGAAATATAGGTTGAAAAACGCACATTTTTTTACTCGACTATTGTTTAACCCCAAATTTGAAAATGTTCCCTTTACACTGAATGGCTAAAAAAAATTGCATGCGAAGAGCAGGACACAGCGCTGATTAATCGTCAAAGTGTATAGAAAAATATTTTCCTATACACTTTGATTAATCGTATATAAGTTTTTATGGTAGGACCTATCGTTTCGCCACAATACATGGGTTACAGACAGACAGCAAACGATAGACGACGACGATGATAGAGAGACGATACATCGTATACCAAAGACTAGACCTTAACGGTCGGCCAAAAAATTGCAAATATAATGCACCTAACAAGAGAGAAAACTCAGATACCGTAAGGATGATCCTCAGCAAGCTAACCTATACTCGTCCAGTGCGTAGAGGGGTTTCTCTACCGCCGCCGACCGGTAGCGTCTGAAACTCTGAACCCCTTTATCCGACACGGAGTACGTGCGGGATTATACCGAACTGAGACAATCCTGCAGCAGCTCGATCGTTGAAGACAATGACGACAAACTGTTTAGTAATATACTTAACAATCCGGATCACACACTTCACTATTTGCTGCCCAAAGAGACAACTCATGACTACGATCTTAGGCCCATAATCTAGAACTGTCACAAAAGATTAGTTATGATGACTGTAACTACACGGTGTTTCATAAAAAAAGTAATGTAAATGTCAATAGTGAGTAACTGTTCTTGTGCAACATTCTTGTGACATACAGTGTTTCATAAAAAGGACCCCTTTTTGTTTTTTTTCATAATTCACTCAAATGATGATCAATTTACACAAATTTTGTACCAGTTGTAGCTGAGGAAATACTAATTCAAAATATTGCAACAAGATATGGCAGTTGATTAAATATTCTTTGCTAGTCCTGACGTAATGCTGACGTTATGATGTGTCACGGGTACAAACTGGATAGTTTCAACTAGTGCTGTCAGTTGCTACCCTGCTCCAGTGGTGAACAATCTGGTTTATTCATGACAAATTGTTGGAGTTTTACAGTTATAGTCACAAAAACATGCAAAGCGATGGCATTTACCTGTCTGTGGGGATAATGGAACTTTAACGCGTTCGAGCAAGACAGTGCACTGTGCACTAGCCACCAAGCTTGCAAAATGGTTGCATTTTTGGATCGCAAGACGCCTGATTTTGTGTCCCAGTGTTGCTTACTGCTGACACAATAAACATTTTTCATTAGCGAACCAGATTAAGCTCACTATCGAAGCAGGGTAGCAACTGACAACACCAGTTGAGACTATCCAGCTTGTACCCTGACACATTATGACGTCAGCATTACGTCACGACTAACAAAGAATATTTAATCAACTGCCATATTTTGTTGCAATATTTTGAATTAGTATTTCTTCGTCTACAACTGGTACAAATTTGGTGTAAAAAAGAATGTTGCACAAGAACAGTTATTCACTATTGACATTCACGTTACAGAGTCCTTAGAGTTATGCTTCCATATCGTGCAGTTATGTTTTTTTGATCTCGTCGTATGCATAGGCTATGTTTCATAACGGTGTTACTATTTTTTATATGCACAGACTATTTTCGATTAATTGTATTGTAACTGTGGCTGACTAAACAAATATGATGATGACGACGAGGAGGAGGATGTTACTTTATGGCCCACCACACTGAAGTTAGGCTACAGGTTGGATATGCCAGGATGATAGTTTCAGTGATGTGCAGCTAGCGTGCAAAATGCCTGAGCATAATGCCTATAAGTTTGACCATTAATCGGTGAGTTATTGCGGCTACAGAGACATGATACAGTAGGCTAGCGGCTATACTAGATATTTGATATCGCCGATGAAGTGCAAACGATAACATCAACAAACACGACGCCGCTTCGTAGATTGATCTGCCTCAATGTAGTCTACCTCAATCTACCGTCACTGCCAGGAACTTGCACACTGCACTGGTCGTAGAGACAACACCCCCACGACAAAACCCCTTACAACAGAACCCACCCCCTCTTACGACAACCTTACCTGCGACAAACCCCCTCTATGATAAGAACTTTCGCGAAAAAATCCCCTAGGCTACGACAGAAGGGTCTTGTCGTTAGGAAAGGGGGTTATGTCACACGACGTACAATCGCCGCACAGCTGCAGCTGCGAGCGAACGCTTATTTACAGCGGGGTCGTGGGTTAAAAAGTTATAACATTGCAATTTTCCGAAAGACATCTGCAAATTTTCGACCACTGTGACCGAGGAGATTGCGGGGGTACCCAAAATTTTTATTTTGCCTTTGATTTTTCCGCAAAAATTGGCAATTACGGCTCCAAATTTTGTAATTCCGGAAGACAATTTTCCGACACGAACAAAATTTTTTGACAGGCGGAAATTTATTGGTGGCCCTGGTGGGATGACAATTATTGAGCTTTTTGCTCTCCTGTGGATGCCACTGGCAACTGCTCATTTATGTTTGCTGCAGACTGCAGTACTGCTGAACGAGCGCGGCTACAAAGCGCAATATCCGTGCGGTAAAGCAGCAGGTAATCCTATCACAAGTCATAACTCACCCACCCACTGTGTCTGTCTATGATCATTCACTGCCTGTGACTGCAGGTATTTCCGCCCTCTGCGCGGTTCAGTGCCAGGCACGGCTACTAATTAACACTCGTCTGTCTGTCTGCCACCATCCATGCCTCGCTGGCTCAATGTCTGACTTTAGATAGGCCCTAACTAATTAGGCTATACTGATCTCATTCCGCAACAGAAAGGAAGTGATTTGCAAAGAGGCGAAATCGCTCTAGCATGTCCACGAAATTCCACATGTTTTGGTTAGGGGGGGTAGAGGGGAGTTTGACCCCAATCTCCCCGTTTTCTGTGGGGGGTCCGGCATCGCATCTGACAACGTGTCAAGACGTCCTTGAACCCCAAAAGTATATATGCTAAATGAAATGCAAATCTGTCGAACGGTTTAAGCAGGGTGCATATGAGTTACGTGAGACGGCAGACAGAATCATAGTACGTTTGTTTATAGGCCTAGGATTATATATACTGCCAATGCAATTAACGTCAATTAAGTCGCGATAGCCGGTTTTAGAATTATGAAAACAATTTAGAATTTTGGCCTACTGTAAAAGTATTGGGCCCTATAGGCCTACGGGGTGCAACAACAAGAAGCCCAGCTGCCGCTAAGATAGCTGGCCGTATTGGTTGTCAGTTACCTCCAAGATCATCCAATGTCAATGATTTTTATTTCATCTGACAGGGAGTATGCCACGTCCTACTGGCGATTAATAGTGACCTTGCCCCTTTTATTCACCATTGAAAAAATGCACATTTTCTATCCCCCTCCATTTAACCCCGAATTTGAAAAAGTTTTTTATATCATATAATAGCTGAAATTTTGCATGATTACGTATAAGACACAGTGCGAATTTATTTATTTTTATTTATTTGTCTTCAATGGCAGGCTCGAGGCCCATGAACACACAAAACACACACAAACACAAAGACTAAAAAAGACTAAAACAAACTACTTCGCCAACATTTAAAAACTGGAGATTTAAAAAACAAGTCCGAAGATAAAACAGCATTGACAAGCGAATTGTCACTA
>Ga0209367_1004668_pt1 | contig 18973 bp, 12 predicted proteins | sample WorMetLIZISLAND2_FD_187412 | JGI IMG/M metagenome (GOLD analysis project Ga0209367, IMG submission 187412) | Marine gutless worms symbiont microbial communities from Max Planck institute for Marine Microbiology, Germany - Olavius geniculatus... ... | reverse complement strand
TAACTTTTGTACTTTTGTAGGGGCCTAACTGTCTCACAAAAGAAGCGGCTACAGGTATGCTTTTCATACGATCAGAGAAATGTCAGTATGCCCGATAACGTCTCACTTGCAACATATTGGGGGGGGGCAGCATAGGCCTATACCATAGGCCCCTACTTTTGGAGCTCCAAAGAGGGAACCGCACAGCTGCAGTGACAGCAGTCAGCACACTCTAATAAAAAACAGCCAGGCCCTACTCGTGTAAAGCTTTAGCAACCCAACCTAAACGACCTAAAGATCGTCAAAGACATGGACAGGACAGAAAAAAGGGTCGTGCATCAATAACTCGAGTTTTTTAGCGTACGAGACTGTCGGCACGTGCTCACGGTGGTGCGCGCCGAAAATAGCATCACGAATCACTGTTAACTATTCTACTGTCACGATCCATGGCCACGCCCACATTCTATAAATAAACACGGGACACACCCACTCTCTTGTTATTGTGAAAACGAAAGTCCGGATATTGTTTTTTTCGCTGCTATAAAGTTTGTTATTAGTTTTAGCTTTGTGCGGTCAAATGAAGGGTGTCTCTCGGTTCGTTCTGCGGGGTCGAAAGACGTAGTAAAGTTGTAGGTTGTAGCGTCGTGCGTCATCGTGCCGATCCTATGCCACGCACGAGTAAAGAAGTTCCGGTACCTTACCGTACCAGCGAGATCGCGGGCTCCGCATATGACTCATGGAGTTATAATTAGACGCCTGACCTCAGCTAGTCTGAGTAAAGGTAAATTATCGATTCAGTCGCTTAGTACAACCGATAACGTCATTCTAACCTAGCATCTGAAGGAGACAGTGTGTATGTGTGCTGATTTTATCGTACGATGGTTAGGACAGGTACTGCTAACTATTTTATCACGTAACTAAGGAGTAAATGGTTAGTCTGAAGTATGAGCATTTATTACCCGGCTTAGTTTTATTTTATTCGTTCATGGTCGTCAGTGTTCATTATTTGCGCAATGGAGACTGGGTCGTGTGTTAAATAACCCATGATTGTGATCTTCTACTTATACAAGAGTAAATAAGTAAGTAAGTCAGTATATAATTTTTATAGCACGTTAACAGAAAATATTGGACTTAAGTGCAAACAGGTAAACCATCTCGATATTATAAACAGCCACTAAAGTCAACTTAGCCTTCTATTCTTTTGGGGTAGGTAAATCGAGCCAATATTAATGATGCGTTATTAATGCTTTAACGAATGCATTAAGAAATTAATGCCTTCTTGAATGTGGTCAAGATGGGTCAAATCTACTGGTGTCAAGTGGCAGGTAACACTGTGTTATGCCATATTGCCAGCGATGCTTTGTAGCTCCGAGATGGTTTCTCATCAAGTAAGTAAGTAGGTAAGTAGTCTGCATTTGTATGCATGTGAAGAGTTATATAGATTCTTTCAACCTTTTAAATCTACAATTATGATCTTGTACTTTTAATGCACTAGCTGATTTGACACGCTCATCTTCCAGTCATCTACTTGAGGTTCCACACTTTAACTTGTCTTATGGTTCTAGTGCATTTTGAGTTTTTGCACCACAAGTATAAAAATTATATATATAAATTAGCGTGCATTAAAAAATTAATGCACATAGATAAATTACTAACTTCAGTGAAACAAGAGTTTTAGTATTCCATTAAACTGCAGTTATTTGACGATTGAATAATATTCAAGTAAAAATTTTAGAAATTGTTTTTGTTGTCGTTCCATCACTACTCTCACTGTCGTGCGACACAGGCATGACTTTATGGGCTTCATTCCAGTCACCCTCTCGATGTAGTCTACAATATCAGCTAATATTAATGATGTGTTATTAATGCTTTAACGAATGCATTAAGAAATTAATGCTTCAACAGCTATAGGATTAATTGTACACTTAATTGTATACTTTTCTGTTGTAGTGCAGACAGGGAGTATGGCGGTTCCATCGACATGCATCAAGAAAGATTTTATGGTGAAACGATCGTTGATGAGAAGTTGGTTGATAAGAAAAGAAAACTACAAAAGTCGTTGGTTTCTGTTAAAGAGAGAGTGCTTGTGTTACTACGATGGTAATCTGGATGTAAGTTGTTATTCATTACAGTATTTTTGGGCGGAATCACTCTTGCAGTGCAAGCGATTTTGCCCGCTGTTGTCCATTTCTCTGTAGCATGGTCTGTCTGTTTGTCATATTTTATTGTCCGTCATCTGTCTGTCACATTTGTACACCCTGCTTAGAGCATTCGACAGATTGGGATGCCATTTCGCAGGTACACATTGTCCAGTGACACATTGTGTTAGATGGCATCTTTGTCTCTTCAGGAGAAGGAGAGATTTTCATATCCAAACCCTTAGCCAAAACGTGCAGTTGCAATATGCTGCTAAATCATCAGTCATATGCTAACAGTGCCAAATACGAGCGATTTCATTTATTGCCAACTTCTTTTGATTGCCTGTTAAAAATCGCTCATAGTACTGATTATGAGTGATTGAGCGAAAGATAGTTTATTTGTTATAGATTGTCATCTGCCCAATGATATACAAGAGAAAAATGGCAAACATGGCAGTTATGTCACAGTCATGAAGAAGATTGTCATGTCGCTATGTCGCTTACTGGGGTGTATCTCTCTCATAAATGTTTGGTTGCTGGATGTCATGCTTTTAATAAAAGCTTGGTAATTGCAGAGATCTGGCCAGCATTAGTAGCATTAAGAGCATATTTGGTGACCCTTGACTGAAAAGTTTGTACACTGCTGAGCTAGGATATTAACAGTATATCTGCTTTCAGTGGCATTGTGACTTTTACAAGTTTTTGGAGAAAACGGGACAGTAAGTTGCAATTCTCTGATACATGGCTGCAAATATTTAACAGGGATTAAGGTCTGTTTATAATCTGTTTTGGTTTTTGCATGCTTACAGTTTTAATTTTGCTCCTTAAATGTCTCACAGTGGGGGATTTCTAGTAACAGATGTATTTATAGAGGAATTTTTTTGGCAATTCTTTCTTCTGCTTTCTTTCTTTTTTCGGGCTTCATTTTTGCTGCATCGTGACTGCAACATCGTGATGTTACACGTTGCAGTTGCTGTTGTCGACAGGACGGAATAGGGAAGCTGAAAGGTGAAATTGAACTGTGCAGAGTAACAGCTGTCGAAGCAGTCGACATGGAGGCACTCAAAGGACCTTTCTTCCAGGTGCACTGAAAACTGTTTTATGTTCTACAGTCTTGTCATCATCAGTGGTCACAGTAGGATTGAAGATGTAGAAGAACTCCACTTTCCTTTCTCTTCTTTTCTCCCCTCTTTCTTTCTCTCTCTTTCCTTAAATATTCCTCTTGCTTTCCCTTCTTGTTCCTTCAGAAAGTCAAACCAGTGACTAGTCCAGTGCACTACCAGTAGACTACCAAGCCACAGAGAGCTACACATGTTCTTTAACTGTTTGTGTTTGTGTCTGTTGTCAGGTTGTGTACCGTGTCTCTGATGGTGAAGTGGATAAACTGACACTGTACATCCAAGCAGTTCACACTGACCAACAGTTGAGCTGGATTACTGCCGTCAGGAATGGTCTGTAGTAGTAGTAGTCGTAGTCGTAGTCATAGTAGTAGTAGTCATGGGTGGAGCAGCAGCAGCATATTACCAGTATGTTCTATTGTTTTACTGGATTAGTTCTGTCGGGAAAAGTTGGCGTGCTTGTACAGGGTGCGGCCAAAAAAGTAGCCCCCTAAAGTTTTTTGCTGTTTTCTCAACGATTGCTTGGAATTTTAATTTGGAATTTTACGCATTTATTTGCGGAAACCTGTTACATCTAACTGCCAAACAAAATTTAATTCTGTTAAAAAATGACGAAGTTATAGACTTTTTTCACATGACCGCCTACCGATTTTTCGGCATTCAAAAATTTTCATGCTAAAAATGCTATTTAATTTTTAAAAACTGGTTACACGTTACTGCCGATGACGTCACAGTGATGTTTTGACAAACAGCAATTTATATTGTTTATAAATTATCATTAAATTATCCTTCCTTTAAAGCAATCGCCGGCTGCCCACTGGATTCATCTTCCAGCAAGACGGCACATCAACACACACGTAACGCACAACGCCGCGCAGCGCACAGAACTGGCTGCGGACCAATTGTCCAGATTTCATCACCAAAGACCAGTGGCCTCCAAATTCGCCGGATATGAACCCAGTGGACTATCATGTGTGGGATGCAATGTTGGAAGCTTACCGCAAGCTTAAAACAAAGCCGAAGACAATCACTAAACTCAAGCAAGCGCTTCAGGTTATCTGGGGCAACCTGCTACAGGGACCGATCGACAAATCTGTGAAAGACTTCTCAAAGCGACTGAAGGCTTGTGTTGGAGCTGGTGGTGAACACTTCGAACATTTACAGTGACAATGGAATTCTGGCATTTGATCATTAGTTAACTGTGTTGTTTCAACGATGTTATTAAATTGGCGTTGAAGCCAGAACATTTTTGAATGTGAAAAAATCGGTAGGCGGTCATGTTAAAAAGTCTATAACTTTGTTATTTTTTAACAGAATCAAATTTTGTTTGGCAGTTAGATGTAACAGGTTTCAGCAAATAAAAATGTAAAATTTCAAATTAAAACTCCAAGCGGTTGCTGAGAAAACAGCAAAAAACTTCAGGGGGCTACTTTTTTGCCATACCCTGTAGTCATCACAGGCCGAACAGTAGCTCAAGCCATGTGTTAACGGCAACTTCTCTTTCCTATGGGAAAGCCAAAAATTCGACCCCTCAAAGAATCAAAACCCCCGATCTGATTGAGATAAAATTCAGCACAGTTGATTACGTCTGCTAGATGACCCGGTTGACCCCTCATGCAAAATTTCATATAAATCTGCACAATGGGGGCTTCTCGGCAAATAGGTGAAATATATGCAAAAATTTTTCCAGCTGTACATATACTTTTTTCAGAAACTCACCTACAGGTCACCCTTCGGCAGATTTTTGCATGCGATGGCTCAAACGACGCGGTCTCATGCAAGGATGTGCCATTTGGGGGTTAAAAAATTTGAAATTAATATTTAACATATTTATTCAAGAAATACCAAAAAATTACAATGGAGCTATAGGGAAAATTAAACAATTCTTAAAATGGTCATAACTTTGGCTGTGTATAAGATAGAGTCGTAATTTTTGGTTCTAGGGTAGGGTTTTCAGGGATGGCCAATCTAATGGTGTCATTTAATTTTACCCTTGACCTTCCCTAGTTGCCATGGCAACAAAATTTGAGACAAAATTGGCTATAACTCGCCTTGTGTGAGAGATATCTGCAAGATTTTTGCATCTATAGGGGGGTTTTCGGGGATGGGCCATCGATTGCTGCCAATCACATTTCCCCCGACCGACCCACATTGCCATGGCACTGAAATTTGGGACAAAATTGGCTATAACTCGGTCTGTGTGAGAGATATCTGCAAGATTTTTGCGTCTATAGAGGGGTTTTCGGGGATGGGCCAGCGAATGCTGCCAATCGAATTTTACCCCAACTGACCCTCGTTGCAATTGGAACGAAATTTGGGACAAAATGGGCTATAACTCGACATATGTACGAGATATCACCGAGATTCTTGCATGTAACAGGGGGTTTTGAAGGTGGAGCAAATAAATAATTTTAGTAAGTTTACCATGGTTGAATTTCGTTGCCTTTTCAGGGATGGCCACGAAATTTGTAGAATCTTTGCCAAAAGTTGGATAGAACTCGGTTAACTACGAGATGAGTTCACACTTTAGTTTGACTCGACTCTATAGACATTTGTGGTCGGCCATTTTATGCAATGGTCCAGTAACTGCAATAATATGATTAGTTAAATTAGCATGATTGAAGTGTTTCTCGGGCCTATGTTAAGCGGGTGATGCGTGCAGTTTGTTTATTTATATGGCCATTTCGTGGATGTAAAAGGAATTTTGTTCAGTATTGTCAGCAATGCAGGCCAGCAGTGACGTCATGCCTGACGCGTGTCGTCTGCTTTGTTCAGTCACGCCGTTACGTAGTAAGTAAGAGTTATAAGCAGCTTGGATGCTGTAAGAAATACCTTCCCGGCGTCTGCTGTATCTGTATGGAACAGTTTGCCAGTGTCAGTTCGGTCATCGTTGTCGCTGCAAGTTTTCCGCAAAATACCGAACTGTTTGTGAGATCTTACAGCTGTTCTGAGTCCGATTAAGAACGTCTCATTTCATTGACTGCTGCGTGACTTCACTGTTATTGTTAATTTGTTGCATGTCCTTGCAGTCTTCTTAACGCCACGTTAAAGGAGACTTGTTCATCATCATCATCATCATCATCAATATTTTTCTCATGCTCCAGTCCCTGCTGTTACTTATTATTTTGTGCATGTTTGCACTTGTTCCAGCTCTTTAATTTCAGTTATGTTTAAACAGCTTCATGTTTTTTAGCTCATGTGACTGATGTAGTTCGCTAGTCTAGCAGTGGATTTGAGTCATAATGTTAGTAGTTGTAGTAGTAGTTTGTCACTGATGTGATACTTTAGTTTGGCAGTGGATTCAAGTCAGATTCGAGCCTTACTTTTCACGACTCAGACTCGGTCTCCTGCCCTCACGACTTGAACAGGATTCAGACTCGAACTGAGAAGATTTGACTGGTTTGTGTGCTATATAAAACTGACAGCATGCCTGCCAGTTTTCCAGTGAAGATCGTATTTTGTATTTTATGTGTTTTTCAGCGGCATTCAGTGCCGGGGCAAGGATGGATAAGAGGTATCACCCGGGTGTCTGGCGGTCGGTCAAATACACCTGCTGTGATGCTATCAACAAACATGCTCCTGGCTGTGCCCACACCACACCCGTCATCAATCATAACCAGGATGAGGATGATGATGTTTACACGGGTAGCTTTTTTGATGATGGGAGTGATGTCTACCACGGTAGTAGTCCCGTCACGGAGGAGCCTCGAAGACCTGTCAGGCTGTCTGTTGCGGACATCAACTGGGGAAATGTTTCCCGCGAAGCACCTCTCAGACTGAAGAAAGCACCCGTACAACGTAAGATATTCTTTTATATAACAGTAATAATACTAAGTAAGTGAATAAGTAAGTTAATTTATGTAGCGCATAGCATTAAAATTAACCTCTGATGTGCGTCAGACTAGTAATAACTGAATGAGATTGTTTCAAAGAACTGTTCAATATTGTCAGCATCACACGCCAGTGATATCTTAGTTCATCTGGCAGTGAATTCTAGATGGTCAGACCCACAGTACGAAAAGCCCGACGGCCATACTTGTTGAGTTGTAGCAGTAACCACAAGAGTGTTTACAGTGCTGTGTCACCAAGCAGTATAATTTGGTGCCGGTTTCACTGTTGGGACGTAAACAGGCACACCGCGCGATACACTGGCCCCGTATCCGTGGTCTCGCAGTGTAAAAACTGGTGTCTGGCTGAGGGCCTTAGGAAACGGAGATCAGCGCCGCCCTATGGGTTGTAAGGCTCGGGAAGGACTTTGCGTTACGTTTACAGCATCATGACACTGCTGTCGAAGTAAGTGCCTGTGCAATGTACATAAAGTAAACATGAAAGCTATACTGATTAAGTTTCTCAGTGATTAACTTTACAGAAATTATGATTAATTGATTGTTAGTTTTGATTTAAAGCTATCACTGGTAGTTGCAAAAGAAAGTGCATTTGGTTGTTTAGTTTTTGTAATGACCAAGCTTATTAACTATAATAATTTTCTGCTATTTTTATTGTCATTAATGATAGCAGCATTTTGTGTTGGTCTGGCCTGCGGTGACTTCAGGACCATGTTACGTGACCCGTGGCTTCTAGGGGTTGCGCAGCACTGATATAATTTGAGAAGGCCATAGTATTTAAAAGGTAAAGGTAGTCTAAAGTTAAAGGTCCAGTACTTGCTACAAAGCTTTTTACGCAACGGTAAGAGGCTGAGTTTGACTTGAGCACACAGTCGGTTAGCAACTTGTTCAAGGTCACTTGCAAATGACCCACAATGTGAATAAAACTGTGATCCTGAAGTTATGAGTTGACACCAACCACTAAACCACATGCACCTATACAGGCATGTAGGTGTCAACAACTTGCCCAGAGTTATTACTAGTTGTGGACCGGCTGAGAGATGAATCCATGATTTCTTGATCATGAATCTAACACCCTCAACATTCGGCCACCAAATACTGCAAATAGTGAATGTTTCGCTCTGTGTGTGTGTAAAAAAAGGTAATGATGATGTACACTGAATAGGAAACCCGTCACAGAGTTACGGAGCATCACCTGCCATATGGGATCACACAATGTTAGTGCCACTTGACACAGGTGACCCTGCTTCACCTTAACCCCAGCCACACAGGCTTAATTACATAACACTCAGTTTACTTACCCTGGAGGGATGGAAGCTGAGTTGACCTTGGTGTTGGTTGTAGAATGTATACTGAGATGGCGTACCTGTTCGCAGTCACCTATCCAAGTAGTAACCACTTGATTGTGATTAAACTGGGAGTCGAACCCGCGACCTGTTGATTGTAAGTTCAATACCCTACCATTAAGTTGTTGACACATTGGCCAGAAACAGGCGCCTGTTGTCTGGTGCCAGAAACCATGACACACTTAGCCGGCAAATGATGCCGGCAGAAAAATACAAAGATAAATTCCGATTTTGAGAATTTTGAGAATGATGACGTTGTAGCCGCTGTTTTAGCATTCAGGTTGTTGAAAAAAAAAATCCAAAAAGAAAAAGCAATCACAGTACAGCATTTTAGCCGGTTTCCGGCACGAAATTGAACAAGCTCTATCTGGCGCCGGTTTCTGGCACCAGAAAAATCTGGCACCAGAAAAGTATGACAGACTGACCAGTTTCTGGTACCAGTCGACTGGTACTAGAAACAGGCGCCTGAAACTGGCCAGTGTGTCATCACTATTACTCCACCGAGCCATGTCGAATGTGCTTGTGAAACTTGCACAGTTCCAGCTGAAGCTTGTAAGAAGTTGCCGGCCGCCGTATCCGTGTTTCCCGAGACATCGAGGTCAACTGCGTCCACGCCTAGGACCACGGCAACGTCAAGGCATTCTGGTGGTGAGGACGCGTCACAGTTGTCAAGGTTTCAGCACTATTCAAACGTTGAACCTCTAGTTTCACCAAGGCAGCCTGCAGCGGTGAGCAAATCCAAAGTTTTCATGATTTGATTTAGATCGTATCACGTGCAGCGGTTTGTTTTTAAGAACAGTGAGTTGATTTACAACTAGTGTGATTTGATCTGGATTTGATTTGAAATTGCGTTATTTGATATAAAATCATTCCAAATCGCAGAAATTTCTACCTCCAACAGATGACACCAGCTACAACACTTAGATTTTTGGATACAAGAGTGAATGAGGGACTAACTGTGTAGATTCTTTTATACCCATCAGCATATTGCACACACACCGGGTTATGCTTGGCTTAAAATTCGGAATGTATGCAGAGCAGCCGCGATTTTTGTACAGTTAGATCATCTAAATCAGCATTTTTAAAAAAGTGCAAGTTTAATAGAAATGATTTGTGATTTGATTTGGGATTTGCTCGTCACTTGCAGCCTGCTGTCGTCGTACCAGTCGATGTTCATCGTCCCGGCGTCTCTCAGATATCGCCGACGAGACATTCGGCTAATGTGACCAGACAGTCGGCTGATGTAGCGAGACGGTCCGTGGATGCTGAAGTTCAGCGAGTGTCGAGGCCTGTACCAGTCCCACCACCGCGACCACGAGTTGGTTTCGTCGTTGTTCTGTCTTATACACACTTTCGTTATTATGTGACCATTCACATTACAGGTCTTGGCAGCATTGCAAAAATGGGTTTTAGAAAAGCCCAACCTGTACTTTTGACTGGGTTTTTGGGTTTCGGATTTTTTGGGTAATTTCAGGTTAAACCCGTTAAGGCCCGACATATTGGGTTTTGGGATTTGTAAGGCGGATTTATATAAGTTTGCTCTCCACAGCATAGAATACACCAATATTTGCAAATGTGTAGGTTTAAATGTATCAAAAAGTTTGCCATATTAGAATAATTCGCTGTTAGTGGAACAAGAAACTGAAATTGGATTAAGTTTGGGGTGGTGTTTGGGGGTGAGTTTTTAGCGGGTTTTTAAAGATGAGTTTACTCGAAAAAAAACCTGGTGGTTTTGGTATCTGCCAGACTGTCAGGAATTTGGATCTCAAAAGCAAACAGGTATAGAAAAGCCAAAATTGGTTGTGATATTCCCTTGGGCAGGAGACACCCGCAGTGTGCCATTTTTAAATTGAAAACGATAGGTTTGGCTAGAACCACTTTCCATTAAGCTAACAAGTTGGAAACTACCCAGTTAGTAACTAGTTAGTAAATCTTTATCTTGTTATTGTTGTTGGCATGACGAGCCCATCAGGTGCTTATATGTGGGGGGCAGATGCCCGAAGAGATGAGGAATTCCACCAGGTTGTCACCATCTGATATGTTAGTCTTTACCTTGTTCCAACTAGTTAGCCTAATGGAAAATGGCCATTAAGATTGTGCAGTGCAGTGGGCAGTTAAAGATGGCTAATTAGCATGTGGCCGCATATTTTATGGTTATTTGGCTGTTGTCTTTGTTTTTTATATCAGAAACATATTTTTTGATCTTCCACCATAGACTGCACTTTGTTAACACCTTTTAGAAGGACTATCAGAAATGTTGATTAATTTTTTTTATTTCTCAAGGTATTTTAATCTGGCTTAACATTTGTGCGTGCTAATGCTTGTGTCAGTCTTTGCACTCCGGTATAGTTTTTCGTATTATTTACTAATTATTTTTTTATTATTAATTATTTTTGAAATGCCAGTTGCAAGTGCCATTTTGGCCTTTTTCTGACCAAAATAATGCACTGTTTTTGTCACTTATTTTGAATATATTTCTCAAAGCTAGTGTTCTTGAATACTTGAAGATGATGATAATAATGGTTAATGATGTTATTTTATGCTGTAGCCAAGAAAACCGAAGCAAATGGTATTTGCACTGTATGACTTTACAGCAGTTGAAGCTGATGATCTTAACCTCAGAATGGTATGTTCTTTGCCAAACTTCTTTTTGTTCTCCATATATCTAAAATTGCTATATACTTCGATACTGATGCCAGGCTATTATTATATTTTGTCACGTGGTTTCATTTTTATAAGTTTTGGTTTTAGATTGTTTCATTTTCGTTTAAAATGCGTGTATAAAATTTTTGTCATAGTTCAGCCAACGTACCTTAGGCTCAGATTTCCACATATAGGCTTGTTGGCAGTAATGTTTTTAGCAGACCATCCTATCGGTCATGCTTATGGTATGCAACCCAGATAGAGAACTTGGTATTTGTATATTAGCTTAGCGTGAACACCCCAATTTTCAGCTAAACTACTGAACTGGAACTGCTATAGGCTTTTCGCGCATCTCGTGAGCATTAGCTCATATTTCTTGGCTGTACTCGGTTTGCATGCATGATCTGCGTGCGTTGGCTTCTAGGGTGAAGAATGTCAACTGCTGGAGGCTGAAGGTGACTGGTATAAAGTGAAAAACAAACACGGGTACTATATGTATAGGCTTTTTAACTTTCATTTCTCGGAAGATTGTTTGGCAAAATTTTGTGCTGTTGTTGTATTTTGATGTCGGCTAGTGTTGTTAGTGGATTTGGTGACATTCGCTTAATGCAGAGAAGACCAAAATCTTTGGAGCAAAGACTAAGAGAAGAGACCTCAAGATAAATCACCAGAAGCTTGACAAATTGAAATCAACACTTTCCCCGTTGTTGGCCCATGGACATGGAACGACCTGCCGGTTGACATGACCTCTGCCGAGTCGTTATTTAGCTTTCATTATAATCAACTTTATTCATCGAAAAAATTTGATAGTGTCACAAACAAACAAGAAGAAAAAAAGACTAATGCATACGCGTGACAGATACACAAAGAGAGTTACCACAGTCTCAAATAGGCCTAATAAACATTACACTAGGCCCTATAGCTGGCACACCTTACATAATATATTGTCCAGCATGTTAAATTTAAACAAAAATCTATGCACACGGTGACCAGCAAGTTCACTAACAGAGAGACCAAACAACGACATACAGCTGTCAATTATAGCACAGTTATACGTATGAAACAATTTTATCAAAACGTGCCTTACAGTAAACTCTAGTGAACGCATATCAGATACATTAACCGGGCACACTTCTATGCCGTATAACAGAACGGGCAATCATTGGCAACTAAAAACTTTCCTGTTTATGAAGTTTTTTTTCTGAATTTTTTCTCGACTGCACTCCATTCAACCTGTCTCAAGTGGACCCAGCAGTGGTTTGTATTACCTAAGCCACTTTAAAAATTTCGGATTGATTAATATCGGTTGAATAATTGATCCAAGACTAAAACTTTAATAGTAATGTTATTAAGTTGACATATAAGCTGTAGTGATGGATCCAAATAAATACCGATATTATTTTCGGCCAACTTTGTAGGATGCCACAGTCTCTGATCTGATATTTATTTCTGTGTGAATGTTTTAGCCGGGAGGGTTATGTGCCGTCCAATCACGTACAGATTCAGTCCAACGAGGAAACGTCAACCAGCACTGCTGAACAGCTTACGCAGTATGAGTAAGTGGCCGCTATTTTCTACTGACATTTATTTGTAGTTTTAGACATTACTTTTTTTCAGTGATGAACTTCATGCCACTGTTCTAATAGGCCATATTACGGGTCTTGCCAGTCCGTCTCACTGTCCATCTGCTTGTTGGCTTATGGATAGGGCCAGCAGTTTTCCGTGGGAAATTTTGCCAAATTACGCAGGCTGGTTTGCAAAATTCCGCTGCTCACCCTGTCAAAGTCGTCCAAATTCGCTTACTGTAGTTTGGCCGTTTAGAACAATGAATTTATACCGCGTAGCGCATGTGTTGGCTCAGATTAACTGAGTAGCAACAAACACAATTGGTAATTACTGTTTCTCAAAAAGTCATACGTGTTACGTCACGTCATCGTTATTAACGCTTGTGCTCAAAATGTTTTCCTCTAGCATGAACGCTTGCAGTAGACGTTAATGCCACTTGCCAACAGCACGTTTAATAACTATGCGACTTCTGCATTTCACAAAGTAGTGTAACAACAGTATTAAGGTGAGGAGGCTGGAACTACCGCCATTTGCGTCTAGTTTTTTCTTGATGTCAGATGGCAAAAATTACTAAAATCGGCCAATGTTTCATGGAGCTATTCAAAAAATAAAAGTGGCATTTTTTATGGACCACAGTGTATAAGCGACCCTTATTGTCAAGTACCGTGTCTGTGGCTGTTTGACTGATTGAATGATGGATCAAATTTTTATAGATTTTGTATTGTTAATATGTGGAACAGTCTCCCAGATGATGCAGTAATGTCTTCATCACTGAATTGTTTTAAAGGACGAATTGATCGTCTGTGGGGGGATTTGCAGTGTTCTGTTATTAATTCGTAGCAGCTGTGCAGAGTGTACATTGTACAGACATGGTTGGTTGATCGGTACAAAGGCTTTTGGTGCAATAGACTTTAGTACTGTTTTCTGTATCTTACTATAATGCGGGGAAAGTTTGTCTGTCTGTTCATTTGTTTGTCTGTTCGTCTGTCTGCCATAACCCCATGGCACTTTTTGTGTTGCACAGTTGCGGACCTTGATTGCAACATTTGAGTTTTTGGGCCTTAGGTTCGTGCACTGCACCTTGGCACCTCTTGCCAGGTGGGGGGCAGCCTGAGGAGGTTGAGCTGCTGGGTGATGGAGTGGACCCATCCTCAAGGTGGGAACTTTGCTAGTTTGTCTAAGGGCCGGTTTCTCGATTTTGACTGGCCAGTCACGTTAGTGTTAACTGACAGATTTGCATATCTCGCGTTTCCATTGCACTAACCAATGGTTATAATGGCCAAAAATTTAACTGGCCGAAATCGGCCAGTTAGCTGTCTGCCGATCGTAGTTATCGTATTTAACGCAACTTTTGTACCATTTTGCAAGCAGTTTATTGACGAATGTGATACTATACAATGATTTTACCGTATAGCAAAGTCTTCAAAACACTCGAGGAGACGTTCACTGCTAGAAATTTTACTACAAAATCCATTCATGAATGGACAAAATGGCCGTCAGCAATTGGTTGGCTGGCTCGTAGGCTGGCTGACGTGCACTTGCGCTCATTAATATTCATGACGCTCGCCTGCACTAGGCGGAAGTGATAAGTGTTGTGTGCATCATTGCTAAGCAACTATAGTTTACCGCTCAGTTAGCTGACAGCCAGTCAAGGTTTTATTCAGAAATGCGCACAAACTTAACTAGCAAGTTACAATTAACAGACGGTTTACTAACTGATCAGTTAACTAAAAGATCTAGAAACTGGCCCTAACTGGTGAATACGGTTATTACTCAGACATGATCGACCGATTGGTTGATTGAATGTTTAAGGTGGTACTATCCGGAGACATCTCTGCATCGGGCGGAGGAAATCCTACGTCAGGATGGTAGCGAAGGTTCGTTCCTGGTCCGCGATTCACGCCAGCCAGGAATGTATACGCTCTCGCTATTCACAAAGACCATTGCCAGGTAAACATGATTACTGACTTGCCTAGCTGTGAACTTGCTTTTTAGAGCATTTTGCACACAAAAGTTAAGGGTCATCTCAGCCTGACCATCTCTGTGTGGGTAGGTGCAATAGCTGGGATGTAAATAGTTACACTGCATGATGCACTGTAGTCCATGGGCAGACCAGATATTGGTATCACCAAAGGTGGCAAAAATACGTATCCGTAGTCTTGCAGTGTAAACTGGTGCCCTGCTGAAGGCTAAGGAAACAGAGATCAGAGCTGCCGTATGAGCCTTACAACTTTACTTTCCTCTCAACATCATTGGTCGAAATTCCTGTGCAGCTTACAACCTTCACGTCTTTGGTACATGCAGTGTGTGCACATCTTAACAGTTTGCTTGATTACCGTCATTGTTATGATAATACTGCCATTAATCTATCAGTACGTTTTTGTTGCTGTGTGTAACAGTCGACGGTCTGACCGGTAAGATGGCTTTCTCTTATTTCTGCTACTAGTCAATGTTTCGCTTTGCTGGCTTATAAATTGTGCCCGTGTTTAGCTTTAAACAGCTTTAACCAGTTGCACTGGGATCATTATCACTGCTTTATCATTATGTTTTTTAATCACACTGCTTATTGGCTTAGTTAGCAGTAACATTAACAAAAGCTGACAATTCTGCACTGTAAGCTATGCATGCTTAACGTTTGTTTAAATAATTATTTACTCTAAGAATGTTCTTTTGGCTCTTGCCTCAGTTTATTTTTCATGTGATTTGTGAAGTAGTTATGAATGACTTTATAAATTTTTTTCTGAGAAAATGATTAATTAGAATCTGGGGGAGTAAGAATATCTGGGAATTTTTTGACATTCTTCAGCATTGCACAGAAAAGTCAATCCGTGCATACTTGCTCTGTCTGAGTGCTTACTACGAGTGCCTTTTTCTTGTAGTTTGAAGTATATTTATTTGAATGTCTGAAGTAGTGCCTAGTTTCGTTGATTTTGCTGTGAACTGGATATTGTAAAATGAGTCTGTGTTAGTGATAAAGATTAGTCAATTGTGGTGAATTTGGTTAATTCCTAACTCATTTTATGTGCAAGTTATTAGGAAATTTTTGCAGCCTAGTTTTGGGCTTGAGAAGAAAAACATCAAGTTTTAGGGGTTGTCATGTAGTTGGTTTTATGACATTTTAGAGAATTGCTCAAAATAGTTTATTTGCTGAACAACCTAACGAAAGTGAACTGAACTGAGATGAGTTAGTTCTAACGAACTAACTTACGTTACTGATTAGTTATTGTTCCTTTTTTAAATCATTTTATCTCAAAGAACTAAGCCAAACACTTGAAATAGAATTTAGACACTTGTTAACGAATCACAGCTTTATATTTTTTTTCAGATGTTCACTGTTCGAAAGTTTGCGCAAGACTGGCTGCTGGTCTACTGTAACTTTTTGACCGCATGCTCTCAGCGCACACAGTGCTAGCCAATAGCCCGTAAGCTGAGCTATTTTTACCAGACTGAGTACACCAAGACAGGGTCACCGTTTAATCATCTTCTCCTGTAGGCTATTTGCCCTGAATGACTGCTGTGGTGATGAATTTTCACATAGATATCCGATTGATTCATTAATTTATTGCTAGTACTGTTAATATGTAATATCTGCTAATGATACGTGTATAGTGCAGCGAGTGAGGGCGTGGTGAAACATTATCACATAAAGAAATCGGACGCCGGGCAGTTTTACATTGCTGACTGTCACGCATTTGATACACTTCCCGAGCTCGTTGTACACCACAAGCGTGAAAGCAGCGGTGAGCATAGAATTTCATTCCATACTTATCAGGTTTTTTTTGATTACCATAGTACTAATCATCATCATCATCATTTCTGGCAAGCACCACTAAGAGTGCGTAGCGCCGAACGTGGACATCAGTCACCAGCGTGGACGGTTCTGAGCCAAGTCAACTGTGTCGTCCATATTGAGGTTGCTGGATTTCAGATCCTGCTGAATGGTTTTCATCCATGTAATACGAGGACGTCCCAGTGGTCTCCTCCAGTTTCCTGCGGGGAAAGCTGTTAAGATCTAATAGATTGTACTAATGCGTTGTGTCAAATCAACGAAGTTTCTCTATGGTGGGTGCAGTTATTACTTGGATGGGTGACTGTCTATAGGCAGGTAAACGATTTACTACTGTTTGTACAGTGTGCTGTAAAAAAGTATTCGCTAATGGTGATTGTTTTTTTTCTGAGCAAACAGTTGTATTTTCAGTGCGAAATTTCGTACACTTATTACCTGTTTGTAGTCAAATGAATGTACCAAAAGGCATTTTGTTATCTTAAATGACGATAGAATTATTGAATTTTTTCTGTTACCACATTTTCGTTTCTCTCGTCCACCTGCAGCAAAATGTGCGCCGAACGAAAGGCACACTGTGTTTGCACTGCGTAAGTTTGCCAATGACTACGAAAACTCGAAATTTCTAGTGTCCACCACCAGCTTTTGTACGTGCATTTAAGGTTTTAGTGAGGTTTTTGACAATCATTTTGATGGCAAGTTGTCGAAGATCTTGCTTGATTTTACAAGTCTGCAATGTCTGATGATATGTTAAATGAGGGTTTTGGCATTCACTGTCATTGTGCACTCTAAATGTTTCATTTACCTGCTTTTTTACTTACTAAGATGTTTTTGTCTGTCTGGAGGATAACAGGAAAGATTATTAGAACTACCATTATGTTAATTACATATGCATGCGTACAATGGAGTTCTTACAATTTTAGGTTTAGCTTGTACTTTTGTGTTGTGTTTCTGTAAGGGTTAAACTTACTGTTCCGTTATTATGTGTTTGTGTGCATTCCGCTTGGAAAGGCCGTTCCCGAAATGACCTATACTGTGTCGGGTGGGATGTTAAACCCTACTCACTCACTCACGGGTTGTTGATACACAAACCGTAATGTGTTCATAAAACAGGTTTGGTTGTGGAGTTGAAGTCACCTCCTCGTGCAGCCATTCGCCACGATTCAATAGCTGCACCTGCCGGATTGCACAGAGGTTCGTCGTCCTACCGCTATATTATCTGCTATTTGACCTATTACTAATAGCATACTTGTCGAAGCAGTTTAAACTTGCTTGAAAAAAACGTTTTCAAAGCCAAATCCACTGCATTTTATTACATTTTGGATTTTTATGGTTAAACCCTAGTTTTTCAGAAACGTTAAACTTGACGTGCTTCGGTGTTTTGTGGGTTTTCAGCTATTATAATTGATCACTGCTAGATGTTGTGTGTATCAAATAAATTTGTAAATGTCCCAAAAATTGCTAATTTACAGATTTAAAAGTGTTAAAAACTTAATAATAATAAGATATTTTATTGTTAGTGGATTGCTTTTGGTTCGGGTGTTTTGGTGGGTTTTAGTAGATGCTTTAGGTGGTTTACCCAATAAAACCTACTGTATATGCCCGGATGTCTCATCTTGGAGTTTAAGCTTTGTTTATTCCGTGCTTTGAATGATGGGAAGGACTGCACCCGTGGAGTTATCCCACAGTAGACATAAACAGCACAAGTACCGGTGTAGTGGAAAATTCGTCGCACCGGAAAATTATTCTCACACACAGCAGTACGGATTAGGGTTAAGATTAAGGATAGGGTTAAATTTAGGGTTAGGAGTAGGGTTAAAATTGGGGTTAGGATTGAGGTTAGGATTAGGGTTAGGGTTAGGGTTAGCGTTAGTTACATTATGACAATATGGAGGTGGGAAGAATTTTCAAGGTGCGACAAATTTCCCACGAGATCGACCTGGAATAAGTGCTGCTGTTTGGCTGTTGTTTTAGAAATGAAGGAGATATTGCTGTCAGAACTGGTCGTACTGGAGGAACTCGGCACTGGACGGTTTGGGGTCAGTTCGATTCTGTTCTAAACCTATATGTAATTGTTTCGTTGCTTTTTCTGTTCATGCTTTGTAATTGTTCTGTTGTTCTGCAGTTTTTTTTTCTCATTGTTCTTAAAAGTTATGTGTTTTGATGTTGTAAGCATGTGTATCTTTGAACTGCTTAATTAATTGCTTGCTTACTTACTTACCGATACTTAAAAACATGCTGTACAGAATTTGAGCCAATAATGGCTCTGTGCTAGCAGTGTTGGGTCCATAAACAAAGTTACTTTGCATAAAGCCAGGTTAGTTACTTACTTAGATGGGTGACCATTCACAGCTATACTTTATCGGTATTTAGCAAAGCTATCCAAGCCAACTTGGCCTTAACGCGAGCCTTACTAGACTAGCCTTACTACCCCGGGAACATAGAAATTCTGGCTTGAAAACCGGCGGGGCGCTAGTCCTTCACCAGTCCTCACCCAGGCATAAAGGTAGCGGTCAACGGCTTCTTCTTCGAAGAAGGCGGATGAACTGCGCCT
>Ga0209367_1004667_pt1 | contig 18974 bp, 7 predicted proteins | sample WorMetLIZISLAND2_FD_187412 | JGI IMG/M metagenome (GOLD analysis project Ga0209367, IMG submission 187412) | Marine gutless worms symbiont microbial communities from Max Planck institute for Marine Microbiology, Germany - Olavius geniculatus... ... | reverse complement strand
AGCAGAGAACGTAGATAAGCAGGTTGAGAGGAGTTGAGAATGTTGTACGTCAATGTGGCAAGTTTGAATTCAATGCGTTGATCAATTGGGAGCCAATGCAGATTCTGGAGAATATCAGATGAGCGAGAACCACGAGGGAGAGCGTGACTGGCAGCAACTCTGGCAAGTGTATTTTGGACGCCGATGCATGCGCTATCGAGTATGAATTCATTGTTGTAAACGGCCAAACTACGACTTCCGCATTTCACAAGGTAGTGTAGCGACAGTATATGGCGAAGTGGCCAAAACTACAGACATTTGCATCAAGTTTCTTTTTGATGTCGCTTGCCAAAAATTATTAAAATTGGCTAATGTTTCACGGAGCTATTCAAAAAAAATAAAAGTGGCACGTTTTTATGGACCACATGCAAAATTGGAATTCTTCAACTAACAAAAAGAAGGAAACGTCTACAACTGCTGAACGACATTTCCAGCCTAATTTACAGAGCCGTCAAGAGAAAAAACTGTAGCCTATGGGCATAAACCTGTCATTGAGCAGAATAGGTCTACGCGAAGAAGAATGGACACACAGATCTTGCTACAGTTCGGGCCAGTCAAGCTGACTGTTAGAACTCGCCCGTTGAATACTTCGATTTTTTGTGGGTTCAATTATGACGCGCTACAGCAGTGCAGCTATGCTGCACAGCGCGTTTATGGCACGGGTTGACGTGTGTCCGTTCGTCTGTCCGTCCGTATGTCGCGGATGTATTGTGGCTAAACGGTGCGAGATAGGGCCTACGTTGCTATTGATCACTAATTGAAAGTCGCATATTAGCTTTTCAAATGACAAAAAAAATCATTGACTTTTGACCATTGACTAGGCCTAGAAAAATGGAAGTTTGTGCGTCGACGTACGCAGACAGTCTCGCAGGTTGTAGTGGAATTGATACTGAGGTGGGCACGTGCAGTGGTAGCTGCCGACGGTATTGACGCATTCGCCAGAACATCCGCCATTATTCACCGAACACTCGTTGATATCTGCATGCTCACAGCCATGGCCGCCATTTTAACTCTGCGTATAGTTGACTAAGTGGCTGGCGTACTACTGTTTAGTGCGTCGCCTTCGTTATAATCCCCCAAATAAATTATGAGTATTTATATGTGATTATATGTGCATTCTTATGGATAATTGGCAAAGAGTAGCAATTCAACCAACTCGTATATCTGTGTTGAGCAAGAGTGTGCCAACATCCATATACAAACATATAAGTAATCGCGTTCCTAAGCCGTAGCTAGAGATAACCGGAGAGGCCGAATTCTGGGCCCCCAAGCGTCGGTGACCATTTTCAGTTCTACGATTTTACACTGTGTCCCAAAAAAACTGTCCCACTTTGTGATTGTCCATATCTTCGTCAAATATTAACCGATTTTCAAAATTTTTTCACTGGCACATTTTGTGGACAAGTAGCAGTAGTGTTATTATTAAACATACCACCACACCTTAACTGCGTCTCTACACTACCATGTGAAACTCTTATTGTCAAAAATGTCTAAAATGCTAGTAATACATATGCAAAAATTATTTTCTAAAAACAATTTTTCAACAATTTTTATATTAATATCTAATAATGTTTAGTTTTTGATACATTTCTTGTGTTTCTAAACAAAAGCAGATGATATTATTGTAAAAAAATAATTTTTTATGCAGTGACAATACACTGGTAATGTAACGTGCATTTAGCAATGAAAACAAAGCTTTAAATAAGAACTTTTTTTAGTTCAAAAATGCAGTTTGCAAAGAATACTGGCAAAATTTCTTAAGATAAACAGAAACAGGGAAGGACTGGGACACATTACTAAAAAGATTTGGATAACAGGAAGCACTGAACAAAGGCATAAAAGCGGCAGATTGAAGCATGCACGTACTGAAGAGAACGTGACCACTGTGGATAAACTGGTAGCCTTACTAAACCACGAAGCCAGAAACAAACACTCTGTATAACACGCCAGATAACCATAAAAACGGGTCTAATACAGCATAGCACTGTACAGATCATTTGTCGCGATTTTGGTCTGAAGTGTCTTTCATCTTCCAACATGCCTGTTGCTTGGTATTGCTAGTTTTTTCTTGCGTTTATATTTCACAAGGTAGTGTAGCGACGCAGTTATGGTGTGGTGGGATATTCAATAACTGCTTTATTGAAATTATCCAAAGAGTGTGCAAGTGAAAGAATTGGAAAATTGGCTAATATTTGTCAAAGATATGGACAGTTAAAAAGTGGGACATTTTTTGAGACACAGTGTACATGATGTTTCATAAAAAAGCGCCTTTTTTCTTTCTTTCATAATTCACTCAGATGATGAGCAATTTGCATGAAATTTTAAACAGATGTAGCTAAAAAATTTTTAGTTTAAAATATTTTGACAAAATATGGCTGTCAGTTAAATATTTTTGCTAATCATGATGTAACGCTGGCGTCATAATGTGTCGTGAGTACAAACTTGCCTGTCTCAACTGATGCTGTCAGTTGCTACCGTGCTTTGATGGTGAACTTTATCTGGTTCACTGATGAAAATGTTCATCGAATCAGCACTACGCAACATAGGGGGCATGAAATCATCTCGCAACCCAAAAACTCAACCATCTCGTAAGCAGTGTGTGTTGGTGCACTGTCTTGCTGGAAGATGTAAAAGTCAAGCAATCCCTACAAGCAGGGCCAGATTACCGCATATGCCAACTAGGCCATGGCCTAGGGCCCCGCGCTTTTAGGGGCCCGTGCTAAGAAAAAAGTTAAAAAATTAAAAACACACAAAAACGAGGCAAGAATAAAAAAAAACAAAAAATTTGAGCTAATGCTCACGAGACGCGCGAAAGCAGTTTTTGTTGGCAAACTGTCAGTCTATGACTGTCTATTTCCAGCCACTTCATTGCAATTTATTTTTAAAGTGTGCACTGCAGCCGAAGATCGCAAAAATCAATAAAACCCCTTATTTCAAAAGTTCTGGGTCTTTCATAGTCATCAATGTTGATACGACTAAAAAAACTCGTTTCTAGTGCTTGTTGTGATAAACAGCAGCCGCTACTGTAGGCCTACATTTAGGCTAAACATTTAGTTTCCCGTGGACCAGAGCTGTGCGACAGCAAATTTGAGCCTAAGCAGCAGTTATTACTATGGCACTTTCGTAGTGAATTTTCCTATAAAAATATTAAAACTAATCCACACTCGTCGAAGTTATCGTAAAAACAAAAGTGGCACATTCTTATGGGACGCAGCGTGTACCGTGTACATCGAGGTGTCAACTTGGTGGCGACTCAGTATTACACCGGGGTCGTGAGTTAAAATAGTATGTGGGGCAAAAATTTGCAATTTTCCCCGACAAACAGTCAAAATTTCCAACAGAATTTTGTCAGACAGCTGCAAGTTTCCGACATAGAAAATCATAAGTACTCGAAATTTCAATTTTGCCTCTGAATTTCTCTTAAAATGTCGGTTTTTAGCTACAAATTTTGCATCTCTTGACGAAAGTTTTTAGGCAAAGAGATAATTTTTCGATAATTTTCCAACAACCCAAATTTTACAAGGAGGCTGCCCCTCGGCCACGACACCACAACAATATTGTATTGTATCGGCTACATTATCTCTGCAGGACGACGGCACATGCGAGCAGCAGCAGTAGCTGGATGAGGCGAGATTGAGCAGAAGCGTGCGACACGAGACCGGTGCTGCCGCCAGTGAGGTAAGCCTGACGCATGGCCGGATCACAGTCGTCTTTGTACGCGGCATCTCCGACACACGAGGCATAGGCCATGGCGTGTGCCAGGAAATGTTGCTCGTTGACACCGGTGAACAGGTGCGACATCGGTCCGGTTGCATACACAGCCACATCCTCGCCGCCATGTGTCTCGTACTTCAGAGGCACAATAACCGGCTGCTCAAAATCGTCCGCTTCTGTAGATGTACAGTACACAATACGCACTATCTTCACCACGAGTAGTAGTCATTTTAGTAAAATGTAAACACTAAAACAACGTGAAGGTGCAAGTTATAGATGCATACAAAATTACTGTAGATTAATTTAATACCGGTACGAAAAAGTTACACGAAATTTATTCCCATCACGGTATTTATCGTCGAACGTGTTACAACGTGTTGTCCACCAAATGCATACCAAATACGATACAGTATTAAAATTATAAGAAAGAGGCAGTCACTGTAAGGTAAAGGCGAAAACAGACGCATAGGTCTATAAAAAGTCAGTCGAAACTCGGACACTGTATAAAATCAGAGCAAACATAACTCTAACTGCTGATCTGTATCGTGCAGTTGTCAAAAAAATAATTGCCTGACTAATTTTATGACTTGTTCATGCGCTTCAACTTTCATGCTGATGTATATCGAATTAGGCATATGTGTGCACTAAACAAACAGATAAATTGCGTCTTTACGAGGAAGATACGCAGCAAATTTAAATTTGGGAAAATACCAATAACAACAACAAACAAAGAACAAACGATATACGGCGACACTAACGTGTGTTGACATCGGTTAAATTTGTTCTGCTAAGAGGTCCTGGCCCGTTTGCATAGTAAAGCGTGAGGTAAGGCAATTCATCTAGCGCATCTAGCGCCGGTTGTGCACTGTTTCCGGCGTCGTTCACAAGACCTGTACAGTTGGACAGTCTTTCATTCATTTCATTATACGACAACGACGACGTTTTGTTCTATGCAACAAACAACCAGTCCAATGTATATCGAGTATAAGGTGTTTAAAACGAATACATGCAAGTGATTATCTGCCAACAACGCTGAAATTCGCTAACTACACCGTAAATGATATCAGTATCTCGCAGAAATGTGGACAAGAGTTATATCATCTTTTTCGACGCACGATCTATCGCAATGGACTCAAACGCCAGCAAAGTAGGCGTGCGTAACAACTTTATGACCCTGCAGTAAGGCTTACATTGCAGTTCGTTGCACTTTGCAGATATTGGTAGTTCTTTATTTAATGACGTGCGAGAAGGCATTTTTTCTGAGCTCAGTACTCAGGGACAAAAGTCGATGAAATTGGGGTTTCTGTCGGGTCTGCCTAAACACCGCAGATCATATAGGTTAACTGCACTTCAACTCAAATATCAGAAGTTGCCTGCGCTGGTGGCCGCAGATCTTAAACACACTGTGATATAAACTCATCTATGGCTGACTTGCGGTGATCTGTTGTAATCTGCGGTGTTTAGGCAGACCGTCTCTCAATCAGAAAACATCTAAATTCCGTGAGATTACAGTGTCTCTACAGCAGTCACTAAACAATACTGGGCCAATACATACGTAAAAAAACACAAACAATGTATACTGCTAATGCGAAGTAACCCGACCGATATGTCCAAAGGCGCCTACAGAGCGACCTAACTGAACTGAACTGACATGGTTTAGTTTTTGACGAATTGTCCAATGGGCAAGCAAAAGCATCACAATAGGCACCGTCCAACGGCGTCCGGGTCTACATGACTACGGGATCGTACGCGTCAATCAATAACCAATGTGCTCGATTTGCTCGCCAATGGGTCAGTTCGTCAAAAACTAAACCGTGTCAGTTCAGTTCAGTTACGTCGCTCTATACGCGCCTTGGCAGTTGGCTAACTGACCAAGAATGGGGTTTCCACGTGATGGGTATCCACCAATCGTCATGACATGAGAGTGATCGGCGGTGACTACAATGAGGGTGTCATCATCATCAGTCAATTTTAGTGCTCTTTCCACGGCTTCATTGAATGATATCACTTCCTCCAGTGCGTACTTGGCCCTCGTTAAGTGATGACCATGATCAATGCGACCTCCTACAGACACATTTCATACCGTCTCCGCTTTGCCTTTACGCACAGTTTTGCAAATTACAAAGAATTCGGTCACATTTTGGCGGATAAATTAAATATACTTTCTGCTATTGAATGGATGACTAATTCTTTTCTCCCCTTCTTTTTCTCTCTCGTTTGTCAATTGTCATCGCACGGGAGACAATGCTTAGCTTACTGAGAGTGCAGTACTGATAAAAATGATGAACTAGAGAATCAATATCCGGTTTAATAAACATGATTGATTGACTGGTTGATTGACTGAACACTGTAACAGAAATGCGTGATTAGGAACGCAGCGCGCAGAGTAAAAATATGCTTGTTTTTTACTTTCTAGTAGCTGAAAGATTCCTTACATTGCCGCCCGTACACTATTCAAAGTGTGAACCAGTTGAAATTCTCAACACGTAACAAGAAACCCAGCTGTCGCTAGGACAGCCGACCGTACTGCTTGACAGTGACCTTCAAGGCCATCCAAGGTCGATGATTTTCATCTCATCTGCAAGGGCGTATGCAATTTTCTATTAGTGATCAATAGCAACCTTGGCCCTATCTCTCACCGTTTCCGAGATACGGCAACTTATAGCTTGAAACTTTCCACTGAAAATAATGCTGCCAGAACGCTGCAGATAGAAACATGGTTACTATTGACAGCCTATAGGAAGTCGCCCGCGCCCTATCCGACGGTACCATCGCCGACCCCCTACGACTTACTGTTTAGGCACAATACCGCACGATTTGTATACCATAGTGCGTGATGATCTTTCAGTGTAATCCAAGGTCAATGATTTTTATGTCATTTGAAAGTCAATATGCGACTTCCTATTAGTGATCAATAGCAACGTAAGCCATATCTCGCACCGTTTAGCCACAATACATCCGTGACGGACAGACGACCAACGACAGACATACTACAAACGACAGACGACAACCGTAACATAAGCTCGACCGTTACTTAAGTATAAGGTCGGCTAAAATACAGCACCAAATAAATCAATAAACACACCGCAGCTTGGTGCGCTCTCTTATGCCTTCGTCGATCACAAGAACACAAAAACCAGAATTACCTTCCACTAGCAGGAAATATCCGTTGTTTCCACGGCGAAGGATTCGTATTGCTTTTTCAGTCATGTCAGCTAACGTCGGCTCGTCGTCTGGGCCTTCTCTCCGCTGATCCAGTGTGAAATTCATGTGACTAGCACTGAATAAACCTATAATAAAATTATATTTGTCTCTGAACTACATGTACATCTACGTGCGATAACTACAGTTTTCATGAAAAGTGCAGGAAACGAAACAAGAAGCCTAGTATTGCTAGGATAGCCGACCGTACTGATTGTCAGTGACTTTTAAAATCTTCCAAGGTCGATAATTTTTATTTCATTTGAAAGTCAATATGCGACTTTCTATCAATGATCAATAGCAACCTAGGCCCTATCTCGCACCGTTTAGCCACAATACATCTGTGACGGACGGACGGACGGACGGACGGACAGACGACGACAACCATGACAGAAGCTCGACCGTTACTAAAGTACGGTCGGCAAAAAAGCGACAGACATCGTGTTAGCCATATCGTATTATTCTCAACTAATCCTAACTTTCATTGGTCTACCAATGGTTTGGGTCTTTCTTCGTAAAATTTTTTTAGCTATTGTACTCATGGGCGGATTCAGAAGTTTGCGAAAGGGGGACGGTCCCTTCCCTCTTCCTTTCCCTTTCTCTTTCTCTCTCTTTTTCCTCTTCCTTTTCTCTTTCCCTCCTATTTTCCCTTTTCTTCTCCTTTTTCTTCTTCTTTCCCCCCTTCCCTTCTTTTCTCCTCCTTTTCCCCCTTCCTTCCCCTTAAAAGTAGGTTTCCTTTAAACCAGCTAGAAGGTCTGGGAAAGAACTGTAAGCTCCCCCAGATGGTCCGGGCAAAACTTCGGCCGAAAACGAATTTGGTGCACTCTAAAGATGTGAGAAAGCCACTGGTGGCAATCATTTTTAATAACTTCAGGTAGGCTATTTACACTATATGAGCCTTGACTTCGTATCGTCTTTGTAAAGTACTCATCAATCATTATCTCTCCTTTAGGCGCGATAGCAGAATGCTTCGCGCGTCTTAGCCATGGCCTGGGCTTCTGTCCGTCCGTCCGTCTGTCTGTCTGTCTGTCTGTCCGTCCGTCACACTGCTGTATTGTGTCAAAACGGTGCAAGCTACGATCACGAAATCTTCACTGTGGGCCGCCCCAAGGACTCTAGTTTATCGTGACAAAATTTTGTGCCCCTGTGTGAAAGGGTTCCTCTCAAACTAGAGCGTCAAATAGGAGTACCCCCTAAAAAGACATTATTTTGTCGCTATTGGCTCTTATAGTGTGAAAACGGTTGCAGATAGGTACAGACTTGCAAAACAACCTGCGTGTGAAATTTTCAGCATTAAACGAAGATTTTAGCAGTCCAAGTCCTAATTCACTAAAGCTGCGTTTTTCATCAGCTAACAGGGCGTGTCTGTTCTACCAGACTCCGCCCCTATTGCCTTATTTGGACGCTCATTATTCAACTAGGTCAACCACTAACGCGATCTGCCTTCCGAGATAAAACTGTGGTCGTAGTCGTTCTACGGTAGTCTCGTGACTCTGTGGTGGGCATGTCTGTTGTTTTTTTTTAGTTTTTATCATTGAACTAGGCCTAAATATTATATAATAATTACATATAATATTTAGTTCAATGGGTTTTATCGTCCGTAACATTGAACTGGATTAAAATATTCAATTATCTGTGAGCGTTAGACCAAGCTCGTTTTTCGTAAATATGTAAATGAACATGACGTCAGCTGTGAACAGCCCCGCCCCGTTCGCTGATGAAAAACGCAACTTAAGTTCAAGGAGGCCTGCGCACGTGGGCGTCAAAGAGGAGTACCCCCTAAACAGTGGTTATTTTACCGCTATTGGCTCGTGTAGCGTAAAAATGGTTGCAGATAGGTACAGACATGCTGCTCATCATAACAAGCACTGGCGACGGGCTTTTCAGATTTATTAACATCGATGACCTTGAACAACCTTAAACTTCCCAAAAAAGTTTATAATGAATTTTTCACAATTTTTGGCTGCAGTGCACATTTTATGAGTGAATTGCGACGAAATGGCTAGTGATAGACCAAGACAACCTGCGTATGCATTTTTTGGCATTAAACGCAGATTTTAGCAATTTAAGTCTCGACCTTCTAGGTTCAAGAAGGCCTGCTCAGGCGAGCATCAAAAAGGGGTACCTTCTTAAAAAGTTGTCGTTTTACCAGTATTAGCTTGTCTAGCGTGAAAACAGTTGCAGAGATACAGTGTAGGCACAAACATGCTGCTTAGTAACACAAGCACTAGTAACGAGTTTTTGAATGGCATCAACATCGATGACCTTGAATGACGTTGAATGACCTTGCACCTTAAATGTTAAAGATTTTAGTGTTTTTGCAATTTTCGGCTGTGGCGCACATATATTTCAAGAGTGACTGAATTGCACCGAAATTGCTGGAAATAAACCTGGACAACCTATGTAAGCCTATGAAATTTTTAGCACATAACATTTACTTTTGTCAATCTCAATTTCGACCTCTTAAATTCAAGAAGTATTCCATACGAAGGCCTCAAATTTAGGTACTTTTTCAAACCACATTATTATTTTATTGCATGCTGTACACGATTGCCCAGGTGGCAGGACTGCTGCTATCGCGCGTCACGTGAGCTTTGCTCAAATTACTTGTTCAAACATGCCTTCACGGCGTGTTTGAAGAGAGAGATTATGAGCTGTTAAGTTACCTGCTTCACGGTCGTAGCTAGGATGTGAAAAACGAAGAGGCAACAGAGTTCCCCAGCGGGGTCCAGGGGCAGAGCCCCGGTGGGGGCCTAACCCTCTCCAGAAGCTGAAAAGCTTTCAAAATTTTCTTAGCTGAAACTTTTGTTTTATGACACACATGCTTGACACTAGAGGTTTCCGTGTTTGTCTGTGTATGGCTACTGATTAGTTAACTTGTAACTGGCGATGGAATACAGTGACGGCGTCCGTCCGTCGCCCAACGGAAGGGGGGGGGGCCGAGCCGGCTCGGCCCCCTCTAAATCCGCTAGTGGTATTTAGTGGCTCTTGATTAAATATTAATAGCAGTTACTCCAGACAGCGAGAAGTGTATGGATAAAAAGTTCTGATATACCTGAGACGAAACCTGAATGTTTAAATACAAATGCTGGGAAAACGGCAGTAACGTTTGGCTGCGTAAAACAGTTAAAAAGGGGAACAGAACATATCGATTTGTGCGTGTAATAAAGGAGCTGAAAATAACTATTTCGGGCACAATAATAGCAAGAAATGTGTTTCATCAGTTATATGAGGTGTGACTTAAATAAGACGCACCGAAGAGAAAGTCCGTAGTTTCTGGGTCCACTGCGTCAAACGTGCGCTTGTTGGACACAAAAGAAGCCTGTTGACCTTTGTGCTTCGTAATCCAATCCTATACAGAATTCCCAACACATATACATTGAGGCAACCGTTGAAAAGTTAGGCTAAAGGAAACCTTCGGAAGAAAACATTGTAGTGATTAGCACCAGTACTGTGACCTCGGAAGAGGGCCTAAATGAAAAAGTTCGGCGTCAATAACAGATTTGTACGATACGCTTTCGGCTGAACCTGTTTTGTGGTAAGCTTGAGTACTGCGTTAAGTGAAGAAGAGGAGGATGGTATACATACATATCACTTATTCACTATCGTCCAAGTTGGTTGCCTCACAAGAGTTGATATTTTTTCAATCTGAATGTCCTTTGTACTAGGCCTAGCCTACATTCTATGCATGAATGATGGATACATCATACGTGTTCAACGCAGTCAATCTGCGCATGTTTTTGCTAGTGTTGTGAGTCGTGGGTAACTTACAGATAAGTTACCGGTAAATTACCAAAACAAAATTACCGGTAATTTACCGGTAATTTTAAATTTCCGGAAAGTTACCACTTACCCGTAAGTTACCGGCAAGTTACCGGTAAAATAAAAATACATTTTTCGTTAAGGATAAGTTACCGGTAATTTACACGTAAAATACGCGTAAATTACCGGTAAGTTACCAGCGATGCTTGTTACCGGTAATTTAACAACACTAGTTTTTGCACACACAGCGCGGCTTGATGGCCAATTAAATGATGTCATTATCACCTAGAACACAATGAATAAAACTTCACTATGCTCAGTACAATCTATACAAAATATATTATTACCGCGGTACTAAAGGAATAGCAAGACAGTAAAGCTTAGTGGTATTATACAAAATATCTTGCAACATTTTTGGAGTCCGATCTTAATGAACACTTTGTCTAGTACAACAATACGGTTAAATACCTGTACTAAATTTCTCCCGTCTATTCGTTTGCCAGCGTTCAGGTCTGAAACATTGCGAGGTAGAAAGAGCTCTCTACCTCCTCCGAGTACAACCTGAAGCAAAGTAAATCATCAGCTCACACTAATCTTTGCTGAGCACGAATATGTACAACGGTTTGTTAAACTAAACAATTAAAGTACAAGAATATGCGTTTGTATATGCCGCACACCTGCAAAAAATTCGTATTAATATTTCGGGAGCCATTTCCGCTGACAGTTGGCGGTATTTTCAATGAGTATAGCCAACAAATGCAAGTAGGGCTATAGGCACGGTAATTCCTTGCCAGTCTTGGCCTTGGTCTTGTCATTCAAGCCCAAAACGTTGGCGCCAAGGCCAAGGCCGAGATCAAAATCAAGATTACCAAAGCCAAGAAAGACTGCCATGTCCAGTCCTTCAGGTCAGACCAAGGCGTAACATCCCTGCCAACTGTTTTATTTTTTGCATTTTTCATAGGCTTGCATGCTGCACGTCTACTACAACTTAAGATCGAAATCAGCATTGATGTTTTTCCAAAGAAACCTGCGCATTTTGCTAGCCTTCCTAATCAAGTTCTGAACGAATACCATAATAATAATAATAATTTTTAGGCTCCCTCGGGAACGGAGTACCGAGGGTTTAAATAATAATAATAATAATACTTTGACTTGTAAAGCGCCAGTATGTGCTAAAAGATAGACTTCAGGACTACGACCACGAACAGAATGGTGTTAGTCGAACATTGATGTCGGCGTTGTCGTCGACGAGTTGGCTGGCGATATCACGACAGAGCGACATGTTGCGGTAGATGTCGGGTACGTCGGCGTCCGACTGCCAGTACCTGTCAGCCGAGTGTGCGTACGTGGCTGCAGGAGTCGCGTCCGTCACTCGTGTTGTAGTCACCACGCCTGCTCGCTTTCCTGTACCACAACAACAACAACAACTGCTCTACTCAGTGACAGTAGCCGTCGGATTACACCACGCTACTTTGTCTACAGTGGTGGCTTGGCGGCGTAGCGGTGGGGTGACGCACTTACGATCAAAAAGTCGCGGGTTCGATTCCCGGTGGGGTCGCCATAAGTAGTTAATAGTTGGATGGGCGAGTCTCTGCGAAGATAAAACATCTCGGTATCCAACCAACCACCATCCCTTGAGTATCGGCCTGCTTGGCTGGGGTTACGGCAGGGCGCGTTCATCTGTGTCACGCGTGAGTTCGCAAATATTAAAATATGTCTTCATGACTATAGTTTTTTTACGGTTCCATAGCTTTTTAACTTTTTGTGCCTACGACTATCTATCAAATATGCCATTGCACTGATTTGAAAAATCAGGCAAGCATACATCTTACATTTTAAAGTACTGTTTGTTTAAACTCGACATCAGTTAGGCATACTGACAGTTATGTAAATAAAAATTGCCAAAAATGCAATTATTTCCAGGTTGCAATTTCACAATTTTACCGGAGAAAACCCAGAAACCGCCATTCATTCATTTGGACTTCTTGATCCTGTGGTTCAGCAGTTATCAGAAATATTTGTATTCGCCGCTGAACCTAGAAGTGCGACGCTTGGCGTATGCCAGAATGTTATGCAGTTACCATCGGCGATCGACCATCTGAGAATGGACGGCGCTAGCGTGTCTTCAGTCACGTCGCCGCAGTTGCCTCGACGCACTTCCTGAGTCACTCCAATCACTCCCATGTTTGTTTTCACTCCGCTCAGATACGCCGTTCCTGTGCCTGCTGAGTCCGGGACCTGAAAGTCCACGTTGTAGGTCTGAAAACAAATTAGTGCAAACGCATTTACTGGCAGATTCCCAGAAGCTGAGATAAGAAACAAGATCGGGTGAAAACAAGTACATGCATCTAAAGCGAACATAAACCGTAGGCCTACAAGAGCGAGTGAGAAAATGGGCATTAGGTAAGAAAACGATTAGAACTCGATACACCGCGTCGTCGAACTCCCTCTCTCTGTCTCTCATATGCTTCTGCTGTCTTGCTCAATTAGACTTTGACCTTCATTTGACCTTCGACTGCTTTTGCCTTTTGACAGACCAGTGACATTAGTGACCCCTAGCAACTCGGCTCTTCTGTGAATGCATACTAAACTCGTCATCATGTAGTTGAACAACCTGGAGGTATATTTAATTAGTTATCTTTAATTTTTATGTTAATTTATTCGTCGCATATCTTTTGAGGTCAGTGATCAACCTGCTTATTAATGAAAAAAAACTTTGGAAGAAACCGATTTATGCATCTGAAATATCGTAAAAAGTTAAAAACATCACGGAGGGACGGAAGAACTCATGGACGATACAAAAGCATGAGTGTCGACCCGCACGACATCGCTGGTAAGAATTGTACTTTCACTTGTGCTGTTTGTTCACAACAATTCAACATGCAGTGAAGTGCAAAAATATTATCATATGGCACATAGAGAAACATGTTTTGTCGTGCGGGTTTAATTGGTATACCGAACGCATAATACCCCCGGAAAAAACATTGATATGCAAAAAAACAGCTACTAGTCCACGTGTAGCGGTCTTAATCAACAACAGAACATTCCACTTTTAATCTAGTTACAAAAAAGCAAATGCTAAATGATTACCTTTTAGGATTCACACTTAGTCTAACTACGTTTTACAAACCCACTAACTCACATTTTTATTTACTTAAGCCTACTTACTTTAAAATATTTTGTAACTGTGTTATGGGCGCGTTGTCTAAATTAAATCAACGGACGGATAGGCTTTCTTTCCTGTATTTAAATCTGAGCAGTTTGTGCCGTAGGCCAATAAAAGTTTACAGAATCAACGGTCATGGCACTTGCGTTAGGTGGTATTGTACTTAAAACTGAAGTATAAATTTAGTCTGAAACTGACGAAATAATTACAAAGTCTAACTGTACGATACGATAACCCAGTGCAATTAAACGGCAATTAACTTAGACAAAGGTCGTATACGCTTATCAAGAGTTGTGCGTTCGTGTTTCCCAACTGTCAGCAAACAACTGCTTAGGCTTACCTTAAGTTAGTTATATACAATGAGTCAAACAAGTAATGCCAGCAAAGCTCATGTGATGCGCAACAGCATCGGTGCTACTACCTGAAACATAAGTGTACAATGTGCAGTAAAACTGCAATAATTTTGGCGCATACGTACGGAAGAATCCTTGAACCTAAAAAGCCGAAAATCGGACGGTTATAAAATCAACGTTTTATACTGCAATTTTTTAATACAGGTTTTCCTGGTCTATTTCCAGTAATTTCCGCGCAATCTACTGTTGAAATATGCGTCGTAGCCCAAAATCGCAAAAACACTAGAAATCCGCTTTTGGATTTCAGGGTCGTTCAAGTCATCAACATAGGCCTAGGTGTCCCAGGAAAGCTCGTCAGTAGTGCTTGTGATGATAGGCAGCAAGTCTGTGTCTATATGCGATCGTTTTTACGCTATATTAGTGATCGTAGCAAAAATCGTGCATTTTAAAGGGGAACCTAAATTTGAAGCTTCCGTACGAAAGACTCTTTGGACCCTAAGGGTCAAAACTCAAACTGCTAAAATTTACGTTTAATGCTGGATTGAAAATTTCAAGTGCAGATTGCCTTAGTCTATCTCTAGCCATTTTAATGTTATTTACTCTTGAAATGAGCTTAAAATCGCCAAAAAAATCTTTAAACTCTTTTTGGGATTCAAGATCGTTCAAGGTCGTTGATTTTGGTGTCTAACGAGAGCGCGTATAAAACTTTTCATTAGTTATTACGGTAATAGTAACCTTGGCCCAATCAATCAGTCAATCAATCCGGGATTTTTAAAGTGGCCTAAGTAATATAAACTACTGGTAGGTCTACTAGAGAATGACAATTAATCCAGAAAATAGTCAGAAAATAATCGTGTGAATAGCTAGATGAGTCTTGAGACGACGGCGGAAGATAGACAACGACTATAGGCAGATGTCACGTTGTCTGGCAAGTCGTTTCAGGTCGGTGAAACGACAACAGGAACAGCTCGGTTGGCGACAGTTGTCAACTTGACCAAAGGCACTGCCAAACGGTTGGAGCTAGCAGAACGAAGCGGTCGGCGGCCAGATAGGTCGGCGACGTAGTTGAGTGGACCGAGGTACTGCGGCGCGAGTCCGTGCAAGACTTTGTAGACCAGAACGGCGATGTTGTACTGGACTCGCTCCGGCGGCACGCGCAATGGAGGCAGACAAGCGCATCGGTGATGTGGTCCGATCGACGGAGATGGTACGTCAGTCGCGCAGCGGCGTTCAGCACCGACTGGAGTCGACGGACCAGGTAGACCCAATATCGCACTGTTTCTGAGATACGGCGACTAATTGGCTCAAAATCGTCGATTTTTCGTACCGTCTTTTATTTAGCGCACTCCATCGGGGTGACCTTTAGGCCTATTCGATTTCTGGTAAAGCGTTACGGATCCTGAAAATAGAGTTTTTGTAGCAGCCGACAGTGAAGATTGTGGGATTTAGATTGCGTCGTTTTGACACCGTACAGCAGTGTGACGGACAGACAGACATACGGACAGACTCCTATACGATAGCAAAGACGCGCTATAGCAGTACCTGCTCTTGCGCATAAAAATTGCTTTTTACATAATAGCTTATCTGTTATAGGGGCTGTCCACATACTGTCATTGCCATCAATGCAACCCGATGACTCTGCTTTCAAATGGTATAAGTAAGCCCACCTTGGAGAGGCCTACGTGACGGAATAGTTCGAAGGCGAGCGACGATTCTTCGCCGTATTGTGAGCCTTGCTTTTGGGCGGCGTAGATGCGACCGGCGGTCACCGTGGCAACGCCCATGCCATCTCCGAGAAACAGAATCACATTGCGAGCGACGTTTGTGTTGAGTCGTGCTCCGAGTTTACTCTTGAGCGCTTGCTTTGCTGTCTTCTGCCAGTTCACGGGTCTGTTGCCTAAACCATAGTCCGTAGCAAGCAGCTACTTTTAATGTGCATCTGATCTAATAGGCCACATTGTGGGTCTTGCCCGCTTGTCCCGTACGAGCTACGGACTGAAGACTAAAAGGCGTAGAAAAAAAAACAAATTGGCGTGCATGTTTCCCGGTGCAAAATGAGTAACCGGTGTGCCAATTTTTTTACTCCTCGCGCGCAACGTTCCTAACGTAGCGAAGAGGAGTATATAAGATCAGTGTAATATTGAGAACCGACCGACGACCGACCTCTGTTCCCGGAAGAGCCTTCATGGAAGAACTTCAAACGGCTATATATCCGTAACGATGCCAGATAGACGCATGCGTTGACTTGAGGTATAACAAGACAAATGGCAACTAACGTCATCGAACATTAGGCCTATTGGAAATTTTTTTCCTCTCAGTTCTTAATATCGGGCAATATTTTATGAACTTCGGGGAGGCAAATTCAATAACGACCTCGACGCCAGTTACTATCAACATAATATTTAACGGGTCGCAATTAGACGCCGGGTCTTTAATACAAGCCGAAAGGAACAAAAAAGCTTTTAAAAGAATACAAAACAAAACTAGAAATTTGGGGAAAAAGCCCAACGTGAGTCCGCCCGGCGCCCTAAGTCCGATTGGCAAAAATTAGGGGAAAAGGGTAAAGAGGGGGGGGGTAAAATTTTCCCGGCATCAAAGTCACGTGGCCGGAACTCAAATGCATTGGCCTAAGCCGAATGCGCATTGTCGGCTTAGGGTAGATCAATATGAGCGCTTATAACTTTGTTTGTGGTGGACGGAATTTCACAAATTTTTTTGTTCAACGCACAAAAGATCCTTCTCGTCAACGCCGTTTAGATTTTGTCGCTATCTTCATCAGTTTCAGAGATATTCGCGGTCAAACTCGAAAGTTGTCGTAAAACGTACTAAATTTTGGACTTTTTTTGTTCTCCCAAATTTTAAGGGGGGGGCGGTGCCCCCAAAAATTTTACCTGCGTTAAATTTGGGGGCGAAGCACCCCCTAGGGGCCGAAATATGGTCTTCCGAACCATGCGCTTTCGGTGGGTACGATTTCACATCTAAATCTCCAAGGTCACTGGACCAAACTTCACCGAACTTCTTTCGCCTAACGCAGGAGGAATCACAGTAGACGGAATGACTATCCGATTTTAAATACCTTTATCCGCTTTGGAGATATTCGCCGCCGAACTTTGAAGTCGTCCGAAATCGGGCCAAATTTTGCATGTTTTTGGTTCCTGAAATTTTTTTAGGGTGCGCCCCCCAAAATTTTGGACCGGCATTATAAAACCGCCGCCGAACTTTGAAGTCGTCCGGTGGGGGGTGCGCTAGTAAGACTTGGTCATTCTCTAGCGCGTTTAAAAATTTGGGGGCGCAGCACCCACTAGGGGCCGAAATATGGTCTTCCGAAAAATGCGACTTAGGGTAGGTCAACATTAACGCTTATAACTTGGTTCGTAGTGGACAGAATTTCACAAAATTTTTTTTGTTCAACGCGGAATTAACCGTATTTGATAACGCCGTTTAGATAATGTCGATATCTCTATCCAGTTTAGAGATATTCGCGGTCAAACTCAAAAGTTGTCGTAAAACGTACTAAATTTTGGACGTTTTTTGCCCTCTCAAATTTTAAGGGGGGCGGTGTCCCCAAATTTCGTACTTGCGTTAACACCCCAATATAAAGACACGTCAAGTTCCAAAGTTTCGTCGAGCTACACCCCCTAACTCCGAAGTTATAAGCGCTAATTTATTACATTTTAATCCAATTTTTGACCCCCGTTTGAAAAAAAGTTGTAAAGGGGGCTTCCGTTCCCGGTGGAGGGTGCGCTAGTAAGACTTGGTCATTCTTTAGCGCGTGTAAAAATTTCGGGGGCGCAGCACCCCCTAGGGGCCGAAATATGGTCTTCCGAAAAATGCGACTTAAGGTAGGTCAACGTTAACGCTTATAACTTGGTTCGTAGTTCACGGAATTTCACAAAATTTCTTTCGTTCAACGCGGAATTAACTGTGTTTGATAAGTTCGTTTACCGCTTATCGATACCTCTATCCAGTTTCGTTGGGCTACACCCCGTAACTCCCAAGTTATAAGAGGTCATTTATTGCAATTTAAGCCAATTTTTGACCCCCCTTTGAAAAAAGTTGTAAGGAGCACCCCCGTCCCCGACGGGGGGTGCGCTAGTAAGACTTGGTCATTCTCTAGCGCGTGTAAAAATTTGGGGGCGCAGCACCCCCTAGAGGTTGAAATATGGTCTTCCGAAAAATGCGCTTTATGGGGGTACGATTTCACATCTAAATCTCCAAGGTCACTGGACCAAAGTTCGCCGTACTTGTTTCGCCTAACGCGGGAGGAATCGCCATACACGGAATGACTATCCAATTTTGAATATCTTCATCCGTTTTGGAGATATTCGCCGCCGAACTTCGAAGTCGTCCGAAATCGGGCCAAATTTTGCATGTTTTTCGCCCCCGAAATTTTTTTGGGGTGCGCCCCCCAAAAAAATTTTGGACCGGCATTATAAAATTCGGCCTAGTACTGACCATCATGCAAAATTTCACGTCGGTCGGCCCACGCATCTCAGAGATCTCATGCTCGGAAAAAAAATTTAAAAAACTAGAAATTTGAGGCAAAGCCCAACGTGAGTCCGCCCGGCGCCCTAAGTCCGATTGGAAGAAATTAGAGGGGGATGGGGTAAAAAGGGGGGAGAATTTCCCCGGCATCAAAGTCACGTGGCCCGAACTCAAATGCATTGGCATACGCCGAACGCGCTTCGTCGACTTAGGGTAGGTCAACATTAGCGCTTATAACTTGGTTCGTAGTAGAG
>Ga0209367_1004666_pt1 | contig 18974 bp, 13 predicted proteins | sample WorMetLIZISLAND2_FD_187412 | JGI IMG/M metagenome (GOLD analysis project Ga0209367, IMG submission 187412) | Marine gutless worms symbiont microbial communities from Max Planck institute for Marine Microbiology, Germany - Olavius geniculatus... ... | reverse complement strand
CAGTTCATCCGCCTTCTTCGAAGAAGAAGCCGTTGACCGCTACCTTTATGCCTGGGTGAGGACTGGTGAAGGACTAGCGCCCCGCCGGTTTTCAAGCCAGAATTTTTATGTTCCCAACAGGGCAGCAATAAGTAAAAGATGAAAGTCAACGTTAAAGAGAGTGGTCGCATGCGAAAAGACTCTCGGGGGTTTTGATGCGGGAGGTTCTGTGGCAGGCGACCGTCAGTCGTTTGCGAAGTTCTCTCTCACTAGTCGTTGTCCCTTCCTCCGCTGCTATGCGCGTATAACGAGACAACTGAGACGAGGTCACAAAGACGGTCGCTGTGTGGAGAGTGCACATCACAGTGGCATCATCCAATTAAAGCACCAGTCTCTTATATATGGTACATTATGACTGTCGAGCTCGAAAAAAATTTAGGCATACAATGGCGTAAAATGACAGAATTGCTGTACAAAAGGTCCAAATTTATGTTTAGCAAATGCACTTAATGAGACAAACAGACGGTCGGACAAACGTGCGGATAGCTGCATTTATTGCACTTTCATCGTGCAGTGCAGTCTTACGTGTCAATGGAAAGGGATCGACTGTATATGCGAATGTGAGTGTCAAGCTCCTTAAAATAAGTCGACCCGAAACCCCCGGTTTGTTTTTCGCAGCATGCCCCTACAGTCGGAGTTCACAGAGGACTGCGCTTTTTTAAGAGCGTACATATGAAACGAAATAAAAGGAAATAAATTAAAATAAACTCAAGTAAAAGGCGAATCGCGCAGTTTTTATTTCAGTTCATTTCATTTATGTTGTTTTAAACACACTTTGAAAGCTGTACATTTTTGTAAATATACTAAACTTATAATCTGTTTGCTCAAACACGTGAGAGTACACACTACACAATGTCGTAGAATAGGCCTAATTAGCCTTAAATGTAAACTGGTGTTTTTCACAATCAGCACAATCATGTAAACGCTTGTTTTGCAATTACAGACTCAGAGTTTTGATAAGGCGGTTGATATAGCAATAGCTCGATAGTTGTTGATGTGTGCTAAATTACAGTTATTACACTTAACGAGCGGTACCGCCACAGTCTGCATAAAAGCTCTTGGCAGACACTCCGTAGCTCTGCGATAAGTTTCCGATAAAAAACTACACACAGTTTTTAACCTTTCTGAACCTTCAATGCCTTCATTGGTATATTATAGACAAAGTAAAAGGTATGTATACACGGGTGGCTGTTGTGAACCAATCCGGTAAACCGTAAATCGCACCTGGCGACTGACGCCCGGCGAGACCAGACAAGGCAAGACACAAGATGCTCGTAAGACAAAATGCATGATAATTACGAATAATGAACGTCGTAATAACAGTTCCATGCAGGCTGCAGCCGGTAGGCCTAACTGCGTGAAAAAAGCTGCACGGCAAGCTAATGTACACGACGTGCTCATTAGCACTGTGCACTGCAATTATTAGTGGCTAAATATACATCGATGTCGTGAGCTTTAAAAAAGTAGGCAGGGCAGGAAGTTGCGATTCTCCGACAGACACTGCGGATTTTCCAGCGCATTCCAACAGATAACAGCGAAATTGCAACAAAAAAATTATAAGTGCTAAAAGTTTAATTTTGCCCTTGAATTCCCCCCAAAATAGGACTAGAGGTTTTCAGTCCCGAATCTTGTATTTTCGACAGGAAGATTTTTCGACAACTTTCTAACTGACCAAAATTTAGGAGACGGGCGATGGGAGGGGGGTGATTGTTTCACGACGCCATTGGCTGAATGGTGAGTTACTTGCCGTTGATATCGGGCGTCGTAGGAGAGCGGCGTACAACAAGCGACATGTAGTTCGGAACGAGGATGACGACGGCGAACGCGTAGACGCCGGCGACGGCGCATCGAACTCGGCCCAGACGACCGCTACCACCACCACCGCCGCCAACCATGTTCATAGTCCCACGAGGCCGGACGTAGGCGTAGCGGACTACGGACAGCAGCACGGCCAGCCAGATGGAGACGGTGTGCGCTGTCACCGAGGTGTGGACATAGAACAGCAGGAACGCCGTCCAGCCGAACGAGTTGCCCGTGTCCGGGGTGAAACTCGGCGTGTCCGCACCGTCGACGACGCGGCGTCGGCAGTAGAACTGCACGGCGAACGGCACGTAGACGAGCATCGTGAGCAGGTCGGAGACGGCCAGCGCCATAAGGATGCAGTTGGTAGCGCTGGTCGCCATGTTGGGTCGCGTCAGGACGACGATGTTGAACGCGTTGCCGACGATGCCGACGGCGCAGACCACCAGACTGACGTAACCGTGGTACACGTGTACTGACGTACGAACGTCGTTGTCTCGATAGTCCGAAGGTGTGTACTGCAACATGCGTTCTGACTAACCCTGACTCTGACGCTAATCCTAACCTGAGTTTAGAGAAAATGTGCATGGAGATTGAGTCAACGTCTGTACAAGTGTACAGAAAAGAAAGAAGCTTGAAACTTTTGAAGTATCGGACCTGGCGTAGCCGTGGTAGGCGGCGTACCAGACCGAGTACCTGGTCAGTGCAGACAGTCCGTCGTCAACTGATGACGTCGTGGTGGTCCACGTCGACTCAGTGACGTCCCACGTTGTCACGCTGTCGTACTGCATCATCCCGCCGCCCCGCCCGACCACACACGATCCGATGACGTCTCGGCATTCTGAAAGTGACGTCACGCACGGTGCGATGACGTCGCTGGCTGCAGCTGTCGTCGTCGAAGAAGCCACACGTGATGTAATGCGCGCGCGCGCCGGTCCCACGAGACGACAGTATATAGTCCTTTAGATAGAGTCGGAGTGAAGTGAGTAATGGATTCCTGTTGCTAAGTGCTGAGTGCTGCTGCTGTTATTGGCAGGCTGATGCGCAAGCTGTCGCCGCAGCAGCAACGATGCACTGCAGTCCAACCGGCGTAGACTATAGGCCTACTGCTGCCGATAGATTCTTCAAGAGAGTCGCATTCTAGTCGCAGTCAACGATCAGCGTTTCGCTTAGCTCAAACTCAACTGTTTCGACCTATCTTTGTTAATTAATAATTAATTAATTATTAATTAATTTGTTTTACATTTTTTGGTCGACCGCACTAGCGGTAGTCCCTCTGTCTGTTTGTTTGTTTATAACGCATGTATTGCGGCTAAACGGTATATCGTAAGGGATCGGCGAAGGTACAGTTAGATAAAGCGATGACGAGCTGCTATAACCATGTTTCTATGTGCAGCGGTTTGGCCGCAATTTTGAACACAAAGTTGCTACATGCATCTATAGACCACATTGCCCACTTGCGCCGAATAACTGTATCATATCCTATGGCGTTGACTGTAGCGTTCGATATAGCAGCGGCGTCGCCATAGCGTGTACGAGACTGTAGTCACTTATGAGTAATAGCTCTCTCCGCGACCAAAAGTCGGACATAGGCGGTACGGTCTGTCCTTCCTAGCGACAGCCGAACTTCTTTGTTTTACATTATAGCTACATGTATTAGCCGCCACCGTAAAATTAAATTTAAAAAACCATTTTGTCAGCAGCAAAAATGTAGCCAACATAGCGGATTTTTAAACAATGACATCAAAATAATGGGAGCATCACGCGGTTTAATTTTGTCCAGCGCCATATGAAATACCGTCGAAACCAATACAAAATCGATCGGCAGCTATGTAGGCCTACGCAGCTGACCTCTCAGAACCCTTCATGCATTCATACAAGTCTATGGCTTCTGCTTTTGGCCGGTCTCCAATTCTAATTTTGTTCGCTTATATAATATTTTGTCATTTATTGTAGTACGCCAGTATATTTATTACTTTACGGTACATCGCCACTGACTCAGAATGGAAATGTTCGTAGTTATAAACCTAGAAAAAAATTAGTTCTTGTCCGTGCTATGACATCATGCATGTACAAAAAAATTTGAGCTAATGCTCATAAGATGCGCGACAGCCTATAGCAGTTCCTGTTTGCAGATAATCTTGGTCTATATCTATCCATTTTGTCGCAATTGACTTTTTTGCAGCCAAAAATCGCCAGAAAATCACTAAAACCCCCTACTTTTAGGGTTCAAGGTCATTCAAGATCATCAATGTTGACATTTCTAAGAAACTCGTTGCCAGTGCTTGTTATGATAAGCAGCATGTCCGTGTCTATCTGCAACCAATTTTCACGTTAGACGGCCAATAGCGGTGAAATAACACCTTTTTTAAGAGGGGGCCCTTTTCGCTCCCTCCTTTGTGGGATCCCCTTTATCCAGCGGCATGACATTTTGTCACGAAATACTATTGACTCTAGGCTATACTATCTTATCTGGTATTGAAACGGTACCTGGACGTGACGCACACCAACATCAAAACAGAATTACCATAGCTAATACGCGCTATAGCTATACTAGCTCTCGCGCGCAAAAAAACGTTTAATGCATTTGAGTTTTTTATAAAAAAAAACTTTAGCAATAAAATATGTATAAACAATTGTAATAAAAATTACTTTAAAGTTCTCACAACAAATTGATGTTTAGCTTTGCAGATGTTCGGTCGACTAATAGGGTGTTTACACGATCCAGCAAACTTCCAGCAAACGTCCAGCATTACGGTTGCTGGAAGTTTGCTCGACGTTTGCTGGATCGTGTAAACACCCCATAAATGACGCATGAGCGCATGCTGTGCTGATAATGATTTAATACACTGTTCGAAAAAACTAATCTCTTAGACATCGTACAATATATGTGTTAAATCTAAACAAATTAAAATAAAATTTCGTATGCTTAATTCTTAATAAATTACTGAAGCGGTCACCAAATTTCGTTAAAAATATTATTTCTTAGCGGAGATATTAATAATTGAATATTGATAACAAAATATCTCCGATACCAACACAAGTTATAAAACATGCACACAATTAAGCAGTAACATAAAAATTAACATAATCTCGGGGCTGAGACAGCTACATGTATACACATGACAGCATTGCTGAAGATGCTATCTTAACACTAGGGTGATTCAGTAGGCAGTATGTCGTGACTGGCATAGATGAAAAAAAAATTTTTAATGTTTTTTATAGAAGTATAAAAAACATGTTTTAATGCTTATTTATTTTTAATGTTTTTAAAATTTTTTGTTATGTTTTTTTTATTTTTAAAAGTATTTTTGTGTTTTTTAATGTCATGTTTTTTTGTTTTTGTTAAATCGTTAAAATAAATTGCTACAGATGTGTTAAGAACTGTTAGCATGACTAGTATACTTGGATTTGTTCTGACATTTGATTGTTTAGTTCATAATTGAGTATGTACCATAATCACGGTTACATAAAATTTTTAAAAATGTTTAAAGTAAAAAAGTAGCAATTGGAAACATTTGCAGTTTAATGTTTTTATAATGTTTTTAATAATGTTGTTTTATAAAAGTAAAAGAAAAACATGTTTTAAATATTTTTATTGCAAATAAATGTTTTAACATTTATGGTGACTGGTAGGCCTATACCTGGAAAACCGACTGCACTGTCTTGAGTAGATTGACACTGACACCACAGCTATAGCAAGATCACAGTCAATGACTGGCTGACAGTTTGCAATTGGCTCCTTGTACATGCTTTATTTCCTCTTTGGGTGAGAGAGATGTCTGAGTTTTGCGAACACAAACGTGTAAAATCATTTGAGAACAAGCAAATTATTCAGAGTATCTTGAGGTTTCAAGTCATGATGTTAGTTACAGTTAGATATCATTTGTGTCATGCACGGTTACGATCCGGTAGGCCTATACTCTAGTGATGCTAATATTGCATGAACAGACGAGGCAATAACTGCAGACGCTCACAGTCGTTTGTCGGATTAGCGCTCATATAAGACGAGGACAGTCGTCGGTAATTTGCGTACTTAGTGCTCATGTTGTACACTGCAATGGGATTGTCGCTGCGGGCGCAGTGAGCACTCTCGTAAAACATCCCGAGTCTGCTAAATTAGCTCCATGTCTGCTTTTTCTTCCGGCAGACTTGTATTTATTACGTGACAGCTTGGGAACAGCAAACTTGGCACTGCGGGGAATCTGCGACTTTTTTTCAAACGACGTTCGCTGGGCGACTTTTGACGTAACCTGATGTTATCATTATCCAGTATTTATCTAGGGTAATGTATCACGCGTGTTGAAAAGACATGGTCTTGAGAATTTGGTGGTGACGGGAAAGTCAGAGAGAGCAAGGAGGCGTCAGAGACTGAAGTATCTGGACAGCTTGTGCGAATCATGGAAGGACAAAGTGAGCCCAACAGAGCTCATCGGGGCTTCGGAGGACAGCTCGCTCGGCCGCGCTGAAACGTCAAAAAGGGAATATTATTTTTGGCGCTGCGCGGAAACGTGCTGCGCGTAATCGTGAGCACATCGGCAGGGCATGGTCGCCAACGTCGTCAACGATGGCATAGTTTAGCAACTTAACGTACGGTAACAATGTATCATCCACGGAATGTCAAAACTCATTGAACAATCAAACTCCTTATATATAGGGCCTACCACACAATTCTCTCAACGTTTGATCTGCACGCGGAGACGACATTATTTTCTGTATTAACGGCCCCGAGCGAGTGTATAGTATATGGTATGGTATGCTGTTTCTCACTTTGTCCCGTTCAGCCACGTAGCAATATCACGGCTGTATATCCGTAGCACTCTACAGTCTCTCCGAAGACCCATATACTGCGTTATAATTGCATTATCTTATGCAATAGGTCCACAGTGGCCGAACAAGTCGCGGCTCGGAAAAGAAATGTGAAGAAACGATAGTAAACCAACATTGTTCAAAAGTCGACGACGAATCTGCATAAGCTAAGATGTAACCGCGGCGCACGTGTACACTGTAAAGGCAAACGACAGCACAATATATTTCGCTATTTCGCTTATTTCCCGTCTGTTTGATGTTAAGACGTGACTCGACTTGGTTTTAATTTTAATGAGCACCTTTATCGCACTCGCAAAAGTCTCTGTGTCCGACCACACAAGAACCGTCCTCAGACACAACATTGCAATCTTATGTTGTTTCTTTTAAACATTGCCATTACAAAAAACTTTACCTTCGCTATCCAAATCGTCGACGAATAAATTGTTTCATTCAAAAATCGGTTTGCTCGTGTTGCTGATACTATACCAAATTGTCCAGTATGCATTTTATTATTAAATATCCACATTGCACAATTATCTGTAGGCTATAGTGTATAAAATAATTGACTTTTTGCAGTGCTCATTTAGTCACTTTTTGCTTTTTACCTGCTGTTACAGTAGTAACTGTTATTCCACCAACAAGTTTTTCTTTGAAAATTACGTACTAATAATAGACTGTTGTTTGAGGTCGATTAACATAGTCAGACTTTGGTATAATCTAGACTCCCAAAGCCGTATGATTCTGGTAATAAATTTGCTGGCTTCAGAGAACGTACGCACGGTTTATTTACACGAAAATCTTGTATGGTTATAAATGCATCCGACAAAAATGCTTGGAAGTAATTTCAATGTTTCGTTCTATTTTGTTTCGGTTCTATTCTTTTTTATTTTCTGAAACACTTCGCTCAGAACATTTTAGTAGGCCTATTACAGTCGTGCGCATGCACAATTATCCCAAACAGGTCTTGCTGTAAAATAACAACAAGAAGCTCAGCTGTAGCTAATATAGTCGACCGTACTGGTTGTCAGTGACCTTCAATGTCATCCAAAGGCGATGATTTTCATGTAATTTGAAAGCCAATATGCCACTTTCCATTAGTGAAAATTTGGCCCCAGCTAATTTGATCTACAGTCTACGGGTAGGCCCTACATCCTCAGTCTGTGCCTCTGTCGTTTAGAGCGCTCGCTGAACATGGCACTATACGCTAGCCGACCGACAGTTTTGAGACGAGCAGAGGCTCTAAGCATTGAACGTCGATGGACATTGCCCGGGGAGGAAAAACGCGTTTAGCCCTATACCATATCTAGGCGATTGCTTAGGATTTTTTTCTTTTCAGAATATTCATGTGTATCCTTCGCTGAGCGTCAGGGGGCTATTCTGGCGTTGATGAACTGTATAAAATCATGCTGCTGTGTTTGTTTGCTTGCTTACTTTTTGACCGACCGTTGCTTTGCTCAGCTTAACGGTATGCCTTATGGTACGGCCTCTCTGTCTGTCATCTGTCGTCTGTCCGTCTATTTGTCCGTCTGTCTGTCATGGATATATTGTGACTGAATGGCAGGTTTTACCGGAAATTTTTTTACACAAATAATTATCATGGTGTGGTAATTCTTCGCCTGCAAAATTTCAGCGATGCAGTGCAAAGAAAACATTCTCAAATTTGGAGTTGAATGGCAGGGGTAGAAACCATGGGCTTTTTTCAACCGAAAACCGGCTGTATCTTAGAAACGGTGAGAGATAGGGTCAAGTTAATCACTAATAAAAAGTTGCATAAGCCTTTTCACATAACATGGAAATCATTGACCATGGATGACATTGAAGAGTCATATTACGCACTTTGCTATGCACTCGTGCGGTATTGTGGCTAAACAGTAAGTGGTACGGGGTCGGCGATGGTATTGTCGAATAGGGCAATTATGACTTCCTATACAGGTTGTCAATAGTAACCATGTCTCCATCTGCAGCGCTTTGGCCGCAATTTTTAACGAAAAATTTTGATCTCAAACTATAAGCCGCCGTATCTCGGAAACGGTGAGAGATAGGTCTGGATTGTTGCTGAAAGGAAGTCTCGAAGCTTTTTCAGATGAGACAAAATCATTGAACTTGGATGACCTTAGATGACCTTGGATAACTTAGAAGGATCATTACACACTATTGTGGTTATACGGTAAGTCGTATAGGGGGTCGGCAGTGGTACCGTTGGATATGGCAATGGCGTCTTCATATAAACTGTCAATAGTAACCATGTCTCCGTTTGCAGTGGTTTAGCCGAAAATTTCAAGGAAAAGTTTCAACAGAAAGCTATAAGTCGCCGGTGATAGATTGGGTTGCTTTTAGCACTAATAGGAAGTCGCCCAAAGGTTTTTTTTCGGATTATCTTTTTTGCGACCGCAAGTCAGACGCTGGCTTGCTCATATAGGCCATACGGTCGGCCCACTTTAGCGACAGCTGGGTTTTTTGTTGTAGGCCTATTTGCCCTGTGTCGGCGATATTGAGGTTTTTGTCAAAAACAGCCAAATTTCCACAGTATTTTACTCGAGACTTATCAGCCTCATTGCTGTGAATTTTAGAGCTAATATCGAATATCGATTCGTCACTATTCTGTGTATTCGCTTAGCGACTAAATTATTCAGTTTTTAGAGTCTCGGGAGCTTCAACGTATCCTTTACCCACTTTGTCCTTTACCTTCTTCTTCAGCCTTTGATATTAAACCATATTTGCCTATTGGCTTCTCGGTCTCGTCTCGGTCTCGGCTCAGAAGGTTTCGTGCCCATCCCTGATAATATCAGCGAAAATGGTGCTCAGCCTCTTGTCTTTGACCATGCTCAGTGCTCACTGCTCACGTTGAATTTAAAACGACTTAAAAGTACTTCAAGCCACTCTAGATTTTAATTTTGCGCTTTGCACTTTTTATGCCCATGCCACGCACTTCCGTTTCCGGTTGAACTCCAGCGTCAAATTGTTTTGGGTAAGTTTTTGTGTTAATTAACTGCTATGAATGATCTAGCATGATAGCATGTGTGTTTATTTTAGCACAGAGGACCAGGGATTTTTCAAATTGGGAAAATATGTAGAAATATCAGTTTCTGGCAATTTCTCAGAGGTGTCCGAGAAAGAGGCGCAAACCACGCCCCCTCAACGATACAAAGATGTGCGGACTGCGGGCGCGTCCATCCGCAGATTTGCAGGATTTTTTCCGGACGCGGTTCCTGTTCCGTGACGAGTGTATTTTTTATAATTACTGCTAACCAAGTTTGGAAAGCATGTTTAACTTTAAAATGCTCCCCCCCCCGAATGCTTTGCTGAGCATTTTACAGCCGTTATTTGTTTGCAAAATCTGCTATACGTTTATTAGTCTGCTTTACATACTAAAGGCTAGGCCTATTCAGTGCAGACACAGACTGACAGTGGATCCAATATTTCTCTCCTGTTGTGGATGCAGGTCCTTGGTAAAAATCTGCGGACTGATGCAGATGGCCATGGATAATCTGCGAACCGATGGACCAACAGACGGTGGACTGACCAACGGGTATTTTGCGGACTAACTCAGCAGACTTGGTCTGCAGAATATCTACATGTTTCAGTTGGTAATTTAACCCGATGATCAGCTTATTTCTATACATTTTAATACTGACATTTCATGGATCGACATTTTGCAGACAGTCATTTTGAATAAAGTTGGCTTGCCATAGCCAATGGCTGCCATAGCCGTAGGTCAGGTTAGGGTCAGTGATAGGACTAGGCGTAGGAATAGGGCTAAGTTGTATGTTTAGGTATGGCATACCCAAACCATGATACTTGCCTGACGCCCTGCCTGTGGCCAACTAGAACCTTGCAGAGTGTTGGTTTGCAAAGTGGCAGTGAGTCAAGGCATGATGCCAGGTCAAACAGCCTGCTACTTAGGGTAGATGCATCTGTGCAGGCCCATCGAGAGGGTGGGATGGGACCGTAGGGGGTAAGTTACCCCTGGCCTCGTGAGGTTTGGGGGCCCCGCCATCGCCCAGAAATATAAAGTGCACCAGAATGCACCATTCTGAAAAGAAAAATTTTCTCCCCAGAGGGGCCCCACAAGAATGTTTCCTCGGGCCTCGCTGTGGCTCTTGACGGGCCCGCATCTGTGCATAGTAATACCCCATTTAACGAGGAAGCATACATGAAGCACACTTAGGGCAAACTTCCAGAGCACACGTCGTGCACTCTTACAGCTGGCTTCTTAACAGTATATATTACAAACATTCATGAAGCTAGCTCTATGCGTGCTTCATGTGTGCTTCCTCGTGTAAACATAGTATAACATATTGTTTGATGTGTTTTATATTATTGCAGTTATTTTACATGTTGCTGCTATGACTGTAGATATGAATTGGTTGGTCGGCATTATCGTTGGCACACTAGTCTGCATCTCAGTGGCTGACAACGAGAATGCTCGGTTGCTGGCATCCAAGAATATCCTCAATTTGTATATGGTTGAAAATAAAGACCTGACTGTGGAGTACCAGATTTACAATGTTGGTGGAAGGTAATATATGCATGCTTTGTAGTACAACTCATGTTAAAGGTTAAAGGTTGCATATAGCTCCTAATGAGCGAACCCATCTCAGAGCTACGGAGCGTCACTTGTCATATGGGATCACACAGTGTTACCTGCCACTCGACAGAGGTGAACGCGCCCCGCCTTAACCCCAGCCATATAGGCCGGTACTCGATTTACCTACCCCGGAGGGATGGAAGGCTGAGTTGACCTAGGCGGTTGGTTACATCGCGAGATGGTTTACCTGCCCACAGGCAGTCACCCATCGCAGTATTAACCGGGCCCAGCGTACAGTAACTTCGCTGATCGGATCAGACGCGTTACCACTACTTACCACTACACCACGCCTAGTTGCGATAGATGTGATAATGTGACTAAATCATATTTTGATCGTTATTTGGCTGTATTTTTGTTGTTTTCTGCTTCTTTTCATTATGGCTTGTTGTTTAGGACATTACTCTTGGTGGTGTGATACAGTGGTAACACGTTTGATTTGATCAGCGAAGTTACTGTATGCTGGGCCCGGTTAATACTGCGAAACATGACTGCCTCCGGGCAGGTAAACCATCTCGGTATGTAACCAGCCGCCTAGGTCAACTCAGCCTTTCATCACTCCAGAGTAGGTAAATCGAGTACCAGCTTATCTGGCTGGGGTTAAGGTAGGGCGCGTTCACCTCTGTCGGGTGGCAGGTAACACTGTGTAATCCCATATGACAAGCGATGCTTCGTAGCTCTGTTCGCTATTTAAGAGCTATACACCTACCTTTACCTTTAGTCTGTTTCACTTAAAACAATAAATCTGGCTTTATTTGAAGCTAGACTTAATATCGCATTGTATATGGAGAATTGCAGATGTATGTTAATAACAGGAAGACTACAAACATTTGTGAAAAAATTTTTTTAATGTTTTATTGACTCACGGTAACACTGAAAACAAAATAAAATGATGTGCATTACCATTACTTTTGCTAAAGCTTCTTGCTATTATTATTGAATTGGCGTTGTGAATTTTTCATGCGTCTGGACTGGAGTGTTTACTAATTGTGCAGTTCGGCTTTGAATACACAGCTGGTGGACAACACTTTTCCAGAGGATGATTTTGAAGTTGTTCTTGGCAGTTTGGAGGTGAAATGGCAACGAATTGGACCGTATCTTTTGTGTGTAGCTGTCTTAAGTTGCCTTTGTCTTTCAGTTGTGAAAACCATCGTCGCATGTGTAGTGCCTATCATGCAATGGCCATAATTAGTTTTCTCCAGAAAGTGTTAACTGCTCATTTGTTCACAGTCTTAGTTTTTAGTGCCTACTGTAAGGAGTCTGTCTTGTTATCATGTCTATCTTTCTGGTGAACATTCATGCATCTGTGATGTTTTTGCAGTGTCTTTGGTAAGTATTCGTGGATTTTCACCAAACTTTTGTCACTTGGGAGAAAGATGCACTGATTGGATTTTTAGGCAAAATGTCAAAGGTCCAGATTTCACTTTATTGAGTTTTAAATAAATCCAGTTTGGGCTTCAGTTTGAAGTTTATTTTGAAATTCTGAATCTGAAGCATGTGTCTGTATCTGAATGCAGTGTAATAGCATTAGAACCTTGACTGTTAGTACAGGGGTAACAACGTATCACATGTTGTCATTGTGAGGCCATTGAAAGCTGGTTACTTTAATTTCTCTTCTGCCGAACTTATCTATCTGCCATCAGAGTCTGCTACTGAGCCTCAGGTGAGAACGAACCTACTGTATGTATTGTAGCATAGTTAATATAAATATAGTTAGTTATAATTTCAGTTGCATTTTATAGTATTTATTACATAAAGCATTTGTAATAATTGTTAAGGGTTGTTGTGGCAATCATCAGCAGTGAAAACTTGACTGCATACAACTCACCACTCTCCCAACATAACATGTCAATCCAAAATAGGATGCTGCCTACTGACAGATATGACTGAATCTTGCTATGATTGTTCATACCGGTAACTAACTTTTGCGATACTTTTATGTCAAGTTATATAACGCTATGTGGGAATAGTTTTCGTATTTTATAAACAGAGGATTTATTAAGTGATTTTACAGTTCTCCAAGTACTGTTTTGGGAGACCGTGCATGAAAGCTGGCATGTTAAATTGACAGGCAGTATTACGATATTCTTTTGAATTTGTGGGACTTAAGTGAAACCTGTTTCTGAGCAGTATCATAATTGCTGTCGACTGGGTGACTGATAAGTTTGTGTGCTGCAGCGAGCGTACACAAGTGCTCCGGGAGAGGGTGGTGTCGTCAGCTTCAAAGATTATGACAGAAAGTTCTCATCACATGCAGTACGTTGTTGCAATACCAGCAATTCATATATCTTGTATCATATGAACATGAAACAAATGTTGCATCAGTTCTGAGACATCTGGGCAGATACCCAAAAAAACCCAGTGGTGGGATTTTTGGGCAGATCCCCTAAAATAAAAAACTTACTAAAAACTACCCAAAAACTCACCCCAAACTTAATCCAATTCTGGTTTTTTTTGTGCCACTAATAATGAAACATTTCATTATGGCTAGGTTTTTGGAAGATTTAGACCTATTAATTAGCAAATATTGGTGCGTGTGGAGCAAACAAACTTATGTGAATCAAGTAGTTGAAAAACTCAACAAATCTCCAAACCCATCCAGTTGGGTTTTTTAGAAAAAAACTGGGTTAGGCTAATGTAAAACCAAAAACCCGAAAAGCACCAGGTTTGGCTTTTTTTCGAAAACCCCCAGATTTTTTTGCAATTCTCTATTGCGTGCTTATGACTAATATCTGATCACAGTCTCAGCAAATGCACCGCACAACTCAGCCGACCGCCTCCGCCACTGCTCACACTTCGCATTCACAGCTGGAGGAGAGTTGACAAGTGGCTTCTGATCACACAGGTGTGCTGAGACGCTGTTCAGATTGCATTAAGCATAAACGTGAATGGCTGGCTAATAATCGACTGAAGCTGAATGCAGACAAAACGCAGGTAATCTGGCTTGGCACACATCAGCAGCTCAGCAATGTCTTGACCCAGACTCTGACGTTATTGAATGCCACTGTGCAGTTCTCAGAGTCAGACACTGTCAACGACCTTGGCGTAATAATTGACAGTCAGCTCACTATGGCCAACCATATCAGTGCAGTTAGCTGAGCATGTTTCTGTCAACTTCGTCAGCTCAGAACGATCAGAAAGTGTTTTGACTTTTGAGATGACCAGGATGCTCATGCAGGCCTTCATTGTTGGTCGGCTTGACTATTTTAACAGCATACTTGAGTCAGTAAGTAAGTAAGATTATTTAGAAAGGTGCAATATAACAATAGCCACAATGGCGCCGTGCACCCAAACAAAAATGTCTTCAACTGCCGTTTAAACTGTTCAAAGTTAATGTCAGTTTGTCTCAGATGAGCTGGCAGACTGTTCCACAGCCTAGGACCTGCAGCAGCAAAGCATCTGTCTTCATAGCTGCTGCAGGTCCATCTGACGACACATGTCCTTGAGTTTGCAGAACGCAGCTGGCGATGACCTTCGTCGGAGACCAGCTGACAGTCGGCGGCCAGTTTGGTTTTGGCTGTTATTCAGCAAGCATATCAGATACTTTTACTATGTTTTTTCTGCTTGTGTTATATGAGGTAACCATTGATGATTTATTTGTTGTATTGGGTGTAGTAAAATGTGCGTAATTTCTATATTGTTTGATACACATTGTTGTTTTGCATTGAATGTCATTGGTGTATATGCATGTGTGTGTGTGCGCAAATAGCTGGACTGGGCAGCATTTGCAGTGATGACTTTGCCTTCACTTGGTATCCCATTCCTGCTGTGGCGTCGCAGCAAGTGCAAGTACGAGAATATGAAACTCGCGAAGAAGTCTTCGTAGCATCTGGTCTTCACTAGAAGTGACATTTCACATCCGCTGTCATTGCAAAATGTTCTATCATTTGCTCGCCTCCGTCTGTTGTCAATTCGTATTGCTGTTTCGTATTGTAATGAAAACTACCTTTCATTGCATGAATGCAGTTGTCACTGAGCTGCAGTGCACTTAGCATTCAGTTTGCGACTCTCTGGCATATTCTGCTTCATACTGGTACTGTACGTTCATTTCTGATTGATTGGATATCTGCAATCAATTTCAGTCACTGAATTAATACGGAAGCAAAGACAAATCAGTTCTTAGTTATAGGTGAATTTTAAAGATTGATTTTTTGTGCACTTTTGTAGAGTGAAGGTAAAAGGTAATGTAAAGTCTGGTATTTGCTGCAGTGCTTCTTACATGAGTCAGACTCAAGACCAGAAGCACTTTTACAGTCTTGGAAGCGGCAGCTGATTGGCATTAATAGTATGTTATGTTAGCTAGGTGATTGACTTAATTTTTGTAATTGAAATAACAAATACTGCATCAAATTGAGCTAAATTAAGTTAAAGAGACAGCTTAAAGGTACCTGGTATTGGATATAGATGTTAAGGCATCACTCAGAGATTTTGTCATTTGGATATTGATAAGACCATAGAGATGTACCAGCAACTTCTGCTCTGAATTCATGTCATGTCATTTAAATTTGTTCGAAGTAGTATGTACGACTGAAGGATGTATGCTGTAATGGGTGATTTATTCCACATTGTGTTTTGAAGTAATTTTTGTTATGAGCGAAAGCAGCTACTGCTTTCAGCGCATTTTAGCCATCGCAATTCTGTCTGTCCGTCTGTCTGTCACACAGGTTGATCAGTCAAAAGCGGTGCAAGCTAGAATCGCCAAATCTTCACCTTGGCTGCCTGGAAGACTCTGCTTTCAGGAGCTGTAAAGCTTTTCCATAAATTCGAAGGGGGTCACCCCAAATGAGGGCGCTAAATGAGAGGGGGTGGGCAAAATTTGCGATTTTTGGCCAATAAGTCGCTGTATCTCAATAACGGTGCGAGATAGGGCCTAGGTTACTATTAATCACTAATAGGAAGTCGTACACTGGCTCTCAATTGGCGCCGAATTCAATGACCTTGAACGCCAAAATAGGGGGTTTTGTGGATTTTTTTGGCGATTTCGGGCTGTGACACAAGTCTGTATCATTCACAAGGTGGCGCCACCGAACTATCATTATAAGGCGATCCAGATAGAGAATTTGGTATTTGTATATTAACTTGGCGTGAACACCCCAATTTTCAGCTAAACTACTGAACCGGAACTGCTATAGGCTTTTGCGCATCTTGTGAGCATTAGCTCAAATTTCTTGTATTAATTATGACAGAAAAGAAGTAAACTGTCTGATTTTCAGAGTGCATATATATTCTCTAGGAATTGTGTTTTTATGCTGTATAATTTCTAAAATACAATATATGTTGTATTAGAGCTGAAATATGTCATAGCTGTTGTGCTTTCTGTCTGTGCAACTGTCGTAACACCTTGCAGATATAATGGCATCTTGTGGTTAAAAATTTCAGATTGATCACATTGGTCGACTCAGCCTTCTACCCTCCGTGGGACGGTAAAATGAGTAGTAACTCATTTATATGGGTTACGGAAGGTGGGGACCTTGGTACAGCTGACTGGGGTTGCCTAGCTGGTTGCTGCGCCAGCCTGTGTCTGCAGGCTGCACACGGTGGCCCTGCGGCAGGCGGCTCTGGTTAGTGACGAAAGCGCATTAGAGGCGTGCGCATGCTCGCGACTGTGCACTATACAAATTGATGACCTTTACCTTTTACTTTTACATAAGCAACAAAAATGGAAATTTGTCTAACATTCGGTGAGGATGAGGACAAAAGTTTGATGTGTTATGTTTTCGAGATGCTGTGTAGTGTCATTGTGAATTGCTATGGTGCCATATGAACATTTTTTATTAAACATGGACAGTGGACAGATGTATGTTGTGTGTTGGCTGCTGCATCAGTGCTTGTCATTTCTGTGCTAGTTGTGCCGCATTTTAATAGTGATGCTGGTATATGAAATTTTGACAATACGTTTTTTCTTTGTCCTATTATTATTAACATCATACATAGCCTATAAATTCTCACAGTTAGTCAATTAATGCAGCACAGACTTAAATTAGGTGCAGAATTTTACAAAGTGACGATGGATTTGTTCAACATCTAAATTCTACATGCGCAAAGGTTCTTACTATTTATTATGATGAAGACGTCTTTATGAGCAGCATTGTCAGTACACTAATGTGCATTCTTGACAAGAAATCTGAGCTAATGCTCATGAGATGCGCGAGAGCCTATAGCAGTTCCTGTTCGCAGGTCATCTTGGTCTATTTCATCCATTTCATTGCATTTCACTTCTTTGCAGCCAAAAATTGCCAAAAAAATCACTTAAAATCAATATTTTTAGGGTTCAAGGTCATCGATGTTGACATTCCTAAAAAGATCGTCGCAAGTGCTTGTTATAATAAGCAGCATGTCTGTGCCTGTCTGCAACCATTTTCACATTAGACAAGAACAGTGGATAAATAACCATTTTTAGAAAGGTATTCCTCTTTGACGTCCGCGTGCCCAGACCTCTTTGAATCTAGAGGGTCTGGACTTGGACTGCTAAAATCAACGTTCAACGCTGAAAATTTCGTACGCAGTAGAGAGCTGCACAGTAATGGGGACAGCAGTAATACCGCGGATTTTCCCCGTGAACCTTGCGGTATTACCGCGGGGATGGAGTCATCGGTTGAGGGGTTACCGCAGTAATGGAACATTTGTTTGCAGTAATACCGTGGTAGTCAACGTCTGCTACCTTTAAAGTCTGAACTTTGAACTAAAGATCGCCTTCATGCGCTAATCGTAGGCTAGCACTGTAGCAGCAAGTTCATTAATGTTTTTTAAACTTTCGCAGCACGTACATCTCTGTCTTCATCGATTTTTTTTGCTGTAACGAATGTAGGTAATTGCAGCTCTGTACTATTACTGTCGAATGCAAATAGAGTGTTTTAACTTTCTGTCGAAACACTGCATGGCATATTACTTGAAATGCTTTTAGTACAAAACAACATAAGACAAATTCAGTTCTGTTAACCTTGGCTGTTCTTGATTTCTGTTTTTTTCATACAAGCCTAAATATTTCGCTTCTGGATTGTGGCACCCAAATATGTAGTTTAGTGGAAAAAACACAAATAAAATTAGTCTGAAAGTGCTTCAATGTACGGTAATATAATGCGGATGGCAACAATTTATGCGGGAACGAATTCGTGATCTGTATCAAAACGGTGCAAGCTAGGATCACGAAATCTTCATTGTGGGCTGCCCTAAGGTCTCTAGTTTATCGTGACAAAATTTCGTGCCACTGGGTGCAGGGGTTCCTTTTGAACGAGGGCGTCGAAGAGGGGTACCCCCCTAAAAAAGACGTCATTTTGCCGTTATTGGCTCGAATAATGTGAAAACGGTTGCAGATAGATGCTGCTTATCATAACAAGCACTGGTGACAGGCTTTTTGGATTTATCAACATCGATGACCTTGAATGACCTCGAACCTTTTCGAAAGGGGTTTTTAGTGAATTTTTCGCAATTTTTGGATGCTGCGCACATTTCAATACTGAATTGCGACAAAATGGCTGGAGTTAGACCAAGACAACCTGCGTACGAAATTTTCAGCATTGAACGTAGATTTCAGCAGTCTAAGTCCCGATCCCCTAGTTTCATGGAGCCCGGCGCAGGCGGACGTCAAAGACTTCAAAGATTTCGGGCTGCACAAGTCTATATCATTCACAAGGTGGCGCCACGGTACTGGCGTTGGTGGCGTAGTTGGTAACGCGTTTCGACTGAAACGAAGTTACTCTACGCCGGGCCCGGTTAGTACTGCGATGGGTGACTACTGAAC
>Ga0209367_1004664_pt1 | contig 18975 bp, 9 predicted proteins | sample WorMetLIZISLAND2_FD_187412 | JGI IMG/M metagenome (GOLD analysis project Ga0209367, IMG submission 187412) | Marine gutless worms symbiont microbial communities from Max Planck institute for Marine Microbiology, Germany - Olavius geniculatus... ... | reverse complement strand
CTTAAATATAAGTTATAATAAATTTTTCGTGATTTCGGACTGCAACACGCATTTCAAGAGTGAATTGCGCCGAAATGGCTGAAGATAGACGAAGACAACCTACGTATAAAATTTTCAGCACTGAATGTAGATTTTAGCAATCCACGTCCGGGCCCATGCGCACGCGGGTGTCAAACAGGAGCACCCCTCTAACAAGAGTGTGCAGCCGTTGAGGGGCTGTTCGCTATGGGGCCGTCCTTGCAGTTGAGTACGTGCGTGCTACCACGCGGCGACAGCAAGTGCTGCCATCTCGTGAATCATTTGGACTTGACGACGCTACGTGGTGAGCGTGATTTGGTGGTGGTGGATTTTTCGCCAACAACGCTATTAGCCGCCGTGACCTTGACCTTTGACCCTTTGACCTTGAAATTGGTCCACGGGGTGCTCGTGTCCCGGGGATCCTTCTTACCAAGTTTGGTATTATTAGGCCTTTTCGTTTTCCCTCTAGGTGGAGGCACGGGACGGACGGACGGACGGACGGACAGACAGACAGACGGACAGCATCGATACATAATAGGGCCTCCTTCTAGGAAATACGGCCCCATAAAAAGTTATCATTTTTTCTCTGTCGGCTTGTCTAGCGTGAAAATGGTTGCAGATACGCACAGACATGCTGCTTATCATAACAAGCACAAAGCACTGTTGACGAGCTTCTTAAAAATGTCAACATCGATGACCTTAAACCCTAAAAATAAGTGTTTTTGTGATTTTTGGCTGCAAAAGAGTGCATTGCGACGAAATGGATGGAGATAGACCAAGACTAGGCTACCTGAGAACAGGAACTGCTAGTGGCTATACACTCTCGCGTGTATCATGTGTAGTAGGCCTAGCTCAGATTTCTTGTTGTCCTGTTTTATAAAAAATTTTTTTAGGTTTTTCTGTGCAACTTACAATAGGCCTACAAATCAAATTTGATTATGTATTTTAATCGTACATGTATGATTGTTGAGTTCTGAACTTCTGCATGACGTCACGTCATATTCGCTGAACAAGAATGCGTCCTGTGTTATGAAGAATGATAGCCTAAATGTTCTTTATTTGTACCGTTTATGTTAAATTTTTATTTTAAAAACGTTTTAAAACCACAAACCCCAATAAAGTTGAGTTAATTGACTTGAATTTCGCAAAGACTGCTTTCAGTAAGAAATGCTTCAAAAATTTGGTTGACACTTGACAACAGTCTTAGACCTAGGCTACAGTATACTTGGTCTCAGAAAATTGAACTTGGATTGTCCGGATTTTTTTAGCCAACCGCAATGTTAGCGATCGTGAATAACAAACTGTAACCAAGCAATCTGATAATAGGCGGAATAGTTGACTGATGCTACCACGTACGTACATCGCACCCGTGAATCATAAATAAGCGACTGAATGTTCTCTCTGCTCTTCTCTTAAGGTGGGTTGACTGAAAAAGCCGGACATGAATTTGACGGACCAAGTGCAGACCAAGTGTCTAGTCATGAAATTGCCGGACATGAAATTGTAGAACAAGATATTATATCGTTTGAAAATAAATTACATTACAATGCAGGGTGCAATTCTTTTTAAAACAACAGCAGAACACAAATCACAACAGCAAAGTAAGCTGTATAGGCTAATATGCATATGTAGGCCTATAACATGTTGAAATGCATAAAATATTACGAAAACATCAATCTAAAATTCGCTACATTTGCATTTTCATGTCCGTTAACTTTATGTTCGTCAATTTCATGTCAGGCTACTTCATGTCCTTCCAATTTGTCTAAATTTGTCCTTCATTTCCATGTCCGTCAATTTCATGTCTGGACACTTGGTCCGTCAATTTCACGTCCGTCATGAATATGTGACTGTTTCTTCTTTACTGTCTTGAGGAAGGGACAGTCGGTAAGCAAACAAAATATCATACACAAAACTGACATATTACGAAAATGACGTCACGCATAAATTCAATAAAATACTTCACAATTTAGGCATACACAACAAACGTGAAATAGGCCTATTAGCCTATTGATACGTTCGCGTATATATCTACTATCAAAGCTATTATCACATTCAACATTACGCCCAATTAATGTTCGGTCTACTGTATTAAAGGTTTTTCATTATAAATTCCATATAGATTTACAGATTTAATGTACAATAAAAAAGTTGGCATGCACAATGTCTCGTGAATGGATTTTTGACTTTTCAAAAAAGGCGAACCCCCAAATAGGCCTATAAATTTTCGCTGTTACAATTTAAGATTTCTGCGCGATTTTTATTTAAGTGATTTGTTCTCAAAATTTTTCGTTTACAGACGTCGTTCGGTTGCGACGTTTCCGCGAGCTTAAGTGCAGACTCCGCTGACTTCGATTTGCTGCAGACTTGTTGGACAACATCGAGGTCGCGTGCAACATCCTGACGTTACGAGATGTCGTAAATTTACTGCGGGCTTTCAATTCTTTTTCGACTTGTGCTAACTGCAACACGTTGTACGTGAGTAAAGTAATGTCATTATAGCCGACACGAAATCGCTCATCTTTGAGGATCTGTGCGTCACTGCAAAAGCAGTAAAACGAGAAATCCACAGGAAATAATCGAAGCAAGTGGAGTTTGAGTTTAACACATGTACACTCGTCAGGTCCCAGGTAATCAGGATGAATTGGTCATCGATACATGTTATACATCGATACATGCTAACCAGTATCATCGTTGATCGCGCTGTATCCTAGCAGCCAGCCGCATCAGCAGCATCGCCGGCAGGGGGAGGAGGATGAGTGACAGGTGTGGGACAACATAATTTACCTGCAGGTCACTCAATCATTGGTCATTCAGTGAACACCTGTTCAGTGCTCATCTGTGATTTACAGTGTTTGCTGATGTATCTTTCCTGCTGCTGCTGCTGCTGATGATGATGATATTGATAAGTGATGATGCCTGAACCATAGACTGTTTTCCGATAACGCCGTCAGCATCACCGTTGACATTGCACATCAGTAGCAGACTGAACAATTCCAGGTGCAGGGTTCGTGTTCGCTTATTCTTCTGACCTTCTTATTTTGCAGCCGTTGACGGAGAACGGCTGAATCCAGAAGTGGCGACGGGCGTGTGCGTTTCCTGGTCTTCCTGTCCTGTTGCTGGAACATCATCATCATCATCATTATCATTGTCGGGAGAAGAACTACGGGTGAGTCCGGGCGTGGTCTGCGTCCGCTCGTTTTTGTACCCATCCGGTGCAATCGACGACGGAGAACGGCTGACTACGGGTGACGTCTGCGTCTGTTTATCTTCCCACCCTGATGCGGCAGCCGGCGACGGAGGACGCGTGAGTCCAGGTGTGGTCTGTGTCTCCTCATCTCTCTGTCCCGTTGATGGGACATCACCGTCATCACTAGGGAAAGAAGAACGGGCGACATCGGGCGTGGTTTGGGTTCCCTCGTTCTCGTGTCCTTCTGGTGCAACGGAAAACGGAAGACGGGTGAGTCCAAGTGTGGTCTGTGTCTCCTCATCTCTCTGTCCCGTTGAGGCGACATCACCGTCATTACTAGGTAAAGGAGAACGGGCGACTTCGGGCGTGGTTTGGGTTCCCTCGTTCTCGTGTCCTTCTAGTGCAACGGAAAACGGAAGACGGGTGAGTCCGGGCGTGGTCTGCGTCCGCTCGTTTTTGTACCCATCCGGTGCAATCGACGACGGAGAACGGCTGACTACGGGTGACGTCTGGATCTGTTTATCTTCCCGCCCTGATGCGGCAGCTGGCGACGGAGGACGCGTGAGTCCAGGTGTGGTCTGTGTCTCCTCATCTCTCTGTCCCGTTAATGCGACATCACCGTCATCACTAGGAGTAGAAGGACGGGTGACTCCGGACGTGGTTTGGTTTCTCTCGTTGTTGTTTCCTTCCGGTGCCACGGACGATGGAGCACCGGCCAGTCCAGGGGTGGTCTGTGTTTCCTTATGTTCCTTCCCGTCATGACCAGGGACAGCGGCGGGCGTGTCGGTACGCTGCGGGGACGAGGTGGCGGCAGGTAAGTGTCTGACGGTAGATGACTGGCGGTCAGTGATCGACGGCAGGGTGACAGAACGAGTAGCCGCCGGCGAGGAGTTAGAGCTGAGTTGGCGCGAGGCGACTGGACTTGCCGCAGCGTTAGTCTGAGACTGCTTAATGGGAGGCAGACGGCAAGGACGGGCACTCACACACGGAACAGGACACACACACTTCACACACATACACACACACGCATACATGCAGGGCATTGTAACAACGGTTGAAGTAATTTGGTAAAAGGCGGAATGATTCTTCTCGTTTGCATTCGCCAGATCAACCCGTACAACCGCTTGGCTGCAATTTGCAAGTGCATGTTATAGCTGTGAGGTTCGACTCCCAAATATTCGGCTTTTCATCGAGGGGAGAGAAGAGAGGATTAAAGACCCACATCTGGCACAATGTGTCATTGAATCTCACAAGTGTACCTGCCAAAAATGCATATAGGTCCGTCGAACGGTTTAAGCATGGAGCATAAATGTGACAGACGACAAACGAAAAACAGACGACAGACCACACTACGCACACGCAAAGTACACTCAGCAGGCTACACTAAACAGTCTAAACTGCACTGCGTGTCAGAAAACTTCCCATCATATCTTCACTTACAACAGTACACTCGTGTGAACAAATATTCATAATGTTTCGGCTACAACCGTACGTTAATAGTAGAAATTGTCAGTGCTGTTAACATTTAAAGAAGCTACGAACTAACAGGATTACAGCATCATAGAATTGTTCAGCCTACATACAAGTACGTTAAGCAGTCTTAAGGCCAAATTCCACGACAAAGTCGCAAAAAAGTGTCCGCGTGACTTTGTCGCGGACACAAATCATGAAAGTCAAGAACACAAATCATGTCGCCGACTTTTGTGATTTGTGTCCGCGAACTTTGTCGCCGACTTTCCCCGTGCATCGTCACGGACTAAATTCCATTAGAGCGACACAAACGGGTTTGTCGCGGACTTGTCACGGACTTTGTCGCAAACATCTTGACATGTCGAAATGGTTTGTGTCCGCGACTTTCCCCGCGTTGAATGTCGGCGTAATGGAATTTGGGCTTTACAGACCACGTCAGTAAGCGGACGAGCGCGTTGATATTGCCAGTAAAGACGATCGCGGTCACGAACGCTTGCCAGCTCGAACAACACATCACTCCAACCTGTATACATCAAAGGTAGCTTAACAAGCAGTAACTAAACGGAGCCCAAGTTTTGTTGTCACAACCGCATCAAACAATATACTGTACTAACATACTGTATAGAATTGTCGAAATTTATTTGCCAATGCACTCAGTAGCAAATTTGCAATTAATTAAGTAACTGTTAGAAAACAAAAACTTTCAGTTTGTTGTGCCAGCGTTGACGAATATCCTCCTTCCAAGATTAGGCCCGAGCTGACGAGCTGATGCATCGAAAACGCCCAGGGTCTCAACCACAATTAATGTAAAATTTCCAGTGCATGCTTTTTTGAGTGGCGGGTCACATAACGTGGCAAAAGTAAAATGCTCAGATTTTTGTCACAATTGTCGAACTTACGATAGACAGGGCATGGGTTCAACTCCTGGTCGGGTCACTATCAAGTGCATGGCCATAACTTGATTGGGTGACTGTTTGCGAACAGGTGAACCATCTGGTAGGCCTATATAACCAACACTAAGGTCAACTCAGCCTTCCAAGTTCCATCCGTCAGCGGTAGGTAAATCTGGGTAGCCTCTCTGGCTGGGACTAAGGCGGGGTGCGTTCAGCTGTGTCGGGTGGCAGGTAACAATGTGTGATCTCACATGGCAGGTGACGCTCCGTAGCTCTGTGATGGGTTTCCCATAAAGAATTACTTTTAACTCTAACCTTAACTTCCAACACAACCTTTAACTTCTTAAATTCCATCGCCCATAATTTCATATAATCATACTTTTGGTATTTTTCTCTTGAATGTTGATGGCCAGAAAAAGATATCAGCTCGTTGCAGGCTGGAAGTTGTGTGTATGTGCATACTGCGCAATTAAGCTGAAATTTCTATAAGTTCTCGAACTGTGGCGCCGGGAAGGTGTCAACTGACGGTAAAGAGAACCAAAGACTTGAATATCAAAGAACTTACAGCAGTAATTAGCCGGCGGTCGAGTGCGACTGGCGACCACATCACGCGGAGTACAGCGTCGCCCGTTACCATTTGTAGCCAGCGACGACAGCAGCGACTGTGCACAATCACAGTCATGAGCGAGTTAAGAAAATATTCATATGCATGCACGCGTATTTTGAATAATTGCTGTCACAGTTGCGCCAGTAATTATAAAGCATTCTGGACTACAGTAGGCTATACAGATTATAGGCCTACACAGCATCTCAGTCACTCTCGAAGTTCTGTCAACATCTCAAAATCTGGCTCTTCAGAAAGTCATACCCAGACATCATCATCTAAACCCGCAGTTTAATCCTGACGCAGCTCTGCTACTATATAAGGCAATTAACTCTGATTGACTGATACAGGAAGCGTCTGATTAGTAAATTTCGTAAAACACTGTTTCATAATAGCGTTAAGTTACTGCTTTGCAAAGCAAAATTATGAATACTTGTTTAAGCCAGCTCAGTTGTTTTCTATGCACTCGCGGATTTTGATTGTGATTCGACACCCTGAAAAGAGTGGATATTTTGCTAGTGACATTTGGGGTATTGATAAGTTATAAAAGTAAATCAACGTACAACCTTCATTTGTTAGTCTGTTAACGTTTCGACAACCGCTGCTGCCTTCGTCGAACGACTGTCCTATGTGTCTTATCTATTCATAAACATGTGGGATCGTTTTAGAAATCGCAGAAAAGTCGGAAATTTTTTTTAAAATCATATATTGCACGACTAACGTGTTGTGGGGGCGGCCTGTAGCAACAGCAACCGTTCTTCTCCGCGTTCAGTTTGTTAATCAACAATTCATTCATATGCACACGATGCTGTAGACGTAACAACTGCATCCATTCTTCATCCACCTCCTGTATATAATATGCACAGACAAGCACAAACAGCGTTCCGATTAGCCCTAGATCCGGATGTTAAAATTACGTGATTCTACTAAAAAGACGTTTTTGGACGATATGGCTGTAGCGTTGTTTAGTACAACATTGTAGTCTAGTAACGTGGCAGTGATAGGCATACCGATGACCACAAAGAGTCAATTATAACCAATAAAATTAATAGTCAAACGTGTAAAAGTAACGCAAAGGTTTTTTTGTGAAGGCACAACCCAGGCTAAACTTAGACCCAACGTCATGAAACACAACGACTTATAGATAGGCCCTAATGCATATCCAGGGGATGCAAATAAAACTACAACTTTGGCTCCAATCGCAAACTCCGGCTCTGCCACTGCAAAGCGACAGATGTGATAAGTGAGTGTGTATTTCTTAACGGCCCATCAGCATGCAAAAAGCAAAAAAGCCATCGTGCCATTTAACAATCAAATCAAACCAAACATGTTCAGTTCAAACAGCAGTGGTCCTATACACTCGTATTATGCCAGGAGCAACTGAAACAGGTGACATAATTAACGTATCTTCACCTTGAGTTCGAGATCCAGCATGGCGTTCTTGACTTGTTCTTTGATGAGCTCGTGTTGGCAGTCGGAGTCTGGCTGGATCATGGCGTTGACTGCGGGCAGAGTGCACGGGTCTGCCCCACGACCAGCATAACAGCAGCGAGACTAAGCACCACAACCACAATGTAAGGCCTATGTTATGTAATGTAACACAATAGTCATCATCATCGTCATCATCAGCAGCAGCAGCAGCGACAGCAATAGTGATAACTTCAGGACCTGCTCATTCTTCAACAACTATTGACGTCTGGAAGAGAAAAGGAAGCCTCTTGACATCCTCGTTCGAAGAAAAAGAAGGATGCCTTGTCTATGGCAGTGGAGTGGATCATCTCTAATGAGCCGGAAAACAGAATACTGATTTGTTCTAACAGTCAGTCATTGTTGAAAGCTATTGAGAACGATTTCGAGGTGACATGTGAAATCAGAGCCAAACTGTTGCAGGTCAAAATTGCCGTGATCATTCAGTGGGTTCCTGCATACGTAAACATCCCAGCCTCCCAGGAAATGAAGCAGCTGACAAGGCGGCTAAGGAAGCCGCCACAAAAACAGACAATCCTCCACCGCCAGTCTCATTGGCAGCAGCTCTGAGCTGTGTGAATAGATCGATCCAGGACATGCCGATCGAGCATCCAAGAACCGCACTGGTTTATAAGAAGTTCAACCAAGCTAAGGATCAGTCTGAAGTCAAGACACGCAACGATGCCGTGTTCCTGGTCCAAATCCACTGCCTGAGCTTCAAGGCGTATCAATGCACATGCATATACAGGTAGGGGGGGGGGTCGTCGACTAACTTTCGACGACCGTTATAGATCCGGTGTTAGTACCGAGGGGGGATCGGCGACTTCGGACGACCGTTACAGATATGAGCTGACCTGACCTGACCTTATCCCACTCAGGCAGACCAGTCAGTACTCGATTTACCTGTCCCTGAGGGATGAGGGTTGGAAGGCTGCCTTGATCTGTTATAGTTAGGCCTATATGCTAGTTTTATAGCGTAATATCCCAAATATCCCAATATCCCAAATAGTAACAAGGATATACGGTTTTATACCAGTAATGGTAAGCTATAATAGGTCTAGTGCTATCAAACTCAAACCCGTACGGTGAATAAAATGTGTAGGCCTATGCATATATAGAAGACAATTTTAACTTTTTTTATTATATTTGTAACTTTAGCCAGAGCCAATCCAAAGTTTTTTTTCACAGCAATCGTACGTGCTTCTATAGCAATACCGTACTAAGCAAACCTACTTCGTAATAACTATGATAGTAGTAGTACGCCTATACAACACTGAACTTTCAAGTTATTCAAAGAAAAGCCTGTGCTATGAAACACCGTAATCAAAGTCCAAACACTCATGTAGCATACAAGTAATTTTAGAAAAACTCACGTGACGCGCAATAGCAGCGGTCCTGCCACTTTGGCAATCAGTGTAGGCCTACAGCAATAAGATATTAATGCATCTTCAAAGAGTACTCAAATTTGAGGTTTCTGTACAGAAGACTCCTTGAATTTAAGAGATCGAAACTTAGATTCTTAAAATCTATGTTTTATGCTAAAAATGTCATACGCAAGTTGTCCAGGTCCAGCCATTTCGGTGCAATTCACCCTTAAAACGTGTCGCAGCCAGAAATCGCAAAAATTCACTAAAAACCGTTATATTGGGGGCTCAAGATCATTCAAGGTTATCGACGTTGACACCAATAAAAAGCTTGTCGTTATCGCTTGTTTCGATAAGCAGTATGTTTGTGCATATCTGCAACCGTTTTTACGCTACACGAGACAATTGCGGTAAAATAACCACTTTGGGGGTAGCTGCCTGCGCTGGCCTCCTTGAACTTGATGGGGTCGGGACTTGGGACTGCTAAAATCTACGTTTAATGCTGAAAATTTCATACGCAGGTTGTCTTGGTTTATCTCCAGTCATTTCGTCGCAATTCAGTGTTGAAATGTGCGCTGTATCCAAAAATTGCGAAAAATTCACTAAAAATCTCTTTGGGGGAGGTTCAAGGTCGTTCAAGATCATCGATGTTGATAAATCTAAAAAGTTTGTCATCAGTGGTTGTTATGAAAAACAACATTTCTGTACCTATCTGCAACCGTTTTCACACTATACGAGCCAATAACGGTAAAATAACGTCTTTTTAGGGGGTACCCCTCTTTGACGCTCTCGTTCGAAGGGAACCCTTGCACCCACGGGCACGAAGTTTTGTCGCGATAAACTAGATTCCTTGGGACAGCCACAGTGTAGATCTCATGATCCTAGCTTGCGTCGTTTTGACACAATACGGTACGGTCAATACCGCAGTGTGACGGACAGAGAGACGGACGGACGCTTGACGATGGCTAAGACGCGCGAAGCATTCTGCTATAGCGCGTAAAAATGAAATTAACTCACCGCGTTGTTGCTAGGGCATAGCGCTGTGTGTCTGTTAGTTGACATTCTTGACTTATCACGATCTGTATAGCCTAATCATTGAACAGGCCACCGGCACGAGTGCTACATTGTACAGTGAGCAGCATTGTCCACGATTTCTATAGCTGCAAGAACATCCAAACTCCAAAGACGCTAATAACACAAACTGAAAAATATGTCGGACAAAGCCGTCGTCACGGTCCAGTCCACCCATAGCTGTGCAACCCTAAAGCCAGCGACACACGAGCCGGGCATCCGGGCCGGGCATCCTGGCCGGGCACCCGGGTTCAGCGACACACGAGCCGCTTTGATCCGGCCAGGACACCCGGCCTGGGCATCCTGCTCGTGTGTCGCTGACACCCGACGAGACACAGAAAAGCATTGCATTTGTGGCCGAGAGCCGGGCAGTCGGCTAGTGTGTCGCTAGACCCGGATGCCCGGGCACCGCTCAGCGTAGAATTTTATTTCGATTTACATACTTATGAAGTTAAACAGTGCGTTTTCCAGGGAAATTTGATTTGTTTGTAGGCCTACACTTTACATGTCGTCTAAAAATTATGTTGTCCTCTTATTCTGAGTACCTGTAGGCCTACTTCGTACGTACTGCTAAAGCTCATTTCTGGGAGGATTGAGAACGTGTAAAAAAGTTGATAGAATTGTATCAATCACACATTTGTCTCTGAGATATGAAGACTGCAGACTACAAAAATATTGAAATAAAGAAGATAGCCAAGGAAGAAATAGAAACGCACCTTGGACTTTTAGGTGACTCATATGCGTCATTGCGTTACATAGGCTATATGACAAATGTAAAATCATTATTAAAACTTCTTTGCTGACGACGGCTGTCTCTCGGCTAGGTTGCCCGGCCGGGTACGCGGGTCGTGTGTGTCGCTAGAGCCCGACATCCTGCCCGGATGTTTGGGCCTCCCTGCCGGGTCGGGCACCCGGCTCGTGTGTCGCTGGCTTAAACCTAACCGAGACCTCTTGAACTAAAACTTATTGAAGCACTGATTACAGAAAAACGTAACGAATGTTCACACAAATTTCAGCTAATCTGTGCAACGCACGCCTTTTGTTTTCGAGTCCAGCCCGCCCGGGACAGACGAACGGACGGACGGAATAGAAGGCAAAAGTGCAAGACCGGTAATGCGACAGTTAGGACGGCCGCATAATGTGATTGTGACTTACCTTTAGTTAATTACTGTTATCTTGCCCCAATGATGCTTATTTGGTGACGTAGCTTCGCTCGTCCAAAAAAATTACGATACTGGCAATGGGATGCTTAATTTAATTTTTGTTTGACCTACTATACGGTATTTTACAGACCGCCATTTCAGCTAATCGTTTAAAAGTTGGCCAATGTGGAGCAACACATAAACAGCCACAAAACTGTAATTTGACAGTTTACTTACCGTGATTACGATTTTTCAAAGTATAGTGTTTTTAAAGTTATAATTCATGCTGTTCTTTTGTTATTCACGCACTTACGTCAAGCCTACGTCATCGCTGTCGTCATAAGGCCAAACTAAATTACGGAACTGAAAAAACTATCCGACCACGTGCTTTACCATTTCGGACGGATTTGAGTGTAGCGACAACACAACTTGTTTGGCAACTTTTACTATATACTTGTTAAATGCACCACTCGTTGAAGTCCGGGGCCAGATAAATAGCCGTCCTAACCCGGGTAAAACAAGTATTTATACGATTGCCGTAGCGGCGGTCCGATAAAAATCATGTGCTTTTTTATCCCTGCCATGTTTTTACGTTTTTGACGTTTTTAATTTTTTCTGAAACGTTTTTGGGCCGACCGTTAAGATGTAGCCTAAGCTTAAAGATCCGGCCCTTTGCTACGGTTGTTCCGTCTGTCGTCCGTCTGTCCGTCTGTGACGGATGTACTGTGGCTAACTGGTAGGGCGTAGGAAAAAACTTTGTACACGAATAATTAGCTATGGGTGTTAAACTCGGGCACGCAAAATTTTAGCCATTTTCTGCAAGGGAAACATTTTAAAATTTGGAGTTGAATGAAGGGGGTACGAAAATGTGCGTTTTGAACGGAAAACTGGCCATATCTCGAAAACTGATAGATATGTGGTCTACTATTGATTATAGGAAGTCGCATATTGGCTTTCAAATAATTATCTGCAAATCATCGGCCTTGGATGACCTTGGATGACCTTAAAGGCAGGTGCGCGCTATTGTGGCTAAACGATGCGAGATAAAGCCTAGATTACTATTAGTCATTAATAGAAAGTGGCATACGCCTTTTCAGACAAGTGATCTGCTAACTGTGATTACAACCCGCCCGTCCTCCTAATTACCATAGAACTTTTAGCTAGCTGGATGAATGCTGGATCGTGTAAACACCCCATTACATTTGGGAACACCCAGCGGATTTTCACGCACGATGGTTCAAACGACGCGGTCTCACGCAAGGGTGTGCCTTTTTAGGGGTAGAGAATTCAAAGTTAATATCTAACCCCTGAAAAATCCCCCCAAAGTCGAAAATTGGACCAAAAACGGACTTCAAAATTTTCGGCCAAAAACGCTCCTGCATAAAATTTTCACCTATAAACGGCCCTCAATCATCGCCGTAGCCCCATAAAAGTTGCATAGTGAATAGGCAATATGGTCACGGGAATTTCATATATGTGGTCATTTTGGACCCCCTACCTACAGGTCATGTGACACGGAGCATGCGCAGTGAACTTTTGGCCTTAAACATGGGCAAATGCAACTTTGAGGCTTTATATCTCCGTATATAACGGTGCAAGTTAGACGCATGGTTACAGTAGACCACCAATAAAAAACCACATATTCCGAGTCCAAGGTCACGTAACCGATGACGTCACGTGACCCCAAAAGGTCAAGATCATTACCACGTAACGTGTAAGGTTATGTGTTTTCATGGCCGTATAGAAGACGGATGGATTATAATTGACCAACAGGAAAACATCGTTTTTGTAATAAAACAGCAAATATAGGCCTAAATGTACAAAACATCAGTTTATAGCCTACACTTGTTAACGGCGACGTGCAATGACTGACACATCGAAAACAGCAAAAATCATCAAAAAGTTATATTATTCAACAGCACCTTGACAGTTAGGCGATGTGATGGTGAGTGATATCACCTTTATATGATTTTCGCTGTTAGCAAGTGTAGAAACTGATGTTTTGTACTTTTATAATATATATCAATATATATCAACTCGCCACTCAATATGTCTATAACTATCACAAATAAAAAACAACAATGTGTATATTTCTAAAAAAAAATAAATATACAGCATAAATGGATATAAATCAGTCCGTTACGTTGTGATGTTTCTCAAAAACGTCCGTTATTATGTTAACCTACGCAGTCCACACGAAAACAGTAGGGCTATATAGCGATTTACGATCACAAATGTTTATATTTGCTAAGCAACACAGTTACGCAGCGTCGTGCGTTGCTATGACGACGTATCATCGACACCTGTTATCCATCTTGGAGGAAAGTTTCAGACGTAGACCTGCGAAAAACACACGACCGTGACGTCAGGCACTGTGAGCGAGGTGACGAAGTCTGCTAGGAAATAGGCCAGTAGGTCACATCACACGTCAGAAGATGTAAGCTCTAGAGTCTAGAACGAGATACATGTATTTATTTATTTTAGCGCCCAAGGTACTTATTCCATATGGCTGAAATATAAATTTATTCGTTTATTGCGCACACAGGGGCCTAGGCCTAACAAACGCGCATTCATGACAACACAGTGAAGTCAACCTGCTCCAGAGTCGGTTTCAAAAATTAACCCCGTTTTTCGCGAAACTGGCTTAATCGATTGCAGAAAACTCTACCCTGAAAGGAAACCGGTTTCGGTTTTTGCTAAATCGATTACGCTCTAATGATGACATAAATATAAAATACTGGATAGAAACTTGAACTACGCAGAGTAACGATCATATGACATGGCATCATACAAATTCAATTCCACATCACTCCAGATCACATGGTGACGTAGAAAAGATCAGAAATAAGGAATTAAGTAAGTTACCTTTATTAATAATAGCGCCAAACGTACATTGAACATTTAAATTACTAAATTAACAATGTATGTCTGTCAAAAATTATGTTGTCCCAGTGCGACCGTCCGCTTATACAGCAGCGCAATTCTAAAATTCTAAAACTCTGACTTACTGGACTAAAAAAATTGGCACACTGTTGCTTATTTCCAGTTCTGCATGGAGAACGGTCGCCAATGTTGGTCTTTCTGTGCGCTTTGATTTGTTATTGATTTAAGAGCCCATACGAAACAGACGGACGGACGGACGGGGAAGACTCATAATGCGGCTATTAGGAGGGCCGCATTATAAATGTTTAACGAGACGATGCAATAGCAAAAATCAGTAAATTTGATACTCAGAAGGTTCGGGAGGACGCTCTGTGGGAGGTCTTGATGTCTGCGTCTCCCGACGTTCTGTCTCTGCACACCAACATTATCATATACAAGGTGGGCCCAAAAACTAAGCTATTGTACTTTTTCCATATCTTCGCCAAATATTGACCAATTTTCACAATTTTTTTACCGATAGACTCTGGAAGATATTTGCTACTCAGTGGCATGCACATCACACGTATTATATCGCTTCACTACCCTGGAAAATAAAAATATCTAAAAATGCACAAAATCTACAGATGGTGATAAGGTCGAGTGATAAATTTTTAAAGTATTTAAGTAAAATGTTAAATATAAGTTATAATAAATATCAAAAAAGTTCAGGTGTAGCTATGGAGTAAGTTTTCATTTTTCAAAAATATTGCACAACTTGTAGGGCCGCACAATTAAAACATGCTCATGCTCATGCAGTTAACTGAGCAAAATTGCGGCCATCAACCAGCATCAATGTACATTAAACATTAGTGCACAGTAAAATCGTTCAAATTATTTGAAAAAAATGTCTAATATGTTTTTAAATGTTTTCGACACTTATAATAACTTATATTTTAACACTTAACTTAAACACTTCAAACATTTACCATTAGAACTTTTGTCCATCTGTAGATATGTATGTTTTTGGATATTTATATTTTACAAGGTAGTGTAGCAACATAATAAGTGCGATGTTGCATGCCGCTGAGTAGCAAATTTCTTACAAAGTCCACTGGTAAAAAATTGTGAAAATTGATCAATGTTTAGCAAAGATATAAAAAAGTGCAATAGTTTACTTTTTTGGCCCACCCTGTAGTTTGCAGCTGTCATCCACGACCTTATTTATTCTACTTATTACAGTTTTTAACGATCTTATTTTTCCAAAGTTATTTTTTTATTTTCACGTCGACGTAAAATAACAGTGATTCAAAAAGGCCTACGTACAGTGTGTCCAGAGAATGTGCAAGTAAAGAATTTTCAAAATTGGTTGATATTTTACGAAATATGTGAACAACGACAAAGTGGGACGTTTTTGGAATACAGTGTAGAAAAAAATAATGAGGTAATGTGCCTTGTTGATCCACCATAGTTCACAGAGCTCCAGAGCACATAACACCTGTGTATTTGCTTATGTATTACTGTCACCGTATACCAGTTAGCCTACTAGGCCTATATGTCATCTATACCTTGAAGGTGAATCAGTAAGTAAAGAAATTAAGAAAATATCACAATGAGGAGCTGACGTGGTGCGTTCTTGTTGGTTGTCGCCGAGTCATCGCGACACGCCATCGCACGATACTCCTCCAGATCACCCTGCGACAGTAGCACACATTGTATAGACTCTGTAGCCTATAGACCATACACATTCGTGCAGTCAGTCACTGTCAGGGTTGTTAGCAATGCTGGCAAAAATTATTGCAATAGCAATAGCAATACTTGGTGGAAAAATGTTGCAATATTAGTTGCAATACTTTTTTCCAAGCCAGTATTGCAATACTATTGCAATATTTTTTGCAATACTTTACAATCTGCTCTTCCCAAATATATTTTGATTTTTGCCGCTGTGTGCAACTTTTTCTACATTTTAGGTTAACTACAGACTATATGATAATGGGGTCAACCCAAAATTTACCAAAATAAACAAGTCGTGTTAACATGGCATTTTTGTTTGGTCGTTTTCAAGCGATTGTACAAAAGAATGAAAACATTCTCTGCGTAATAAAACAGCGTCCTAACGATTAGGAGTGTAATTTACAGGGTGGGCCAAAAAAGTGCCACTTTACTTTTGTCCATATATTCGCCAATATTTATTGACTGATTTTCAAAATTCTTTCACTGGCACACTCTGCAGACAATTTGCAATAATGTGATTATTATAGATCCCACCACACTGTAAACGCATCTATGCACTACCTTGTGAAATATCAATGAATTAATATCTAACGTATTTATTCAAAAAATTCCAAAAAATACAATAGCGCTTATGAGAAAAATTAAACAATTCTTTAAACGGTTATAACTTTAGCTGTGTATAAGATAGAGTTGTAATTTTTGGTTCTAAGGTATGGTTTTTGGAGATGGCCAATCTAACATTGTTATTCAAATTTACCCCGGACTCTCCCTGGTTGCCATGGCAACGAAATTTGGGGAAAAATGGGCCATAACTCGGCTTCTGCTAGAGATATCTGCGAGATCTTTTGAGTCTGTAGGCCGGTTTTCGGGGTTGGGCCATTGAATGCTGCCAACGAAATTAGCTGCTAACAGGAATTGCCATAAGCTCTCGCACGTCTCATGAGCATTGCTCAGACTTCTTGTTTCATTCACCTAAATTTTTGTTATTATCGTTAGTTTTTGCTCACATTTATATTTCACACGGTAGTATAAAAATGCATTTACCGTGTGGTAGGATATATAATAATATCACATCATTGCAAATTGTCTGCAAAGTGTGCCAGTGAAAAAAATTTAAAAATCGGCTAATAATTTGTGAAGATATGGACAAAAGTACAGTGGCACGTTTTTTGTGGCCCACGGTGTATATTAAAAAGTATTGCTTCCAAGTATTGCAATATTTCAGTCCTAAAAGTATTGCAATACCACTTGCAATACTAAACATGCAACCAGTATTGCAATACCTGCTGCAGTAGTAAAAAGTTTTGCAACACTTACTGCAATAATTGCATGCAATATTAACAACCCTGGTCACTGTCGCATTACAGATATCAGTAATCAATTTATCATCATCATCGTCGTCATCATCGTCATCATCATCGCGAGCATGTCCCGGACTGGACCGAAGCCGATTTTACGAGCTGCCTTTATCGTTCTCGATCTTGGGTGTACCGCGTGTTGACACGATGAATTTAGTCCCATGGTTGAGCGGCTAGAGGTCAGCTTCCGACTCCGTAGTGCCCGAAGTGTCCGTAGTGCTCGAAGCGCCCACGTCACACCTTGTGCCGGCGCCTTCAGTCCTTCGGGAGCTTGCAGTATCGACATAGGCCCTATCTAGACTCTAAATAGATCATGCAAGTCGTACATTCTTGCCACATGCCCGAAAAAAGGAGCCGTCTTATTTGGATGGCCTCTACCCCCAAAATTTGCACGGCGCTTACGGCCAAACTGTATCAGTGGAATGGTTACTGTTAGCAGGTTATATATATATGCATTTTTGAATGCCTTATCTAAAATGTTTCCATTGCCGATCCTCCCTGCTCCACAAAACCAGGGTTACTGACCCCCCACATATTTAAGTTGGAAATTGTGGCCAAACCGCTTCAGCTATGTAGCAACATGGTCACAACTGACAAAGTCAGAACTTACCGAAGCGGTATCCAACGGTACAATTGCCGACCCCTTTCGGACATCAGTTTTCCCAAAATAGGGGTCCCAACCTCCCACCCTATTCAAGAAATTGCATGGTGCCATGGAGTATTGTTGGCTATTCTAGCGACAGCTGGGCTTCTTGTCCGTTTTTGTGCTACCGGTTTTCTCAAATATATGACTTGTGCATGTCTAGTTTGTCTACCAGTATATCGTTGAGCAGATGGCACTTGACTTTGTTCCGCTGACAGCGTAGGCGATCACACAACCCTTCCAAGCAGCACAGAATCTCATTGGTATTGTTGACGGCGTCTTGAGTACAACAACTGAACATTCCTACGTGCACACAGTCACGGTCTACTACTACACGGCGTTACTATTACTACTACTGCAACCGTTTGTCTGTCAGTCCCGTTTGGGCTCTTAACTCGACAACAGTTCAAAAACGTCGAAAAAACCAAGACCGGTGTTCAGCAGGGCTGCAGTACGGTAATCGGTGTGTCAATTTTCACTTCAAGCGGTCAAAGGTAAGAGCTAAGGTCAGAATCGCGCAGTGCAACAGCGAGTACGTATAGCTAGGCGGATGGCCGCATATCACTAGGCCGACATCTTCGTCTGCTAACAATGAAGATACGACTTTTATGTATTGTGCGTGTGGCTAATGGATGTTTATAAGGTTCAACACGTTTGAAACGTGCTTATTTCATGGCAGTGATCGACGGCATGTTCTGCCTGGACGCACGTGTGATATGCAAACGCGAGACGCTATTAGTAGTCACGCTTGACTGGACTGAGATTATGGGCACTTATAACACTCCAGACAGTGTAGTGGAAAATAGGAGACTAGGTAGGCGATGAAATAACATTTTATTACTGACCATCGCAGCTGGGTCGGTGCTGGACGGTCGCCATAGGTTCGGCCCAACTCGGTACATAGCACGATCGTTTTCTTCTCGCCGTCGATGGTATCACCTGATATAAGTAGACTACGTGCACAAACTCGTTTAAACAAAAAATACATAGATTGAAGATTTATCTCATCGGACTTGATGATCCAATGCATAGATAAGATTATGTTACAGTAGGGCCTACCTACGGTGACCTGGGCTGTGCTAGAGTCATATGGAGTGGACCACCAGTTAGTCCGGTTGCTAAGAGACATCAATATAAATGCTCAGGCAGCAGTGAGAGTATG
>Ga0209367_1004663_pt1 | contig 18975 bp, 18 predicted proteins | sample WorMetLIZISLAND2_FD_187412 | JGI IMG/M metagenome (GOLD analysis project Ga0209367, IMG submission 187412) | Marine gutless worms symbiont microbial communities from Max Planck institute for Marine Microbiology, Germany - Olavius geniculatus... ... | reverse complement strand
TAATGAAGAATTGTACAGAAAGATTCAATTGACAGAAACCCTACTGCAGAAAGTGATACAGAGAAAGTTGCGCCTCTTCGGCCATATCTGTAGAATGAACGACAGCAGAAAGATAAAGACCCTGGTATTCGGAATGATTGATGGTTCAAACAAAAGAGGACGGCTTCACCGTGAATGGTCAGATGACATTGAGCAGTGGTGTGGGACAACCCTGCAGGAGTTAAGCCACGCTGCCCTAGATAGGCAACGGTGGGCAGCAATAGTAAGAATGGCGTCAGACACCAACGGGCATTGAGCCCACGGTTGTCGATGATGATGATGATGATGGACCGCACAGCAATCCGTTGGCACGTCGTGACAGTGTTTTCAAGCGTCCGGCTCTGCTGCCGACACGCTTGTCGAAACGCTCGTCAACTTTCAGCTTGGTGACATCACGGGAACTTGTCGGAACGACTACATCGGCTACTCCAACTACTACAACGATGACCAAACACGGCCGTCTCCGTCGGTAACGTTTCAACCTGCTACGACTCGTTCGCACGTGCCGCCACCTGCCGAACTTGCTCGAGTTGACATACAAGCACAGCCGACAACTACAAGTACGTACGTTACGACAACAACCGCATCGTCATCGTCATCGTCATCGTCATCATCTTCGGTATTTAACGGATCGGCCGGTGCAACGACCATCATTGTCAACAGTGGGAACGATTCAACCTTCGCACCGCCACCGTTTCAGGGTGTAACTGATAAGGATGCGGGGGCGTGGCTGCGACGTTTTGAGTAATACGCCGTGTACCGTGGCAACAACGACATTAACAAACTAAATCTAATGGCACTGTCACTACAGAACGCTGCCAGTGATTGGTACGATGGATTGGACGACAAGATCAAAATGAGTTGGAAAACCTTGAAGGACGCTTTCTTACTGCGCTTCGAGGACACACAGGTCTTACGCTGGCGCAGAACCAACGAGCTACATCAACGTGTTTAGAAACAGTCGAAGAGCGTGGACGACTACATTACGGCGATGCGTAAACTGGCAAAATCGCTGAAAATCAACGGAGATGTTAAACTTTACGACATTCAGCAAGGCCTGCGTTTAGAGATTTTGGAGCGCGTGATGCTGGCAAAAGCAATGACGATCGATGATGTTCTGAAAGTTGCTCGTGTCGCTGAAACAGCTGATACGATCGTGTAGATGACAACGACGTTAGCCGATACAACAGTTGACAGGGCGATCTCCGACGCTTCTGTCACTCGTCAACAGGCTACAGAGGACTTTTTCAAGCTGAAGGAGACGACAATTCAATCAACTACGAGTGAGCACGACAACGCGTGACACAGCTCGTCATCGTCGCGAACTCTGACGTCTACTACGACGACGACGACAACATCACAACGACGTGTGGCCAACGCTGTCGCTGATGGTCGCCAACACAATGAACGACAACGTTCATCGAAAAATCGTTAAAATAGAGGTCCGAGTAATGATTACATGCATGTAAATCTGATATTTTGTGCTTTTTTGGTAGTCAACATAAAGCTGGTAAAAAGTTTTGCAAAGCTGCGAATGCGCAATGTTATAGATGCGGGAAATTAGGCCATCTATGGCGCATGTGTCACTCTCAGTTCCGTGCAACTGAGAAAGAAAATGTAACCCCTGGGTTAACTCAACGTATGACTTCGAAACGAAATTGGAATCTTAACTTCAGCTTTGGATTTGATTATAACCAGAGTCCTAGAAGTCCACGAGATATGCAACATATTTAGCAATCAAGCCGTTTGGGACTTAGGCAGGCAAGTTTCCCGAAGGCGAATTCTGAAGAAACAGAATATGAATCTCCTCAAAATTTAATTCCAGTCTCTGTAAACAATCGCAACACTGGCTATTGTTGATACGGGAGCTTCAGTTTCATGCTTAAGTTTGAATTTTGCAAGAAAATGTAATATTAAAGAGATTAAAAACAATCGACCACTTTTTTCTGCTGATGGAAAAAAATTGCACGTTGTTGGCAAGGCGAATGTTTACATAGGCTTGGGAGATTTGGAAATATTTTATAATTTTTATGTAGTTAAAAAATTAAATCACCCAGTACTTTTTGGTCTAGATTTTTTTACAAAGGACTGGTTGTCAAATTAATTTGCAGAAGAAATGTATATTATTTAACAACGGACTGACTGCTATACCGGTGCAAACATTTGACAGTGCTATGTTGTTGCTGAAATCTGCAAAACACGTCATCGTTCCCACACGAACTAAAGCCATTATTTCCACTCGTTTTACTAATAGGGCCGCTAGCCGACTTAACAGTAAAAACGTACTAATTGAACCGTTTGTTACTGCTCAACAACGAGGTTTATGTGTAGCCAGAACTTTAGTTAAAAATTCACAAACAAATCAGTTTGTCTGTCGACTGTTTAACCCATGGCAAAAAGTATGCAAAATTTCAAGTAAATATATTATAGCAACATTAAGTCCTATCATTTCAAAAAAAAATATTTGCTTTCCGTCAATGCAAAGCGAAAGGCCTATGAATATTTCAGGTATGCTAGATAGGTTACCGCAGCAAGCGGCTGGCAGTGCAGGCAAGACGCAAAAAGTAAACAACACTCAGGCTGGCTTGCAGCGAGCTAGTTACTGCTGCTGCGGCTGTAGGTGCAGCTGCGACAGACTGGCACGGCCAGCAGCAAGAGCTGCATGGTTGGACGAAAATGACCGGTTGATTTGTGACTGCCGCGAGCGAGAAAAATCGACTGTACAGCATACTGTGGCTTCTGGCGAATGGTCGGACGGTGCATCGCAGCAAATATTTTGCAGCGATAGCAGCAATAAGCAGAGCTCTGTGGCTGATGCACGGTCCGCAGCTACAGACGCCTTTATCGCACGGCCAGGCACGGTTGGGCCAGGCTCAGAGCGCTACTGACTTGCAGCACTCGATCGGAATGGACGGACGGAGCTGCTGCTGCAGCGCTCACCGCGCATCGACTGTAAACAAACACGGCCAGATTAACTTGCAGCAGAAAAATTCACAGCAACAAGGCTCTGCTGTGGCGGGTTGGAAGGTTGGCAATAGACTGACAGAAAATGTTGCAGCGTGCAAGCATATATCGCCGCAACCAGCTTGCTCAGACAATAAAGCACATGCTCCACTTGCAGAAAAAGTTGCATATTTGCAATCAAAAGGTTTTTTAGTTAAAAATTGCGATGCTGCTAGAAAAGAATATTCACAATTTATTGATCTGTTGCTTGAATTTCAGGATATTTTTTCTTATTCTGCTACAGATATAACTTTGTGTAATTTATTGGAATGTAAATTTGCAACCTATCCGAACATTAAACCTATAAGGTGTCGACCTTATTGCTTGAATGATGAAATGCGAGGTCAGGTAGATAAGCAATTAGATGATTTGCTCAATGCTGGATTTATCGTTCCAGATGAGGACAGTCCATTTGCTTCACCAATAGTGTTAGTTCGAATAAGAGACTCGTCATACAGATTTTGTGTAGATTTTAAAAACTTAAATAGAATTTGTCTTCCAATGTACTAACCTCTTCCGATCTATTAAGATATCCTGAAAGTAATGAGACGAAACCAAGCTTAAGTTTTAACAACATTGGACCTGAAGCAAGCATATCATGCTATACCAATATCAGAGAAAAGCTCACGCTTGACCACGTTTGTGACCCCCACCGTGATTCGTTTAGATATAAGCGTTTGCCGCAAGGGTTTTTTCAAAGCCCTTATTTCATGCAGTTGGCTTTAAAGAAGCTATTTAGAAATTAAATTGGCACTTATTTACTTATTTATCTCGATGACGTCATATGTGTTAGTGAGTCACCAAGGACACATTTGGAACATCTTCGTACAATTTTCCAGAAATTTCAAGACGCTAATTTGAAGCTGCATCCTGGAAAATGTAACTTTTTCAGTCAGAAGTTTAATATCTTGGCTTTATTTTTAGTAAAGATGGAGTGAAAAGTGATCCTAAGAAAATTGCAATTGTGCACAATTACCCAAGACCGAAAAGAGTTAAAAATGTACGTGCATTTTTAGGTCTCACGAACTATTTTAGAAAGTATATTCCTAATTATGCTAATGTCTGTTATTCTCTTTATCGCTTGTTGAAAGCAGACATTAAGTTCATTTGGTCGGACGAGGCAGAACATTCATTTCAAGTTTTGAAGAAAGCACTTTGTGAAGCTCCGGTGCTTGTATTACCGAACATGTCTCAAGAGATGATATTAACAACAGACGTGAGTGATAAATCGATTTCTTATAACTTGAGTATGATAAAAAACGGAAAAGAGCGTATTATATCATACGGTGGAAAAGGGCTAAGACCAACTGAAAAAAACTATGCTGTCTGCGAGAAAGAACTTTTGGGCCTTGTATCAGGCGTATTGCACTATCACGAATACTTGCAGCCGAAGCCGTTCATTATCAGAACCGATAACAATGCGTTAAAGTACTTAGAGTCTGTTAAACATATAATAGGCAGACTTGGACGGTGGTACATACGCTTGTCAAATTATAAATTTCGAATTGAACACGTTAAAGGATCTAAAAATATAGTGGCAGACACTTTGAGTTGTACCGACTTACCAACTCCGACAGATGACACCGAGGATCTTGATGAAAAAGTAGCTAACATTGACAACATTTTAAGTGTAAATTTGAATGGAATGTTGCATTAAATAAAAGCGTTAAAAAGTCATCGACAACGTATCTAACAATTCTAGAGGCGCCCCCACATTGCCCGCATTCTCCACCAAATGCAAGAGAGGCTGTTGGGGGCCTTCTTACCAAATGTTCTGATGTTCTGAGAATTAGCTCTATCAGGATGTAAACAGGCTGGTTGTGTCACTCCAACAGTCAGACCGCTTCATGTTGTCTAGCTGAAGGTTTTACGGAACACAGAGACGACTCAGGATGATGTCTAGATTATTAGCATTTAATAGCGAAGGTTCTACAGGTTAGAAACACACCGTTACCACGTCACGATAGCAGTGACGCCGCTACCACAAGCGCAACATTGCAACGGCTAGCAGAGCTCCGTACAGAACAATGTCTATAGCTCGACTGACTAAATACAGGACCTGCACTGCTGCTAACGCTTTCGTGGCCAGAAAAAAATATTCTAGCTATTCTAGCTACAGCAATATTACGTCACAGACGCAGCCTAAGCCAAATGTGATTAGTTTTTTTAGCTACGCTTTTAGCCAATACGAGCTGAGTTCTATTTTAAACCTGGCTCGCTTCCTAACATTGCTTCCTACGCCTACAGCGTAAGATAAATGTCTCTAACTAAGCCAAGCTATAAACAAGCCTTCCTCCACAATATTAGTTTGTTTATTTATAAGCTTATGGCCATTTTGTGGATAAAAAAGGAATTTCGTTCAGTATTGTTAGCGATGCAGGCCAGCAGTGACGTCATGCCTGACGCATGTCGTCTGGTTTGTTCAGTCACGCCATTAGGTAGTAAGTAACAGTTGTAAGCGGCTTGGCTACTGTAAGAAATAATCTGAAGCGCAATATTTTTGTAACTGATCACCAGTAGGAAAACTTTAGTAATAAAACAGCAAATATAAATGTACAAAACAAGTTTATACACTTGTTAACGGCACTATTTAAGGATTTGCACATCGAAAACAGCAAAAATTACAAAAGGTGGTATTATTCAGCAGCACATTGACACGCAGTCAGTGTGATGCGGGCAATATCATCTTTTGTAATTTTTGCTGTTTTTGATGTGCAAATCCTTAAATGGTGCCGTTAACAAATGTATAAGCTAATGTTTTGTACATTTATTATAATAACATTGCAATCACTTTAGGTAGTCATAACGTGAACTCGTTCTTACTTGTTACTGTACGCAGAATGTCATACCGTATGTTGAGCGTATACGTTGCGCGCAGTGAGCGAGGGTGGAGATAATGACCACGAATCTCGGAGAGTGCGTGGAACGTATTTTTCAAGTTGTACTAAATTTAAACAATAGCTCACGTCGCAGTGAAAAGACGAGTTTAGAGTTCGAATCTTGCACAAATTGAAAAGTGATCACCTCAGACTGTTAGTCTTAGCTTCAAATGCAACTAGCATTTTAGGGTGATTGTGCATCGTGTATTGTTATTATTGCATATTTTCGAACGTCCTCAAGCCATGTCACGAATTTTTTGTTGTGAAAACATGAGTCACGCATTTTTCCATATTTTAGTGTAATTTAGGGAACTTGAGTATTAAATGTAATATTTTCGTGTTAATTAATATAATTACTCGACTAAAATTCAATAATTGCATTTTTTGTACGTAGAAACAATTTTAGTGTACTTTTAATATATTATGTATTTTACGGTGCAAATTTTGTAAATAAAAAATAAAAACGCAGTATATAATTAATTTGAAATAAATTTTTATTTTTTGAAGGTCACAAAAGTCATTTTTAACAAAATTCTATCCAACGCCTATTCAGAAAGCATGTCAATGTTAAAACGCGTCTACACACACTTCCGACAAAGGTGGGACCAAACGCCCATATTGAAGAATACCAAAATTCATATTTTTTATAATATACAATAAAAATAGGGCTACAGGCGAGCGATTAATAATATTATTACAATTTAGATTTTTGCTTAAAAACAAAATTGAGCTTTACAGTATAGACAGGGCTTAATTCGCCGTGCGCCTATTCGAGCTTAAAACCGGATACACGGCGGCGGCAATAAAGTCAACTTTTACGGCAAGCTGAAAAAAGTAAAGATTTATACCACAAAATTATTATTATGCCTATAAAATGGGCAGATTGTAAGATTAAGCGATCAGCATTTTGGCGTTTATGCCATGAATTCCTATTTATAGTGCGTCATCGCTGAAACTTGTATAAAACTTACGCTGGTCAAAATTAATAACAGAAATCATTTACTCGATCCCGGCATCTAGTAGACAGTATTTGCGGCAAGCCTATTCGTGGACAGCTAATCAAATACGCATTACGGTGACAAGACTGGACGAGATAAGATGGGATAGAGGATGGCCAGAGCTATATCAGCACAGCATCTCAGTGCGAAAGGGTAATTACAGACGCCAGGCAGTGGTGTTGCCTGCCCTATCTTGGCAGAATATCTGTGGGGAGGGGTAATTGCCCACTGACCAGCGCATTTGACCGGCCAGTTACGCGCCACGGTGAGCGGTGCGGCGGTCAGTCACAAGTGGATGAAACTGTCATCCAGCAATCAAGCCGGCCGAAAACGGCATTTGGCATCGTTATTGCCGCACTAACGTTAAACCCGGACCGACCACACAACAGAAAATGCCTTTATTTTCAGCGAACTGTCGAATGTGATAGAAGATTCAGATTCCAGAGATCCAAGAATACGACAGCGAATTATATCTGCAGTTCGGAACACCTTAACTCGTGACCAAATCTCAAACCAATATATAAGACAAATTAGTTAGTTCAGCGATAACGAACTAATTTTTTTAACACTGCTACTAATTTTTTAACACTGCCGATCGTTTAGTCTGTTATACCAGTTAGCGGACACTAAGTGAGTAAGCTGCTAATAACTACAAAGTTTTTCGAACAGTGTATATGGGCTCTCAAAAAACAAAATTAAAACAAAATCGGAACAAATGTAGTCAGATTGAATTCAAAATATATACAGTTTAACAGAAACAAAAAAAGCTTGTTTGACTGTTTGCTTATAATAGTACACTTAATTTTTAATTTATACCTAAAAGTTGATAGTCGCTCGCTTGTAAACCCCACTTAAGACATTGAACTCAGTTATTTAGCTGTTAGGGCAATAATGAAAATAAAGCTCACATTTCACTTTCATTAAAGCTGACTTGTCGACTTAGAGATTAAACCTTAAACTCCAGATTTAAGTATGCCGATTTATCAAATTTAAATTTTATTAGCACAAATTATTATGCTATATATTAAAATTATTTTGAAACAAAATATCGCGTATGGTGCCACGTGATGAGCGTGGTTTAGAAATTTCTCGCGACTCTGTGCATTAGAGCGAGTTGAGTGAGCATACGATTTTTTCGAAAAAACCAAAACTTTTTCGGGGGACCGGATGATCACTCTAGTATCTAAACTCACCCGCTAAGCTTAGCATTTGCTAGACCTAGCGTTCCAAAATTTATAGTAGGCTAAACTTAAATCAAATCATTATGCCGGCATGCTTGAAAAACAAAATTTAAAATTAGGGTAAAAACAAAACTTTCATAAAAACAAAGTAATGAGAAAGGAAAAACTTTTATTTCTGAATAATTTTGTAATGACGACTAGTTGTCAGTTAAAGCTTATATTTTATTGTTTAATATGCCGACTCGTCGAATTCAAGGTTAATAATTATAAATTATGGTATATCACTAAAATTATTTTAAAACTTAAATTTCGCGTACAGCGTTACGTGACGGACGTAACACAGAAATTATCCGTAACTCTGCGCTGGCTGAGCGAAAGCAAGTATGGGCCTGATGTCTCGAAGAACTATTTCATGTATCTTCGTGGCACCAGACACCATACTTGTGAAATAATATATCCGGCCACTGAGTCCAACTTGTGTTAACTTAGAAACATACAAGAAATTTGAGTTAATGCTCATGAGACGCGCGAAAACCTATAGCAGTTTCGGTTTAGTAGTTTAGCTGAAAATTTAGGTGTTCACCCTAAGTTAATATACAAATATTAAATTTTAAATCAAATATTAAATTTTCTGTCTAGATCGCATAACAGTAATAACGTGGCGCCACCTTGTAAATGATATACATTTTGTCGCAGGCAAAATCGCCAAAAAATTATAAAAAAAACCCCTATTTTGGCGTTCAAGGTCATTTAAGGTCATTCACTTTGGCACAAATCGAAAGCCAGTGTACGACTTCCTATTAGTAATTAATAGTAATGGCCCTATCTCGCACCGTCATTGAAATACAGCGACTTATTGGCCAAACATCGCTATAGCAATTCCGACCAAAATCCATTTTCCCACTTCGCATTTAGCGCTGTCGTTCGGAGTGATTCCCTTCGAATTTATTAAAAAGCTGTACGGTTCCTGAAACTAGAGTCTTTCGCGCAGCCAAGGTAAAAATTTGGTAATTTTATCTTGCACCGTTTTTGACTGATCCACTCGTGTAACAGACGGACGGACGGACGAACAGACAGACAGACGGACAGAATTGCGATGGCTAAGATGCGCTAAAAGCAGTAGCTGTTTTCGATCGTAAAAATTAATAAGGATAACAAACAGAGTAAAGTTGCTACAAATTTAACGAGTCGACGTATTAAAATTTTAATTAAAATCTAATTTTGTTGGAAAAGAACAAAATTAATTTTTAATTTAATCTTCAAAATCATTCAATATTTTAACTGACATATCAATATAACATTTTGTCTTCATTAACCCTTGTATATAGTATGAAATACGTATCAACAATGACACACAGCTGTCGCTAGGGTAACAAAAGCTTTTTGATAAAATTTTAATATCCAACTTAAAGATTGGAAAATGAAAACTAGAAACAAATTTAATATTTTTAAAAATTCATGTACCTTTTAGCGAACATTTTTGTTGCGTATACTTGTATTTTGTTGCATATATGTAGACTTTACTTGTGCATTTTATTTGTGTGTAATAAGCGGTATATATGTGTCCGTTTGTTGTATCGGACGCGAGCAGATGATTGTTTAAATAGGTCGTATCATTGTATTGTCATATAAGATAAGCGGACTGTGATATGGTTAAAGAAAAATAACAGATGGACAGACTTAGTATCTTTACATTTGTACATTAGCATGATACATTTATCAAGGTTGTGATATTATAGATTTTATAAGTTTAGGTTTCAGTAATGGATCATGTCTATTTAGATGTTAAAGATATTACAGTGTTGGGATATGAAAGCTGGCTGGCTAACCGTATAATCGTACAACATAATAAACACTAGCTTATAAACACGTATACAACTAAACAACTGCTAGTTTGCGATGGTGCCAAGACAAAATCGATAAAACGACATTTATAATTATATCGCATCAAAGTCCATCAATAAAAAGCGATCAGTAAAGCGATGAAATGTCAGGATAATTAAAATGTCTGTAGAGCTGTAATATAATCATATAATCATGAAATACTGACCTAAGCTAAGCGATTTATCAGCAATAATAATAGTGTGAACGAAATAAATCAGTCAATATCGATCGTAATTATACTTAATGATGTCACTAGTTATCATTTAAAATACACACAATGCACTATTAAAATCCACAACTAACAATAATGCTAACAGCAACTCTATCTAATCGTGACAAAATGTCAACTCGTTCGCTAGGTGACAGCATCAACATTACAACATCGATACACGTAGAAAACATTTAAAACGTCTGTTCACCCGTGTCGGGAATTAATTTTAAATTGCTCGCATTTTTCACCATGTGCTGTGTTTCCTGATTAATTAGCTTAATTATTATTTAATTGTTTATTGGTTTATTATTTTAAACTCGGGATCGACCCAACACAAGACATTATAGAAATTTCGACTGTTTAATATCACTTTCGTACACAATATCTCACTGCATTTTACACATCATGGCACCTTTGCAAACATTCTATTTTATGCCTTAAAAGGAGGGGCGGTCGATCGGTCGTCGTCGCTGCCAATCACTTAGACCAACCAATGACAACACTTGCTGCAGCGACGACGACGTCGTCGCAATTATACGGTTAGCCAGCCAGCTTTCATATTCCAACACTACAATATTACGCATAAAATAGGATATTGATGATAATTTCAAGTTATTGCTGATTGATGATGACTAGTGTGAAGCATTCTGTGATATGAATATACATATTTTATTGCATTAGGTTAGTGTCCAGTTGCTGCACAATAATAAACGATCTTAAAAATTTGCTCAATGTCTTAAGATCCAAATACTTAAATTTTTGATTTTAAATTTTAAAATTTAAAAAAATTAAACATTTAAAATAAAATTTAACCCCCTAAAGTTTTAATTAATTAAGGGGCAGAAGGGTGACAAGACTATGTTATGTTACTAGTGAGAAATGGCGTAGTTTAACATTGCGCAGACCTAGCCAATTAACTCAGGCAGCAACTCGACATCAGTTTGCTATACGCCAGTCGTTGCCGTGGTACCAGAGCGAGCACGTCGTTTCGCATTTATTCAGAATAAAAAAAAAATTAATCTGAGCTATATACGGTGTTGAGTGTGTCTTATAGCAGCTTTCCCTAAACATTCTATGGTCCGTTACCTTTGCAGCTAGATATCACCCCCACAGCTACCAGAGCTAATAAATTTTACCCCGACCTTCATGGCAAGAAACTTTGAAACAAAATTGGCTATTACTTGGCTTGTACAACAATTACCACTAAGATCCTTGCATCTGACGGAGCTGCGGGTTGAGAGTTTGGCAATTAGATGACGTCAGTCAAAGTTTATTACAGCCAACCTTGATTTTCAGGTATAAAGAGAAGCAGCGTAGTAGGAGCAGCAACAGTAGTAGACACGTACAACGTTTTATACCCGACCGGAGTTATACTGCTCTGCCTTAATAAAGAAAAAAGTAAAAATACGGATTCTGATATAGCACTTTTTACATGCGTCAGGCTTATTCCCCGACTATTGGCAATAAAACAGCAAATATATATGTAAAAAACCTACCACTTTACAAATGTGTGTAAGAACGATGTGATGATAATAATTCTTTAAAACAGCAAAAATTATTTGGGTAATTATTTGGCTATGCACATGGCGTCCTTACAAGCTGACATTACTTGGTAATCACTGACATTGTCTAAAGTCTTTTTCATTTGATGTTGTCTGTCGTATTAGGCAATTGCCCAATGGTTACCGATTTGGCCAAACAGCCCAAAATGTGCACCATAAAACAGGAGATAGGCCTAAGCGTATTACGGCTTGTGCGGTCAACAAGCTGTTTTGTAAGCGATGTGCCAAGTCAATGAAAAGGCCGAAAATTCGACTCTACACAGCTCCCACATTTTTCAACCGATCTTGAATTTGAACTTCAAATTGAAGATGACGGGCTAAGAAGCACAGAGCTTTAAATGCCCCAATCTGAACACTTTTCGACCATCGACTTAAAACTGTTCACCGATGTAGCACTGACAACGTCACCTAGCAGACTGTTCCAACTGTTGATGACCCTGTGACTGAAGAAATGCTGACGCACACTCAAATGACATCGAGGCTTGTACAGTGTGTACCTTAGACAGTGCAATTCGTGCAAGTTTTTTTCTGACCGTGAAGAACTGTATACTGTCAACGTTTTTTTGCTCGTTACGATTTTGAATGTCTTTATTATAGATCCTCTCTGATGCGTCTCTTTTCCAAAGTAGTAAGGCCCAATCGTGGCAATCGCTCTTCATATTCTGGAAGCCTTAAACAAGTTTGGTGGCACGCCGCTGGACTTTTTCCAAACAGTTAATATCCCTTCGAAGGCAAGATAACCACGCTTGAACACTGTATTCCAGATGCCGTCGTATAAATGACTTGTATAGTAATCTGAAAGTTGCTATATCCGAGTTACGAAAGTGCCTCTTAACCAATCCGAGAACTCTCATCGCATTTTTCGCTGCCTCGTTACATTGCTTCGAAAATTTCAAATTACGTGTTGTGATGACTCCCAAGTCCTTCTCTTCATCAACTGAATCCAAGTCATAGGTTTGATTGTCCTGCTCAATATGGTATTTAATACTGTGATTGTGTCCAATGTGCATTACTTTACATTTTTCCGGATGGAACCTGAGTAGCCATTTATCAGACCACTTCTTCAGTTTAAGTAAGTCCTCCTGCAAGCAACTGGAGTCCTCCACTTTGCCAATCACTGACCATAATTTAGTGTTGTCAGCGAACATTTTAATGTTCTTCTTTATTTAATCAGGTAAATCATTCACATAAACCAAGAAAAGCAATGGTCCCAAAACAGAACCTTGCGGCACTCCACTCAGCACCTCACACCAATTGGAGAAAGAACCATTTACTTGTACTGTTATCTTTTTTCTGATAAGGAGTTTTTCAGCCATGCTAGAAGCTTACCCGTGATGCCTGCATTGTTTAATTTCCATATTAATCTTTGGTGTGGTACAGTATCAAATGCCTTTTGATGGTCCAAATTAATTACATCCAAACCAAAAACCTTTTTTCAGAAGCCTTGTCCATGCTTCAAACGTTTCCAGTAAATTGGTCAGGCATGATCTTCCACGCATAAACCCATGCTGGCTCTCAAACACCAGTCCTTTATTCTGTAGATACTTAACAACTTTATCCCAAATGATACTCTCCATAGTCTTACACAACACAGAAGTCAGTGATACAGGTTTGTAGTTTTCTGGCTTGGCTTTGTCTCCTTTTCTAAAAATGGGCGATATGATAGCTAGCTTCCAGTCACTTGATAGTTTCTTTTTCTCGAAGGATCTACTGAAGAGAATAGATATTGGTTTTGCCAATACTGATGCTGTCTTATTCAGAAACAAGGGATGTATGAAGTCTGGTTTCGGTGATTTATAAATCGGCCTTTAGCGCCAATAGCGTCTTCAGAACAGTCTGCTCGTCGAACTGGACTGGTATGTTGCCGCCATTCTGTTGACATCTAAGCAAGTGTCGGGCTCTCTAACAAATACGGAAGAAAACTGCTCACATAGGGTCGCTGCTGTTTCCTCGTCTGTTGCCGTAAGGTTACCTTCCTGCTTCCTAAGTCTAGAAACTTTGGTTTTGACCGTCTGCTTTAAACGAACATACCCATAAAACTTTTTTTGATTGGCTTTAAACGATAAGACCAGTCTATGCTAATAATCATTTTTTATCTCCCCGTATCATGCCCACAACTTTATTCCGTAACCTTTTAAAGTTTGCGTAGTTCTGTTGGCTTCCAGTGTCTTAATATTTCCTCTAAGCTGCCTCCCTTTTCTTGATTTCCCTAACTGTACTTTTTTTAATCCATTGTTTCTTCTTGCGTTTTTTGCTTAGTTGCTTGTCTGTTGGTTGAACTGGTATGTGCTTCGCACTCATGTTTGAGACAATGCCTCTAATACAATTCCACGTTTTCTCTGTATCCAAGTCGTGCAGCAGTTCGTCCCAATTCACATTCGCGAGTTTTGCCACAATAAATGTGTAATCCCCTTTTCAGTAGTTTCGCCGTAAACCTGGCTTGGAGTCTTCCACTACTCTCTCAACATAGTCAAACTCCAAACAGCAGTGATCACTTTTTCCAACAGGTGTTTGATATACTAAGTTGTCGACTAAATTTTTTTCACCAGTGAAAATGTAATCTAGAATGCTTGGCTTTTGATTTAGTCGATAGCGAGTACACTCATTCACATGCTGGTGCAGAAACAAGTTTTGTGTTTGATCAAAAAACTTAGCAGCATCTGAAGTACACGCAGCCTTGACCTCATAGTCTTCGTAGCTAATTTCAGGATAATTGAAATCTCCCATGATGAGCAAATAACACCGTTCAGCAACCAATGAAGCTTGTCGAAGTAGATGTAGTAGCCGATCGTTATTTTCTGGATCACTGACTGTACTCCTGTAGCACACACCTAGTAGCAGTTTACCAACATTAAGCTCAAGTTCACACCAGACAGATTTTTCGAATTCATGCATATTGAGTTGCTCCACCGGTGTATGTATTATGGATTCTTTAACCTATAGCAAGACCCCACCTTTTTTACACTTAGTATCCGATACACAATTTTTTCTATGCAAAGTGTAACCAGCAATAGAAAGTTCAACATCTGTCATATCATAAGTAGCCCAAGACTTGGTGATAGCAACAATATAATAGCCATTGGCATGTACTCTAATACTCAGTTCATCTATTTTTCCTACTGCACTGTTTGCATTAGTATAAAAACATTTAGTTGAATTCTTGTTTAGCTGTGTACTGGTTGAAATGACTAGTTTTCCACACTGTGACTGAGGACCACTTCTCCCAATTGCTGAGTTCCTTGAACCACTTTGTGTCGTTTTTTTATCACTTCCGGTCTTGTGCTTCTCCTTGTCACATATAGCTTGTAGTTTTCCGGCGACTCACCATTCGCCACGATGGCTGCTTTGGCTTCCTCCAGTAGTTTCCTGTTTTCCTCTCTGCTTCGGTGTAAAATCTGGGGCAATGCCAACTTTGCTGTAACGTCTCCCAGACAAGACCAAATCCTTTCCCATTCTTACGATATCATCCCTAGTATTTTCTTGGGACACTGAGACCAGAAATGGCCTGGTCTTGTCAACCGAGTATGCACCCAGGCGGATACACTTAAGAATGTTAGGAGAAGTAATCTGAATCCCAGCCACATCATCACACATTGTTACAATGAAATCCTTGTCTGCTATTACCCTCTCATTACGTTTCTCCGACTGGCTTTCTGGGATGTTCTACAAAACAAGATTCTTTCTACGCGCCTCAATCTCCCTGTCTTCCTCCTGCTGCTCATTCACAGCCTCTTTAATTATTTCTTTGATTGTGCCTTGATCAACTGGCTTACTGGTGTAATTACAACTCAAACAAAACCAATCCTCATCATCCAATCCACAGGCATGTGCTATGGCATGCTCTGACACAGATCTTGTGACCATATTGGTCTCACACAGTACAATTCTTTGTTCAAGCAGGTTGGTCATATCTTTCCAACCTTGAAGCTGCGATTCAAGCTGCACCCCCACTTTTTACGTACTGCATCCACTAACTGCGTCTCCCACTTACTGAATGATTCGACGAGTTGGTTCATTCTTTCCAGAACCGTATCCAGATTACTTGGTTGACAGGTTGGCTTTCCTGATGGTGTGTTTGTACTGCAAACACGACAAAACCATTTGAGGTCAGTATTAGACATAAGTTCCTGATATAACTCATCAGACACTCCCAGACAACTTGTGCATTTCCAAGCCTCGACGTTATCACAGTTATCACATTGCAGAGCGGATACATTTTCACCAATTGGTGTACCACAATTCTCACATACTGGAACCTCATCTTGATTTACACCAGACTTTTTTTCTCTACTGCTACAGGGCCCTTTTAAGCAGTGCCTTTACCTTGACGATTTCTGGGCTTAGATGGTCCCGGTGAACCGGACTTTTTTTAAGTGCCTTTTGGCGTTGCTACGCTTTTACCCCTCATTCTTCAACAAACGTGGTTTGTCGGTAAAATGCCTGATGAAAACACTGTCAAGATGGCGTCGGGAGTGGTCACTCGCTTCGAGTCGAAGTTACTCAGCAAAAATCGTCCGATAAGATTCGAAATTATGTAACACTTAACAGACCGATACAAAACTTCTACGATGACTTGATTATTAAAACCAGTAACGAGTTAAAATCAATAAAAAGCAAAGTTAAAATCATAAAATAAAAACACGTTTACAGCTAAACAAGACGTAACGTACTTCTTAATAAAACTTAAAACCAAGAAAGATATCCGGAATAAAAAAATTTGAATTTAAAAATTTAATTAATGTTTAACGACGGAAAGGGGAGAACATTTTTTGTTACTTTTTGTGTTTTACTCTTTTTTTGTATTTTTGCTCACGCCTACAGATGACACCAGAAAACCGATCACGACCATCTATAGCTTAAAACGCGTGTTTCTGCGAAAGGTATCTAGTTTGTTAATTTCGATGATACAAAAAATAATGTTTGCGGTCACAACTCACCAAAAACATGATTTTCGGGGCCTAAATAGGCATTTTAAGCCATATTTGCGAAATATTTAAATCGTTATATACCGAAAAGTACTCAGTCCATCAACACGAAATTTGAAGGCAAATTTTACGTGCACAAATGGATTTTATGGGTGGTCCAGCATTACAAAAATATACTTCAAGATGGTGGCAGCAGCCACCTTAGATTTTTGTACAAACATCAATAACTCAGCCGCCGATTGACGTAGATGAATAAAAATTTTGCAGTGATGTACAGGGTTGCCGCCGGAAATAAACCATTTGACCAAAATGGACAAAAATAATCAATTTAAGATAGCGGCGGCCGCCAGTTTAAATTTTATTTATCTTTTATAACTCGTTTACTATTGCACATATTTGCAAGAAATTTGGCATGCGTATTAACCTGGAGGTCGTACATGCAGGTATGCCAAAATATTAAACAAAAATTAAACCCACCGATTGATGTAAATGAATGAAATTTTGCAGCCAACGAAAATGGGACGTTTCACTAAATCAAACAAAAATAATAAATTTAAAATGGCGGCAGCCGTTATGTTAAATTTAATTTATCGCTCATAACTTGGTCATTAATGCACGTATTTGCACAAAATTTGACACGTGTATTACGTTTGAGGTCCTACATACACGCGTGCCAATACATTAAACAAAGATAAAATCCAAGATGGCGGAGGCCGCCGATTAATATAAATTAATGAAATTTTGCTGTTATGTCGTCCGCTGCCACCAAAAGTAGATCGTTTGACCAAAATCGATAAAAATAATAAATTTAAGATGGCATCGGCCGCCATTTTGAATTTCGTTTGTCAATCATAATTCAGTTGCTATTGCACGTACTTGCACGAAATTTCACATGCAAGCTAAGTTTGACGTTTTACATGTAGTTGTACCATAAAATTAAACAAAAATAAAATTTAACATGGCGACGGCCACCATTTTGTATTTTAACACAAAACATAAAAAATTGGCTGCCGACTAAAAAAGTTGATAAAATTTTGCAGGAACGTAATTAGTTGCTACTTGAAATAAATCATGTGACCAGAATCGGGAAAAGTAGTAAATTTAAGATGGCGGTGGTCAACGTTTTAATTGTGGTTTATCACTTATTATTGCTTTTTTACCCATTTGCATGAAATGTGGTATGTAGACTAAATTTGCTGTCCCACATACAAGCTTGCCATTATATTAAACAAATAACAAAATGCAAGATGCTTAAAGTAGTAGTAGTTGTTGTTGTTGTGTACAAAGTAACTGTTCAGTGACCTTTCAAACTTTAATAGAACCGCAAATATTAGGCTTATATATAAAGAACTACAAGCAATTTATCTGGTAGCAGCGGACGACATAACAGCCTCGGCAACCGCCCCCATCTTGGATTTCAAGCGCTGATGTAAAAAGGCCAAAATCAAAAAGTATAAGCACGAACAATATGCATTAGCTTAGACATTTATATCTGGCTAATGAAAACATATTAAATGTCTAAGCAATGCATTAGTTCGTGCATATACTTTTTGATTTTTGCCGTTTTACATTAGCACTTATACAACATTAAATGAATTGCTTGCAGTTTTTTTAGTAAATAATAATAATAATTTTGACTAATGTAAAAGTCCGCGTAATGGCGATATGGGGATCTCATATAGCTGCTTTCACTTTGGACCAAAATACTATAGGCCTGCTGCATCGAATGGTCATTGTCGTAGCAGGCTACTCAGACTAAAATTGAGTGCATTAATAGCAAATGTAGGGACAAGACGACAGCCGGATCATTTATGCATGCAGTTATCGCCTATAAATGGCAAGCACATGAATAAGTTTACGTTCTTATTAAAAATCAACAATGTCCCATCACATTATTATCCGGCCATCCATCTGTGTATTCTACACGCGTTCATAACTTAAGCATTAAGGTACAAAAAATTAAGATTAATGTAAATTTTCTTTATCCCACAGTAGCTGCTGCACCATCTTTCAGCTTTAAAGTGTCTAACGTCAGAGTTAGGGTTGTGCTGTGCAGTTGGACAGTTTGTATGCATAAGCCTACGAGTGCGCGGTTAGCTGAATATTGTGTTGGCACAAGGTCATATTTTCGCTTCATTGTTAGGCCTAAACTGAGCTAAGTCATAGGCTAACAAAAACATTTTCGGCTGCTACGCTAATCAGTAAACATTGGGCAAGTAGGCCTAATACGACAAATAACATTAAATAAAAAATTATTGAGCGCATAGACCTGGACACGGAGAAAAAGTCGAAA
>Ga0209367_1004662_pt1 | contig 18978 bp, 13 predicted proteins | sample WorMetLIZISLAND2_FD_187412 | JGI IMG/M metagenome (GOLD analysis project Ga0209367, IMG submission 187412) | Marine gutless worms symbiont microbial communities from Max Planck institute for Marine Microbiology, Germany - Olavius geniculatus... ... | reverse complement strand
CAGCCAATCCTAGTATATCGAAGCGATATCTTTCCATCTCATTCTCCAGCAGTTCAAGTTTGCCTGGTGCCCACATGGTGCGCACATTCCATGTTCCAACTGTTAGCATATGTGCGCATGGTTTGAATTTGCATTTGCTCATGTTAAAGGCCAAAAGTTCACTGCACATGCTGCGTGTCACATGACCTGTAGGCAGGGGTTCCAAAAAAACCGCATATTTGGAATTCCCGAGGCCATATTTCCTATTTACTATGCAACTTTTGTGGGACTACGATGACGATTAAGGCCAGTGTGTAGATAAGCATCTCCATTGTTAAGCATTTTAGTCGTAATTTTTCAAAGTCTAAAAATGGGCCTAAAATTTGCGGTTTTGGGGGATTTGAAAGGGAAAATAAAGATAAATGTTGAGACCCTCTAGGAAATCATTCCCACCAAAACACGTCATCCAGTGCGAAAAAATACGGCGATGCTCCCAAAAACGTGTTCAGAGCTTGGCAAGAAAAGGAAAAAAATTAACCCAGTTGAACATCATATTTCACCCTTTTGCCCCGCCGACCCTGCTGTGCCGATTTGTACCATTTTTGGCACTTAGGGTCAGACCACCGACTTTATCATCTAAGTCAAACTTTAAGTCGATTGATTCAGGGGTTTGGGGGCTACGGGTGCCCAAAACCTGGGGTTTCCCATTGACTTTGATAGTCGCCCTTACAACAGTGTTACGCACTATCATGCTACACTGTGATAATAATAATAACTAGAAAAGCACTCGGAGAGTGCAGACCTCCGCCAAGCATATTGATTTCACACAACATTGTAGTCCTAGTCTAATCCAGGTTTCGAACCAATAGCTTATTTAGAGTGTCGGACTCCGATTGCATTTTACGCGTCGTTGACTCAGCAGTTTTTTCTCAAAACATCCAGCCGTACCGAAACCTCACTTTTGTAAATCAAAGTGATCCAGAATCCAGGATTCTTTCTGGATCACCCCCAAAATTGAATCACTTGTAGTTTTTGCCATTCCCGACATTCCTAGTAAATTTTAGAAAGATCCTTACATAACTTTTTGAGTTATCTTGCTAACACACAGAGAGACAAATAAACTCTGGCAAAAACATAACCTCCTTGGCGGAGGTAATAAACGAATTTGTATAGCGCTAGTATGTCAATTGACTTCAGAGGCTCAAAGTGCAACAAAGAGTATGAGCTCCCTCTCACGTGGTGGTTTTTGCAAAATCTTTCTCTCCGTCTTATTTACTGATATTGCCAGTCACATGCTGCACGGGTGACCAGCTCCTGCAGTTACCACCAGCTGCCTTCCAAGTTGCACAAAGAACCACTAATCCAGGCTCTAGGCTGAAAACTTCGTGCAATAATCATATAAGTTGACCTCATTTGACTGGTTGATAAATTGACTTTTTTGCACGAAACTGTTTATTTAAACGACCTCGGTGGGTTTCAAGGCCAAAGCCGCAACTGAGGCCAGAATTGTGGCTTCAGGACCACTTTGGCCTAGAGGACTTGGCCGCGGCCGCACGCATTGTCAGCGGCACACGGAAATACGATCACGGTCTGACGGATCTCATGCACAATGAGCTTTACTGGCTTGACGTTCCGAATCGAGTCAAGTACAAGCTGGATATGCTGATGTACTGATGCCAGCACAACCAAGCATTTCGGTACCTGATGGACCACTGCTCGCCAGTCTCTGACGTCGTCCTCCGACAGCGTCTGCGTTCGGCCAGCAGTCACCAACTTTCCGTGCCACGTCATCGGCTCAGCACCTACGGCCGTCGGGCGTTTTCTGTTGCTGGACCAACTGTCTGGAACTCACTGCCTGATGACCTACGTGATCCGGAATGTTCTGGAAACATTTTCAGACAGTCGCTAAAAACGTTTTTGTTTTCACAGTACTAGTGTGTTCAGCGCATTAGAGGTTTTGACGACAATGCGCTATATAAATTTACATTTGACATTTGACAAATGTACGGCGCCTCGACCTTTGGGTCCCCACACAATATTGACGACGCATCGACGCCATGGTATCACCTTGACGCCGTGGTGTAATTTTAGCGCATTAGAGTTTTAGCCGACCGTACTTTAGTAAAGGTCGAGCTATTGGTATGAGATGTCGTACGTCCGTCTGTCACGGATGTACTGTGGCTAAACGGTGCAAGATCTTTAAAGTTGCATACACTAAAATACAGAAGATTGCGTGGTGACATGATTGAGGTTGTTAAGATTGTGAATGGTATTTATGACGAAAAAGTCGCACCTAGATTACACTTCAATAAGAGTTCAGTAACTAGAGGTAACAAATTTAAATTGCATAACCAAACATTTATTTACAATTTCAGAAAACATTTTTTCTCAGCACGTATTATGAATATCTGGAATAGCTTACCTAATTGGGTAGTTGACGTACAGTCTGTTGATTTATTTAAGGTGCGGCTTGATATATTTTAGGCACAACAAGAAGTTATGTATGATTGGACCGCGATGGTACTATGGGATAGGGCGTTGGCGATTTTCTGTAGGCTGTCAATAGTAACCATGTGTCCATCTTCAGCGGTTTAGCCGCAAGTTTGAATGAAATGTTTAAAGCTATAAGTGGCCGTATCTCGCAAACGGTGAGAGATACGACCTAGGTTGCTATTGATTACTAATAGGAAGTCGCATATTGGCTTTCAAATGACATAAAAATCACTCACCTTGAATGACCTTAAAGGTCAGTACTGCAACAGGAACTGTATAGGCTGTAGCGTATCTTCCCGAGCAAGGCGTTTTTATTGTGAGAAATATTTGCAAAACCTGCGTCCGATATTTTTCTTGTTCGTTTTCTTTGTAGCTATTTATATTGCGTGGCGAAATGACTACGTGCATGCAATGTCTATTATACTGACGTTCATTCTACCTTTCGAGACAGCATTCCGTTAACACAGCGTGCATGGAACTGTGTCACCTCTGACAAATCGCTTTCTCTTCGTGACTGGAATTAGATCGCAGGGCTAAGAACTTATAGGCGGTATACGGTCGGCTTTTCCTAGCGATAGCTGGGTTTCTAGTTTTACGAGAATACGCTACACAAATCTACATTCGACATTTAACATTCGACTGCAGGGAACGCCGTAGAGGACGTGGCGCCGGGATGCAGGATGCAACGAGCGCTTCAGCAGTCAAATATTTCTTCGGTCGAATTTCTCGCGACGAGGCCGAGGAGACGCTAAGGGCCGCCGGGGTGCGTGAGGGTCTCTATCTGCTGCGAGAGAGCATCGCAAAGGCCGGCGACTACGTGCTGTCAATATGTCATCACAGCGGGTATGTCAATTGGCGCGTACAGAACGACGTAAATGAACTAAACTGAGCTTAACTAAACTAAACTTAACTGACACGGTTTAGTTTTTGACGAACTGGTTTACGCGTACGTGCGCGTAGTCGCGTAGTTACCGACGCCGTAATGCCTACTGCATTATTGCTTGCCAATTGATCAGTTCGTCAACAAACTAATAAGGTGTTTACACGATCCAGCAAACGTCCAGCAAACTTCCAGCAAATGTAGTGCTGAACATTTGCTGGACGTTTGCTGGATCTTGTAAGCACTCTATAAACTATCTCAGTTTTAAGTTAAGCTAGTCCAGGCAGTTACATCGCTTTGTACGCGCCTTTAAATTATGCTTGTACAGGGGCGAATTTAGGGAGTGGGAGCTTGCACCTAGGTGAAAAAAATCTAATGAAAAAAGAAAACGGAGTCATAAAGGCGACAGAAATGAACAAAACAAAACTGAACTGAAATCTGATTAGGCCTATCGTTTGGCTTACTTGCTGTTTGTTGGCTCTGTAAGGCCCTCGACAACTGAATGCCGGGACGGCCGCATACATATCGGCACTCAAAATGCACCGTCATTTTCGCCGTTTTATTTCCATCCGCAGCTTTTTTTACTACATGTGAGTGAATAGTTTTTTAACGACACATTAGCAATTTAGGATTGTTTGAGGAGGAAAAACTGGAAAATGAGTGCACCTCACATAATTTTATTCTCTTAGTCATTGTTGCGCCAAAAACTGTCAAAGTTGGTGGAAATTTGACGAAGTTCTGACCAAAACAATTTTGCAATTTTCACAATTTTTGGAGGCACGGGCGTACACATAAACTTTAACTAAGCATTACACAAAGGCTAAACGTAAAAACATAGGCCTTACTGTAGGTATACAGTGGTAAAAGTTTACAGCTTCAATAAAAGCAGTAGGCTAATGATTTGATTCTTGTGATTAAAGAGTTTCAAAGAGCTTCTTTCGCTGTAAATCTTTATCTCTCTGTCTGCGTGTATTTCAGGATCCACCATTACAGCATCGTGCGTCAGCCGGACGGTCAACTCATGATTCCTGACGGACGACCATTTGTAGGTCCGGTTGAGTTGATTCATCATCACTCTCGCTACTTGGACGGATTCGTTACGAAGCCGTCCATTCCGTGCATGCGTCCGAACGGCGTGGCCCCGTTGGCATGGCCTGGCTTCACCATGCTGGAACTAGAGTTCGAATTACTGGAAGAAGCTAAGAGGAAAGGCATCAAGAAGGTTTGTCATATACAGCTTAGTATTTACCACTGCACCATTTCACGTGTGCCGTTATTTCGCGCTGTTTTTACTAACCACTTGGAGCTTTCTCGATGGTGCCTTCATATTTTGATGCTAGTTTGGTGGTTATTTTAGTTTTTTTGTGGCTCGCTAGCTGCAAGCTATATGGTGACCCTTAAATTTAGGCAGCGTGTTTGTCTGTCTGCGACTCTTGTATGTCGCGTGTCCGTCTTTTCTTGTATTGACTATTAATAGCGCTTTGCATTGCAGCTACCTAGCACATTTGTTCTGTTTATAGGTTAAATTTGCCAAAAATGCTTTCGCTACTGAGATATGGCGATTTAAAGTACTTCTTGTGTTTAGCGGGGGTGGAACTTTATTCAGTTATCTTCTGCATATGTCATTGTTTTTAAACATACTTTTTGCAATATCATTCATGTAACTATAGGCCTATTTTAATAATAGTAGGCTAGTAGAAGCAGCAGCACAGCAACAACAACAGTAGAGATTTTTGAATGAAAATATCGCGATGACGTGACCATGTTGTGATGTTGCATGCATGAAAGTGCTCGAAGCTGCACAACGTGCTGGGGCCGCAGCGGCAGAAGTTCGTCTCGATCGTTGCTAAACGGCTTCATCTTGACCAGCCTTGGTTCCACGGCGAGATCGAACGCCCTACCGCCGAGCAAGCCATCAACATGTCTGGACATGTCGACGGCAAATTCCTGTCAGTATAATTTTACCAACGTCCTTCTCTGCTCGAATTTCGTATGAGTGATACAGTGATACTTATTACTGTGTTCCTATTTAGCGTCAGATTTTAGTAAAATTTGTTTTAAGATGACATTGATGTCGCCTTTCGAAGTTGAGATTTCAGTTGCATTTTTATTGAATACCTTACATTTTTAAATGGGGGGCACTAAAAACAAGTACATATTCAAGTTCTTTTAGTTTATGATATTAGTTCGGGTTTACGAAGTTTTGCCCGGACTTGCGCCGCAGTACTTGGTCTATTTAACTACGTCGCCAACTTAGGCTCCCTGATCGCCGACCTCTCCGTTTTGCCACCACCAACCGTCTGGCAGTGCCTCCGGTCTAGTTGACAACCGTCGCCAACCAACCGGGTTTTCCCAGCTGTCGGCCGACGGAAGTGGAACGACGGTACTAGACCTTGGGTGACCTTAAAAAACCATAACGCAATATAAGAGGCTATTTCAGTCGTGTGGTATTGTGGCTAAACGGTAAGTCGTAGGGATTCAGCAATGGTACCATCGGATAAGATGCTGGCGACTTCCTATAGACTGTCAGTTGTAATCATGTCTCCATCAGCAGCGGTTTGGCCGCAATTTTTAATGAAAAGTTTCAAGCTATAAGTGGCCGATCTCGAAAACGGGCAAACGTTACCATTAATCATTAATCTATAAGAAGTGCTATAGGCCCTTTCAGATTACATAAAAATTATTGACCTTGGATGACTTTAAAGGTCGGTACGCGCTATTGTGGCTAAACGATGCGAGATAGGGCCAAGTTTGCTATTGATCACTAATAAAAAATCGCATTCGCCCTTTCAGATGAAATGAAAATCATCGACGTTGGATGACCTTGAAGGTCACTGACAACCAGTACGGTCAGCTGTCCTAGCGACAGCTGGGTTACTTGTTCCAGGACTGACGCCATCTAACTTTATTAACTGATTAATTGGTTGATATCACCGATGTCTGGAAAAATGTGTTGTTGTTTGTTCGTTCGACTAGGGTACGTTGGAAAAAAAGCGATTCCAGCTACGCGCTGAGCGTCAGTTATCGTCACGACACGAAGCACTATAAGATCGACGAACGAAAGACGCGCGGTGAAACCAAGTTCGCCATCGAACGTGGACCGCCTTTCGATAACCTGATGGACGTATGAAAAAACGATCATTTCGCTTTTCACGTTATTTTAAACGTTTAAACGTTATCACGTTTTTTGTCCTCGTCGTCCCGGTTTTCAACAACGATTAGTTTTTGATTCTACAGGGTGAAGAGTAAAAAAGTGGAACATTCGTGTTTTACGTGGGACAGCTTGAAAACGATTAGTGTCGACCATGATTGTGGTAAAGGATGGTCATGTTAAACACATAAACTGAACATAATGTTTAACCTTTTCCACCTGCCGCTACAATGATCAGGACTGATCGTTTACGAAACTGTTCGATTGCGCGATCTACGTTAAGCAAAAAAATTATGTTCCAGTTTTTATGCGCCAACTGATCACAACGAGTGATCACCACGACTGTGGAAACAAAGAAGCAGAACTAGTAGGCCAGCTACACAAGAGCGGTATGTCTAACTCACAAAATGAATTACCAAAGAATTTGACCCCGGTGATGAGCAGGGTCAAATGCTTTCGCTTCTGTTTGCTATTGTCTTTGCCTTTAGCAGGCCTGCAATAACTTACCCGTATTCGTAGAGTTATAAATATTTTTTCGTAATTTTGGCAGCAAATATTACCCCACGAAGTAACAATGCGTGCAGCCACGTAGATCTTAGATGCTATGCGCGTTTTTGTGCATTTTATTACCTTCGCCAAGGAGGTAATGTTTTTGTCAGACTTTGTCTGTCTGTCTGTGTGTCAGCAATATAACTGAAAAAGTTATGGACGGATCTTTCTGAAATTTTGGGGGTATGTCGGGAATGGCACAAACTACCAGTGATTCAATTTTGGGGGTGATCCGGAAGGAATCCTGGATTCTGGATCACTTTGAAATTTTCGTTACTATTGCTTTCAATGGGGCATAAGGGAAACCGCTGCAAAACCGAAGATGGTGCTGCCACCTAGTGAACAACATTGCCTTGACGGAGGTGTGCGGGCTCTGACTGCTTACTAGTTTGGTCTGTTTGGTCTGTTGACTCATGGTGTGCAGTTGGTGGCGCACTATCACAACAGGGTTCACGGTCTGCTGTGTAAGTTGACAGAACCGTGCATACGTCGCAACTTCAGACCAAAGAACCGCAGTAAGTAGCGTTTGCAATTTTAAACTGCTGACATTCAGGGTTGAACTTTCTCAGTTACTTGCCTCAGCACAGTGTCAGATTATGTGAGGATACAGCGAATAAATGGACTAAATCAAAAGTCTAATTTTATACTTCTCGCGCGCTACGTTCCTAACGATCAGTGCAATATTGAGGACCGACCGACCGACCGACGATCGACCAACGACCGACCTCTGTTCCTGGAAGAGCCTTCCTGGAAGAACTTCAAACGGCCATATCTCCATAACGGTGCTGCTAGATAGACGCATGGTCACTATAGACCACCCATAGAAAGTAGACCCGCGAGAGTCGAATGGTCACGTGACCGATGACGTCACGTGACCCTAAAAGGACAAACTCGTGACCCTATTATATTTGAGGCGCCATATTTCCGTAACTGTGCCAGATAGACGCATGGTCACTATGGACAAGACCATGCGTCTATCTAGCATCGTTAGGGAGGTATGGCGCCTCAAAGATAATGGGGTCACGAGTTTGACCTTTTGGGGTCACGTGACGTGATGACGTCAGTTGCGCGGTTGATGCTGTCGGCGAGGTGATGCTGTCGGCACCGCTATTTGCGGTGTGAAAAGAAAGGAACTAAACAGCAGTTAAAAGAATACAAAAGAAAATAATGTGCGTGAAGAGTACATTATATTGGTTACAATCTAAAATATTTCTTGTATACATATTGGATTTAGTCCTCTTTTTCGTTGTACCCTTTTATTTATTGCGGGATCGGTCACATACAGAAGAAATACGATTTATATCGCAATTTTAAACGGTTTTTGAATAATCCAAAAAATTCAAATCTTCATCTAGCTGTTTTTTCACAATTCAAGCCCTGCAAGTAAGTCGTTTTGCACTAAGGATTGTTGGTGATGTACACGGCCGTATGTAATAGGGGTTGCTGGTCGTACCCTCAGACGTTAGGAAAAAACTGTTGACATGGGCGTGTTAAGTACATTACTTTATGAGCCACGCTACAACAAAATCCAGAGAGCGAATTGCAGACAGTTGCACTACACATGAACAAAATGTTGCAATGAGATGCGTTTTGTGAGCTGCAAATGCGTCAAAACTCTAAATAAGTTTGTGACCCGGTTGCGGTCCAGACCCCTGCTAAAGGAACCTACAACGATTACTAGACTTTTTAGCTTAGATTTGGAGAAGGATTGAGTTGCAATTTTTCGACAAGTTCCCGACGCCGGAGATTATGGTTGCTCACATTTTCAATTTTGCTGCTGAATTGCCCGAAAACGAGAGATTTTTAGCCCAATATTTTGTATTTTTTGGCCCAAAAAATTTCGAGGAAAAATAAATTTTCTGACAAGTTAAAATTTAGGGGAGGCGTGTTGCCCTTAAAGGACATGCATGCCCCCGCCGCTGTGTATTGCTTTTTTGCTTAATGGTGTATGTATTGTTTGTTTCAGCTCTACCTGATCTCATGCCGAATCCAACGTATGGTTCAGCCGTTGTTCCGGTCAACCCAACATTAGGCGGCGAGGCAAGTCTAATCTTGGCCACCTATATTGCAATGTTTTACGGAAATCACCTGTGCGTGACAGTCAATCCATACCGTTTTATACAGGGTACTTTTGTGGTTGGTTTAAAACGAACGCTGAAATAAATATTAGGCTATTAGTGTCTGTTCTACAACTTTATTTCACGAAACGTTTCTTAACAAACTGACAAACAAAAGCTTTTTGAACGGCAGTTGTAGAGCGCAAAACATTTTGCGAATGTTCCAGACGTCATTATTATGTAAAAAAATCGTGGCAGGGGGCAATTACCCCTCCCTCTAACATTTTTGCCTGTGGGTATTTTTTGAGAAATTGTATTTTAAAAGTAGAACATTTTGGGGCTAGAAATGTTTAACTTTGCTTTTTTGAGGGAATGTAGGGGCAAACAAACTTATACTGTATGTAGGTCGTGGATACTGGCATAGCGCCGGAAGTTTTCGACCAAAGCATCCTCGACGAACCAGATCAGCCGGAAGGTTAGTTCGAATAAAGGTTAAAAGATTATATAGCTTTTTATAAAAAATACATATTCCAGAGCTTCAGAGCGTCACCTGGCATATGAAATTATAACGTGTGACCTGCCACCCGACGGAGATGAACGCGTTCAGTTTTAACCCCAGCCAGATAGGCCGGTACTCGATTTAGCTACCGCGGAGGGATGTAAGGCTGAGTTGACATTGGCGGTTGATTATGTATCAAAATGGTTTACTTGGTCGCACATCCAGGTAGTAAGTTAGTAACCACATGATAGCGATTCGACTGGAAGTTGAACTGTAGACAGTGTTTTCACTGCATTAGTATATCGTACAAACTATATAGGCTTCACGTATATGGTTATTAACCGTGATGAACGTATCTTTAGCTATAGTGAGCTGTTTTTCTCTCTAAAAGACGGCGCATATTTTAGCACTATCGCGCAAAAATTATGCCGTGAAGTATCTTGTTTTTGCTTCAAATTGTGCAGCAAAATGTTTATCAACGGGCTTCTTCTCACACCGTCGTTAAAGCTTACAACGCCCCGGATAACCTTCGAATTAGGAAAAGATAGAGAAAAAAATAATCAAAGGGTAGAGTGAAAATGGAAGGAAGAAGGGATGCGTTTAATTTTGTTGTCTTAACGCCTGATGTGTGGAGTTTCTGAATTAACGCGTGTTTGTGCTTATGTCATTTCGAACACATATTACTGCTTTCGTGAAGCCCAAATTCCATTACGCCGACTTTCGCCGAATTAAAACTTTCCAGCGGGGAAAGTCGTGGACACAAATCATGAAAGTCGGCAACATGATATGTGTCTCGGACTTTCATGATTTGTGTCCGACGACTATGTCGCAAAGTCGGCGTAATGGAATTTGGGCTTAAAGCGTGTACGTGTACAAAGCATGCAAACAAAATGACATTTTAGTTCCGTTTAATTCAGTTCAGATTATTTCGTTCTCTCTTGGCGCGCCTTTAGGCGACTAAAAATCATCATCAGCGTTTAATACATACTAGCATATAATGCACATAGGAACATACAAAAAGCCCAGCTATCGCTAGGATAACCAACCGTACTGGTTGTCAGTGACCTTCAAGTTCATCCAAGGTCGATGATTTGCAGATAATTTGAAGTCCAATATGCGACTTTCTATTAGTGATCAATAGCAGACCCTATTTCTTGCCGTTTCCGAGATATGGCTAATTTTCCGTTGAAAAACGCGCGATTTTTCTACCCATTTTTGGTCAACCCCAAATTTGAAAATGTTTCCCTTGGAGTAGATCGCTGAAATTTTGCATGCCCGAGTTCTACACACACATAGCTAATTATTTGTGCAAAAAGTTTTTCCCTTACGACCTAGCTGCTAGCCAAGGTAAATCTGTTACAGACGGACGACAACCATGCCAATAGCTCGATCGTTACTTAAGTACGGTGGGCTAAAAGCTATGACTGAGATTTACGGCGTTTTCTGTTGCCTTGTTAACGATCAGCTCTGTCAATTCCGATGAGTCCGACCGCGTCTGCGGAGATGGAACAAGTCTACGACTACGTGCGAGCCGAGAACAAGAAGAAAGAGATGAAGATCCTCAACAAGGAAAGCATCGTGCTTGCCGAAACGCTCGGCGCCGGTAACTTCGGTAGAGTCTGCCGCGGAACTTACAAATATCAACTGAAGAACAAAGACTGGAAGGAAGTTCCCGTCGCCGTCAAAGAACTGAAAAGCGGAGATTCGCCCTCCGCCGAGGTACAAAATACAACAAGTCAATCAAATAGGTTTAATTTATTTAGGCTGCGCAGTCTAAATGAAGAGTAAAAAAAACACATACAAAAAGGAAGAAAAAGAAAGAACTACACAAAAACATTTTGCCTACATAATGAACAAATGGCACGCCTTTATGGTCCTCGTTATAATTGTTACTATTTTTTGGCATAACGAGCAAAATGTTGCCACGTTTAGCGCTGACACGTATGCGGCCGTCTGCCTAGTTACGCGTATTCGCTCACTGCAGTGCGCCTCGTATGCAGTGGGCAAATTTGTCAGCACGCGAGCTGGCCATTGAAAAGTAAGTGAACGTAGCCTATACGCGAGATGCACCGTATTCAGGAAACTTTTCGCGTCCGGTGACGTTGACTTTTTAAGCTCAAATATTGGCATGTCAGTTACCTGCGAAACGTTTACACTAGTTTTGGTTTTCTGTATGCATTATTAGGAGTCCGTAAGTGACAGACCGACAGACGGACGGACGAACGGGCAGGATCGATCCGTAATGCGGCCTATTATAGGTCAGCGGCATTTTAATGTTCTACGACGTCCGTGAATTTGCCGTGCGTTATGTCTCACACTCCTATACAAATAGTTTTTTTATATATTTTTACGAAAAATTATCTGGTTACTGAGTGTTTGATGGTACATTGTTGCAGGCGGACCTGATAAACGAGGCTCAGTTGATGGCGAAGCTGAGTAACCGGCATATCGTCTGCATGGTCGGCATATGTCAGGCGGAGAGCATTATGCTAGTACTGGAGCTGGCTGCTCTTGGCCCGCTGAACAAGTACCTTAAAAAGAACAGGTGACTACAATGATTATCTCTGTTTGACAGAAGCTTTGATTTAAAATGCTTGCATTTATTCAGCTGCGGAGACGTAATCAGAGGTGAAAGGCTTGCACCTGCCTCTCTTTTTCAAAGTGGAGAACAACGAAAAAACGAGCAACAAAAAATGATCATAAGAAAAATGGAGGATGCCAGATTTAATGTTAATGTTTCACAGTCATTATAATTCTATATGGCAAATTTTGCTGCATTATAGGCTAGCAAACTGAGCAAAGGATTGCATGTGATAGAGTTTTAAAAAACTGTGAACAATGCAGGATAAATGTTTCGCAATGCAACCGAATTAATACGATTCTTACTGCCCTGGGCATCAAAGTACCCAATACAGGGATATGAAATTTTCGGATCAAGCAAAACCATTTAGCCTATACAACAATCATTTACTCTAATAACTAATTGGCTACATAGGAGGCAGATGGTTTAGTTGTTAATCGATACCGAAGTGTTTCTTGCATACGCAGACTGCCGATGCGGACAGTAGCGGGCCTCATGCATCAAGTAGCGCTGGGCATGGCGTACTTGGAAGAAATGAAGTTTGTACACCGAGATCTGGCTGCACGTAACGTGCTACTGGCTAGCGAGCAGCATGCAAAAATCAGTGACTTCGGCATGAGCAAGGCTCTCGGCTTCGACAACCAGTATTACAAGGTAAGGGCTTTGCAGTGCGCTTCTTGCATGGAGCTGGTAACGATTACGAGAAGATAACTCTGCAAAAATTAACGATTGATGTTGATTTCGATTGAAAGCTGACAATGGTACTTGTCAAAGAAAATGCATTTTCTTCTTTAGCTAATTGTTCATTTGTTGCATAAACATGGTCTACAAGCTTTCGCAGATGCATTGGAACACAATAAATCACCGCGTGTTTTAACCCAGTTTCGAAGCTACAGAATAAACAAGTGATTTGAGCAAAGCACACGTGACGCGCGATAGCAGCGGTCCTGACACCTGGGCAATCGTGTAGGCCTACAGCATGCAATGAAATAATGATGCGTTTTGAAGAAGTACCCAATGTTGAAGCTTCTATACGGAAGACTCCTTGAATTTAAGAGGTCGAAATTTAGATTGATAAAAGTGGGTGTTCTGTTGCTAAAAATCTCATAGGCCTTCGCAGCCCTCATTCGAGAGGAACCCTTTAACCCAGGGGTACGAAATTTTGTCACGATAAACTAGAGTCTTTGAGGCAGCCCACAGTGAAGATTTCGTGATTCTAACTTGCACCGTCTTGATACAATAGAGCAGTGTGATGGACAGATGGACGGACGGACAGATGTCCAGGCCATGGCTAAGACGCGCGAAGCATACTGCTATCGCGCGTAAAAATGACGTTTTGCACAGGAGCAAATGGTTGAAATGATTTCACGTGCTTGGCGAGATGTCACTGTGCCTATGCGTTAACTTATAATACTGTTGTTGACTTGATTTCAGTCGAAATTATGTACAGGCCCTATAGCCTGCCCCGTAGATTATGTAGGCCTATTCGTGACTTTCGATTTTAATATGTGTAAATATTCGTGAACATTCCGACACAATTTTAACTGATTGATTGACTGTTAAGCTCGACGTGAACACGTAATATGCTGTCGCTGCTATAGGCTGCTTCCGTGGGAAAGTGGCCGTTAAAGTGGTACGCGCCAGAATGCATCTACTTTCACAAATTCGACTCTAAAAGCGACGTCTGGAGTTACGGAATTACTCTGTGGGAAGCCACGTCGTACGGCGACAAACCCTACAAGGTATTATATACGTGCGATAACACAGCTGGAGTGTGTTTTTACTAGTCTGTATACCTGATAGTCACAATTCGGTAATTTTCATGCAACTGCGCGATGATATCCGGTACGATAATGCGTAATTTTTGCTCAAAAGCTGGTTGGTAGTCATTGTCACTCTTATCATTTGACATTTTTGACATTTGTGTACTGAACGTAGCCAGTAAAAAATAAATACAAAACTAGCGTCCAAACCGGAATAAATGTAGACCCAATGGCGATATTAGGCCTAAAGCTACGCAACCTTGACCCTGATCTTTGATTCTTTGAACTTAAAATTGGCACACCGATTGGACGACTTTTTATTACTGTTATTATTACTTTTTATTACGACTGTGCGACAGGGAAGGCGCTAGAGAGGGCTGACAGACAGACAAACCGACTTTCCGCCCAGTAAGATTCTATACTAGTACTGTAATTGACGACGCTGTTGTGCGTCCCGTTTGCGCGCTGTGTTCTGCAGAGATTTAGAGGAAACGAAATAATTGAGTTGATTAGCGAGCAGGGAGAGCGACTGGAGAAGCCGTGCGACTGTCCCGACAGTCTTTACGCCGTCATGCTGCACTGCTGGCAACGACTGTGAGCTGGCATATTTGTAACATCAACTATTCAGTTTTTAGCCGGCCGAAGGCCTACTTACGTAACGGTCGAGCTTATGGTACGAGTTGTCGTCTGTCTGTCCGTCTGTCAGTCGTCTGTCACGGATATATTGTGGCTAAACGGTGCGAGATAGGGCGTAAGTGGCTATTGATCACCAATAGGAAGTCCCATACTGGCTTTCAAATGACACAGAAATCATTGACTTTGGATAACCTTGATGGTATGCTAATCGTGCGGTATTGTGGCTAAACGGTAAGTCGTAGGGGGTCGGCGATAGTACCGTCGGTAGGGCGCTGGCGACTTCCTATAAGCTGTCAATAGTAACCATGTGTTCATCTGCAGCGGTTTTGCCGCATTTTTAATGGAAAGTTTCAAGCAATAAGTGGTCGTATCTCGAAAACGGCGAAAGATAAGGTCAAGGTTACTATTAAATACTAATAGAAAGTAACATACGCTTTTTAAATTACATGAACATCATTCATCTTTGATGACCTTGAAGGCCGGTACGTGCTATTGTGGCTAAAGGGTGCGAAATAGGGCCGAGGTTGCTATAGATCACTAAATAGGAAGTCGCATAGGCCTACGCTTTTATGAGATGAAAGTCATCGATCTTGGATGACTTTGAAGGTCACTGATAACCAGTACGGTCGGTCATCCTAGCGACAGCTGGGCGTTTTGTCAGTTAATTCATTTTATGCAGAGAAACTAGGCTACATTGCGTAAATGTTAGCTTTCAAATAGTAATATACGTTGATCTTGAATTGTATTGCAGATTTACATGGCCCATTGTGCATTGAGACAAGTTTTTTTCAACTTGGTCATAAATTCACATAGTTAACAAGAAATCTGAGCTAATGCTGAGGAAACGCGCGAGAGCCTATAGCAGTTCGGAGTTCCTGTTCGCAGATTATTTTGGTCTACCTCCAGCCATTTTGGCGCAATTCACTCTTAAATTGCGTGTCGCAGCCCGAAATCGCAAAAAAATTCACTAAAATTTCCATTTTGGGGGTTCAAAGTCATTCAAGGTCATCGATGTTGACATTTCTAAGAAGCTCGTTGCCAGTGCTTGTTATGGTAAGCAGCATGTTTGTGCCTATCTGCAACCATTTTCACGCTAGACAAGCCAACAGCGGATAAATAACCACTTTTTAGAGCGGCGCCCCTCTTTGACACCCGCGTGCGCAGGCCTCCTTGAGCCTAGATCGTCCGAACTTGGATTGCTAAAATTTACATTCAATGCTAAAAATTTCGTACGCAGGTAGTCTTGGTCTATCGCCAGCCATTTCGACGCAATTTACTCTTGAAATGCGTGTCGTAGCCCAAAATCGCAAAAAAATCACTAACCCCCTATTTTCGGGGTTCAAGTTCTTTCAAGGTCACCGATGTTAACATTTCTAAGAAGCTCGTTGTCAGTGCTCGTTATGATAAACAGCATGTCTGTGCCTATATGCAACCATTTTCACGTTAAACGAGCCAATAACGGTAGAATAACGCCTTTTAAGGGGATGCGCCTTTCCCCCCTCGTTCATGGGGACCCTCTTCACCCAGCGTCATAAAATTTTGTCAAAAAATACTAGAGACTCTAGGCTGTCATATGGTGTAAACCCCTGGTCTTTATCTCACATCGTCTTAGAACGGTACCGGGTCGTGACACCAGGACAGACAGACAGGCAGACAGACAGACAGACAGATAGAATTACCATAGCTAATACGCGCTATAGCTAGCTGTTCTAGCTCTCGCGCGTAAAAAAACTAGTAGCGCCGTCTTACTTTTTGTTTTTTGTGCTATTGTTATGCGTACAATGTCTGTGTTGTAGGCCTGAAAATCGGCCAACGTTTAAAGAGCTCGTCGTAACGATGTCGAAACCACTTTGAATAACTTGCTTCTGGGTGACTGCGAACTCAGGAACATCTGCACTGTGCTGGTTACGAATGTGCCATAATGCTGGTTGTGTTTCTATGATGATCTTTCCGCGTTAAGATGGCTATTTGTTCGTCTAGGTGTGTTAGTTTGTATGAGAAACGTATTTTTCTCTTAAAAATCCGTAAATGTGTTTTAGTGAAATCTGGGGACAAAAAGAATTTAATTTGGATCTCAAAAATTTTTGTCATGTGGTTTTCAACATTGTTTAAAACGTTCTGAGAGTGAGACATAGGTCTAGGTCTTTGAATAGACTCATAGGTTGAAACGTAACATAATAAGTTATAATAAATTCATCAAATTACAGCCTTTTATTATTGTTTCTGTTGAAGTTTCGGCAGCCGCTGCTGCCTTCATTCAAACGACTGTCCACCAGGTGTAGCTGCGGCGGACAGTAAGTAGTCATAGATGTGTGGAAGTTGGTAGGACCCCTTGTCTCAGTTGATCGACTTGTCTTGTTCTTTTCTAATGTGTATCGCTTCCCTGATCCACCGTTCCATTCTGTTGCTTTCTCTGTCGATCACCTTGGTGTGGTCCCAGTCTATGACGTGGTTGAGAGAGGTGACAAGTCGATGAACCGATACGAGGGGTCCTACCAACTTCCACACATCTATGACTACTTACTGTCCGCCGCAGCTACACTTAGGGGACAGTCGTTCCGACGAAGGTAGCAGCGATTGCCGAAACGTCAACAAAAACAATAATAAAAGGTTGTAATTTGATGAATTTATTATAACTTACATAGGTCTACGTGTTCGCATAGTATGCTCAATGTGAAAGTACAGTTTTACCTTTTACAACAAACAAAAAATGACGTGCTATCGAATGCTGATTGGCAACAAACATGTTTACGCGTAGAGTTAACAATTTTCTGAGCTACATCGTTCAGTTGTACGGATAATAATAAGCTTAATAATAATTTATTATGTGGCCGTCTTAATAGGCCAAGTTACGAGTCATGTCCGTCCGTCTGTTTGTCTATACGCACTGGCTTGTGGTTATAACGGCTATGGTTCCGACTGTGAACTAGGCCTTACCCTTGTACCGTGACGTAATTTATATACACTGTGTCCGGAAACAAACATCCCGAACATTATCGATTGTCACTTGAAAAAGGGATATCTATTTTTAATAATTTTTTGGTACGAATATTTTCGCTACAACTGGTCGTCTAGTGATCGTTCAATATTCTGCCTCATTCAATGTCTGTTTCTCTACTACCTTGAAAAACAGAACCGACAAAATATGAGATGAAACGGAACGGAAATACGTCAAAAAGTATTCCTAACATTATCGATTGTGACTTGAAGAAAAATTGACAGTTTTTAATAATTTGTAATGCAAACATTTTTGACACTACTTGCCATCAAATAACCGTTTTAGTTCCCACCCCACCAAATGTCTGCTTCTGCATTAACAGGGAAAACCCGAACAGGCGAAATGGAATAAAAAATGCAATATTTTGTTGGTTTTGTTTCCCCAGGTAGTGCAGAAGCAGACAATGGGTGCGGTGGAAAATTGGACAGTTATTTGATTGCCAGTTGTGTTAGAAATATTGGTGTCAAAAATTATTAAAATCTGGTAATTTTTCTAAAAAGTTAAAATCGAAAATGTCCGAGATGTTTCTTTCGGACACGGTGTATAGGCATCTTCTGAGACGGACGGTCCCATGCAAGTCGGCATTCAACGCCGACTTTTTTTTATTGTTTTGTTAACTGTAGGCCTGTGTGTGCTGTATATTTCAGATGACGTGTGAACTGTTATTCTGAGACTTTGATACATTTATACTTTGTAATTATACGTTTATAAACTGTTTTTTTTTAATTTTTAGAAAAACGCGTTTTAGCGTTTAAGAAACATTTTGCAACGTTTTATACTTTCAATAAACGTTGAACGGTCAGGATTGTAAAAGTGACGGCGATCTATGTACAAATAAATTGAAACGCAAAATTTTGATGAATATGAAAAAAATCTATCTTGAAACAATGGAATTTTTCGCTGTCTGAGGTATAAAAGGGTCACGTTTTTATTCAACGTGTCCAAAAACGTTTTTGTTCTGAAATAAAAATGCGTTGTAACGTTTTTTTGTTTTCTAACGTTTATTTAGGTAAGCTTACATCTGCTATTTGTACAGTCAGTTATAGGCAGGGCCGGATTTCAACCTTATTAGCTTATTAGGACCTGTTCAGTAGAAATGTGGAGTTCTCACTAATTTCAGATTTCGCAATAAAGTTTACAGAGCCCCCCCCCATGCAGGCCAAATAATGCACCAAATTGACTTTTAAATGTTTGGCTTTACATACCAGAAAATGTCGCGCTTCTGTCAGATATTTTTTACTCCTCGCGCGCTACGTTCCTAACGTAGCGAAGAGGAGTATAAGATCAGTGTAATATTGAGGACCGACCGACCGACCGACGACCGACCTCTGTTCCTGGAAAAGCCTTCCTGCAAGAACTTCAAACGGCCATATCTCCATAACGGTGCTGATA
>Ga0209367_1004661_pt1 | contig 18979 bp, 11 predicted proteins | sample WorMetLIZISLAND2_FD_187412 | JGI IMG/M metagenome (GOLD analysis project Ga0209367, IMG submission 187412) | Marine gutless worms symbiont microbial communities from Max Planck institute for Marine Microbiology, Germany - Olavius geniculatus... ... | reverse complement strand
GTTCAAGGTCATCCAAGGTCATTGAATTCAGCGCCAATCGAAAGCCAGTATACGATTTCCTATTGGTGATTAATAGTAACCTAGGCCTTATCTCGCACCGTTACTGAGATACAGCGAGTAATTGGCCAAAAACCGCGAATTTTGACCACCCCCCTCTCATTTAGCGACCTCGTTCGGGGTGACCCCCTTCGAATTTATGAGAAAGCTTTACGGTTCTTGAAACTAGAGTCTTCCAGGCAGCCGACGGTGAAAATTTGGATATCCTAGCTTTTACCGTTTTTGCCTGATCCACCCGTGTGACGGACGGACGGACGGACAGAATTGCGATGGCTAAGACGCGCTGAAAGCATAGCTGCTTTCGCGCGTAAAAAGACGACAAAAGAGATTCGATGTCATATCTGTGACGGTAACTAACGGATTTGGTGGCGTTTTGATGATTTATCAGAGATCCACAAATAACTGCAGTCAGTAGAACCAACAGCATCGCCAGCACTACAGATTACAACAATTGCATCAAACAGCTGCACTTGCTATTACCCTTAATAAAACCATTCCAAACCATTCAATGCCATAAAACGAATTTACAATGTCAAAAATGCACAGCAAGAAAGCCCAGCTGTCGCTAAGGAAAACGCACTACAGCCTATGCAGTTCTTGTTGCAGTACTAACATTTAAAGTCATCCAAGGTCGATGACTTTTATTTCATCACGCACACCACTTCCAATTAGTGATTAACCTTTGTCCCGGCAACGGTTTTTTGCGACGTTTGTCGGCAACGAGGGAGAGTGAAATGACCCCCAGGCATATCTAGAGTTCTAGAGCACATAGCGACACAATTCTAACGGCCACCCCCATATTTTCGCGGTCAAGCTTTTCAGTAGTGATACTGCCGACGTTGAGGGAGTTCGGTATCTAAGACGGTGGCCACAAAACCAGAAGTACTAATGATGTCGCTAGCTTTCCAGATACACGTGTCGCTCCAACGATAGCATCGATGTTTACGACTATGTACAAAACATTTTAATCTTTAAAGATGTTGGCCGACGCCACTTTATGCCGAAAATCTAAGATGGCGGTTGGCTAACCAGAAGTAGTAATAACTTTGCTGCTGTAACAGATAGACATGTCGTTCCAAAGACGATATAGGTGTTTCCACTACGCACAGAACATCTAGATTTACAGCGACAATGGCCAACGCAACCTTGTGCCAAAAATCTAAAAATAACAGTCAACTAACCGGAGGTACTAATCTGTACTAAACGCAATGTTGCCCAATTGGGTTGTTTTTTTTCTGGAAACGGCGTCGAACTTTCAACAGCAGATCAGCCGGGTATGTTTGTCGGCGACATGCTGTTGGTTTCGTTCGCTGACTTGCTGATGTGTATAGTCCGCGGCTTTATACTTCTACACGTTGTGCTATTAGTACTTCCTGTTATGTGTTTAAATTAAAAAAAATAAATAAAATATTGTCGTCTGCACTCCTGCGCAGTCACTTTTGGTCTCCAACATTTACAATGTCAAGTGCGTAAAGCTTACATAGGGCCCATGTGCTTCACAGGCGAACAATGCCTGTAGTCGCACAACCGGCCAGTTAGACGGTAGATCCAAACCGACTACGCAAAAAAGGAAGTAGATATAAATATTCACTTTGCTGCTTTTAAAAGGCCAAATGGTCTGCTACAATGTCACAAAAGACAGCTGCTTCATTCCTTTTTTTACAAAATTTTGCGCAAAAACCGGTTTGGGGGTCATTTTCCCCCCACCCCGATTGCCGGTATAAGGGTTAATAGGAATTTTGGCCGTATCTCTTACCGTTTTCATGACCAATTTTTTTTAAAAACACACATTTTCCCTACCACTTTTCTATTTAACCCCAAATTTAAAAATGTTTTCTTTTTAGTAGATCGCTGACATTGTGCATGCCTATAGATTTAAGACACAAAGTTAATTATTCGTGTAAAAAGTGTTTTCCTGCGACCTACCGTTTAGCCACAATACATCCGTGACAGACAGACGGACGGACAAACAAACAAAAGACAGACGACACATCGTGCCATGACGCTCTACAGCATAACTGTAGCGCGTCAAAAAGGCACAAATAAAAACCAACATATGAAGAAAAAACTGAACAAACACTGAATATTAGTCTGGTAAACCCAATCAAAATAAGCACACAAAAAGCAGAGACGATTAACTAAAAAGTAAACCAGTAACAGCGAGTGAAATTAGACCAACGCAAAAAACTACAATTAAAACACTCAGGAAAAACTGCAAATAAACAAAATTTGCACATTTAAATTATGAACGACCTTCGAATTTATTTACGACGCAACGTTAAAATGCAATCTACTCAATCGTCTCGGACCTGTTCTGTTTGTTGCGAATAGAGCAGTTGATGTTATCCTGTTCCGATTGAGATCAGCTCCACGACTTGCAGTCGATGTTGTTCCCAGGATCTGATTCGGCTTCTGCTTCTGCAATTCTGTTGATGACGCTAAAATTTTTACAAAAGTAGGCCTAATGGCGGCAAAAATTTTAGGTTCTGTTTTTTTAATTTTTAAAAAGTTTTTTTAACAATTAGTGCACAAAGAAGACGGATCACATATTTCAAAACTCAGTAATAACATTTTACGGTATGCAGAACTAAAGAATTGCAATTTAAACACGAAATCAAATATGATTAAAAGTATAAATGTAAAGACAAATAACAACCTTAAAATTTAAAATTTGGACTTTCGAAGTTTTAAGGTTTTTTTAAAAAAACCTAAAACCTAAGTTTTTAAAAGCAATGTTTCAAGTTTACATTATGACAACCATAGCAATTTTATGGATCATTTACTAGACTGTAATAAGTAGATGAAGAAAGCTACCTGAGATTGAATTTGCAATGTTTAACTTCAAAAATGTTAGAACTAATTAAGTCACGACATAGCTACAGCTAGGGCTAACACTGCTTCGTCGATTTACTTGAAAAAAAACTGACGAAAATTTAAACTGCGAATTAACGATTCCGGGTGACGAAGTTGTGCTGCATAAAATGCCTGGCTGGACGATAACGTTTTTTTTCGGATGTTAGGTTGTCTCATCATATCAAAAATCAATGAGACACTATGCAGCAAATCGCACTCAAATAACGCACGACGTGCCATAATGCGGATCAACTTATACAGGTGTATTTTAGGCCTATCTGCAGCTATACAGAGTAACATCTGCTGTTACCGCAAAAACATGCAACTGGCAGATTGCGTGTTTTGCACCCAGCAATGACACTACGTTCCAGGGAAGGATTTAAACCCCATGGGCTCTGTTCGGTAACAGCGTGAGGTTCCACGTAAATTTTCTAACCTTAAGCTTCAGAAAATAATCACGAATTCAGCGCTGCACTGTACGCATGCAGCTTTGCTGCTATTATTTGATTTGAAGTACGGCTTTCTGAATTCGGAAGCCTCAAACCTGACTGCGTCACTTTCGGTAAAATAAACCACTGCACCAAGTAAACATTTAAATGTCGCAACACGTACGCTATAAAGATATCACCACAGTGGCACAGACCCGGAAATGTCGCCTTGCTGTATAAAATATTCTGGCCGGACTAATAAACCAATGGTCTTGGTCTTGGCCTTCTTGGTTTTGAAAAAGTCTTACGCTTACATCATTGCTTCCTTTTAATTCGGTAAGTTCGTCCCCAAATATGTATCAAAATTATATGCCAGATAATTTTGTTAAATGGCATCTTTAAAGTGCCTTTGCCTAAAGCTGAAAGGACTTACATTGCAGAGCAGAGCTGGACACATGATTATCCTCAGCAGCAGCCTGTAGTTGTTGAGACTGTAGGAGCACACTGCAGCGTTGCACGTCGGGATTGACAGGTGCTCGGTGTTGCACTTGCTGCTGCTGTAGCTGGTTCAGCTGCTGTATCGCTTCGTCTCGCTCTTTCTCGGTGCTCAACAGTCGAGCTTCAAGTCGACTCATCGACTCCGTAGCACGTATCACGTTCTCTACGCATCTGACGCATTGATAGCCAGTTTAGCCAACATAAAAATGGCTCGACCACTGTTTGTCGAGCACTCACTCATCAAGCATTCACCAAGCGCACACCAAGCTTGCTAATGACGCGACAACCACAGTACTTGTCAGTAGAACGTATGATCCACTACTATAACTACCAGGCTCCTAAACTACTGTGATCTCATGGCGTAAAAATTCTACAAAACTGCGCAACAATTCCTAGTTTCCATAAGCTGCAGATTGACGCGCTGCAGCTATGCTGTAAAGCGTCTTTGACATGGTTGTCGTCTGTCCGTCCGTCTGTCGTCGTTGTCTGGAACGGATATATTGCGGATAAACGGTGCAAGATAAGGCCTAGGTTGCTATCGATCACTAATAAAAAGTCGCATATTGGTTTTCAAATTACACGAAAATTATTGACCTTGGATGACTTTAACGGGTCATAAAGCACTATGGTATGCCAATCGTGCGGTATTGTGGCTAAACGGTAAGTCGAATGTGCTCGACAATGGTACCGTCTGGCAACTTCCTATAAACTGTCAATAGTAACCAATTCCCCATCTGCAGCGGTTTGGCCGCAATTTTCAATGAACAGCTCTAAGCTATAAATGACCGTAACTCGGAAACGATGACAGATAAAGCCAATGTTACTACTAATCACTAATAAAGAATAGCATACGTTTTTTTCAAATTACATAAAAATCATTGACATTGGATAATCTTGAAGACTGGTCCGAGCTATTGTGGCTAAACGGTGCGAGATAGGGCTAAGATTGCTATTGATCACTTATCAGAATTCGCATATGCCCCTTCAGATGAGATGAAAATCATTGACTTTAAATGACCTTGAAAATAAGTACTGCAACAGGAACCGTATATATAAGCCGTAGCGCGTCTTTCCTAGCGACAGCTGGGCTTTCTTGTTTTTGTCATGCGTCAATAGATTTAAATGTGCTCTGTACGTCTAACGGTATTTTACCATAGTAAATCAGTTATAACGTGCATAATAAACCGTGTAATAAACAGACTGAAAATATATCGATACATGTAATACCCTTCTCATAATTAGCGCGACCACTGTATTTTCAATTCACCGCAGTTTAAAATGTGGCAACTGTTAAAAACGAGGCTGGTAAATAAAACACAATCAATTTGTATTTCTTCAATCTTGTTTTCAACTTTCCAGTAAAGCATTCACCAGCTCTATTTTTAAGCGCGTATGTGCCGGAAATTCCAGTCTCGCAATTTCATGTTCTTCTATGAATTGTAGGCCTAAACTACAAACATGAAAAGCGTTACTTGCTGCCGGCCTCAATGTTGTGTGCCTCTAGAGTGCGGTTAAGTTCGTCGAGGTGTTGAACCGCTGCCCTCGTGTTGACGACCGCTTGACGCAGTCTTTGTAGAGGCAGCACCAGCGGGTTGTCAGGGAACGCTCGACAACCGTGCACGGGCACCCTGCGATGTCGTAAAAACACGGGGAGCTCATTTATTAATAAACCGTACATGACGCATTCGATATAAACAAATACCAAAGTAATTCATGGAACTCTTTGCCAAGAACAGTTACTGACAGTAACTTACTAAGAATATTTAAGTCTGTTTTCACTAGCAAGCAGCTGACACTGACATTATGTAGGCCTACCTGCCGCTAGCGCCTTTGAAGTTACGACCTAACGGCGCTATAGATACAAATTTATTATTTTTTACTGTTAGGCCTATACCGTCGTAGTAAAGGTTACGAGGGTTAAAATAGCTGAGATGACTATTAGCATTTTCCAGGTAGATGGATAGCAGACAAGTTCCTTATTAAATAACACGCCAAACTACTGCAGCGAGTGCTATAATTTTTGTCAATTACGACGATTATTTATTTAGCCACTGATGATGTCAATAATGATAACGATGATGATTACCTGAAGGCCTGCTTGCACTGCGGGCAGTACTGCTGACCGCCTGGAATCGTCTTACGACAAACGTTCTCCAGACAAGAGCAGCAGAAAGTGTGGGAGCACGGCAGACATTTGGCGTTTGACAGCTCCCCCTTACACTCCCAGCATTTCGTCACCTTCTCGTCCTCCTCCCCGTCATCCATACGCTATACCACCTAACATCGAACAAAGATTTGACCTATAGCATTAAAATTCAACAGAGTTTTTCCGATTGTCGAGACAAATGTACACGCAAAAGTCCATCAATCTCAGTGTCGCGCTTCATGCATCGCACGTGTTAACAGAGAACAAACAAACAAAAAAACAAACTTTGCCAAGATGCTGAAAACAATAGGTTACGCGGAGCCTAAATATTAACATAAGCCTTGCATGACGCCAAACGCTGTCGTAAAAAGTCCACAAAACTGACTGACACTAACCGCTGTAATGGGCAAGCAGATGAGCTCGTCTGTTGCTTTGAAAGTGAGCCGTAGGCCTATGCAGGTAGGTCAGGGCTAAGATTATACCTAAACAGCTGCACAGCTGTGAGGCAGGCAGGTAAAGTATAGGTAAATGCACGTGCATTGATTGACAATAGCTTACCTATAGAGGTTTTGCTATGATACGCGCTGCTAAATCTGACTGTATAGGCCTAAGAGTAGGAGGATTAATTTTGCTACATGCATGCTAGCTTGCACAGGCCTATTTACAATATCCCGTGGGTCGTAATAATGTAGGCCTGGTAGCAAAACGCTGCGGTATCATTAGCTCATGCCAATCAGCTGCCACTTCCGAGACTGTAAAGCGTTTCTGGTCGCGAGTCTGACTCGTGTAAGAAAAGCTATAGCAAGTTGGCTACCGGACTTTTTACCTTCACCATTTATTTTAAGCAAATGCTAGGCTCGCCTTACCGACCTTACTTTGGAAAAGGCCCTGCACGAGTATGAGTTAATATTTTGGTCTTGTAACTGCAAAAAAAACAACTATTGTATTTCATTTTGAAACAAAGGTTACGGAATGGCGTAATTATGTGTTTGTAGATGAGGTTGAAAGTAAGTCGTCTGAGTTATGCGACGAAGGTAAGTTATTTGTCTTGTCGCGATTTTTTATTTCTCATGTAGAGATAAAGACATATATTGCGTGCGTCTACTTCTACTTTTACTTAAATACATTTTGAGCCACTATACTTCAATTTTTGTCCCAGTAGAATTTTTAAAATATTTTACTCAACAGCAATCATTTGCCGTGTCCCAATTTGATTTTTTTTACAGATATTGTGTCTTTCGTCACGCTTTTCTGTGGCCTTTTTCTTACTTGTTTTTCGGTATTCGTAGACAAAAATGCAATATATTCAACTCTGCGACTTTCCTGTTTGTTCTGACATTCTAATTTGAGCATCGTAACGTGTTTTAATGACTTCATCTACCACATTAATTTTTAACAGTCTCTGTCTTCCGCCTTTTCCTTTGACGATGTATCACAACGCGTTTTATCACTTAGTTTAGTAGCGCCGCGGGTTAAAAAAAGTGGAGCAAGAACTTGCAAATTTTCCTACAGAATACCGACAAAACGTTGCAAATTAACGACGAAAGAATTTACGGGTGTTAAAAATTTCAATTTTTTCTCGAAATTTTTACAAAAGTTGGCTTTTTAAACACGAATTCTGTTTTTTGTAGCAAAAGTTTCCGAGAACAAAATTGTTCGACAACTTTTCGCAACCAAAAATTTTGCATGGGCAATTATTGTTCCGTCCTTTCTGCCACTGCTTCTTCTGTGCTACGATGTCCCAGATAGGACTTCCAGCAAACGTCAAGCAAACGTCCAGCAAACGTCCAACAAACGTCCAGCATTAGCATGTGTAGGCCTATTTTGAATAGGCCCTACGTTTGCTGGAAGTTTGCTGGACGTTTGCTGGATCGTGTAAACACCCAATGACTCAGTTTTCGCAATGTCTGTAACCTGCTGGACTGACAAAAAATGTGTTTGCAAAAGAGGAAGAGGATGACAACAAAGGCGATGATGAAGACTGAGACTGTGCGGCGATTGCAAGTCGAAAGCGCGTAGCCTACATAGCGACGTAACTGAACTTTGAAACTGTACTTAACGCAGCTTAATTAACTTAACTTGACTTAACCTAACTGACACGGTTTGTTTTGATGAACCGACCAATGGGTCCTGCTAACCCATTGGTCATTGGTTGACGCGTACGTGCGCGTAGTCACGTAGTCAACGACGCCGTTTAAAGGTGCCTATAGTAATGCATTACTGCTTGCCCATTGGTCAGTTCGTAAAAAAACTAAACCATGCCAGTTCAGTCCAATTTCGCTTTGTACTTGCCTTTATGCACGCGTGTCAGAAAGGATCGTCTATAATATGATCACATTTTCTTGCGCTCATCGATTGCCGTTGCAGTGCTCATGTTGGTGCATATTTTTGAAAATTTTATTTCACTAGCTAGGTAGCGTTTAGCGACACGTTTTGGGTGTAACGGGGTTATTTAGTGATAAACGTAGTTCTGTCACAGAAGTTCCAGCAACTTTGCCCGTGAAAACAAAAAATTTGAACTAATGCTCACGAGACGCGAGAAAGCCTATAGCAGTTCCTGTTCGCAAACCAGTGGCGGATTCAAGAGGGGGCGGCTGTTCCCTCCCCTATTGACCGGATGCATCTCAAAATTTCAGGAAAATTGTGCACCAAAATGCATGATTTTTGCATAAATTTTTCCAAAATTTTATAGGGAGGGGGCACGTACAGCCCCTTTCCCAGACCCTACCCCTTACCTCTCCGCCCCCTATTCCAAACTTCTGGATCCGTCACTGTCGCAAACTGTCAGTCTATCTCCAGCCATTATGTCGCAGTTCATTTTTACGCGCGAAAGCAGAATGCTTCGCGCGTCTTTGACATCGTTTGGGCGTCTGTCTGTGCACCGTTTTAATACAGTCCACGAGTGTGACTGACAGACAGACAGACAGGCAGGCAAACAGGCAGACGCCCAGACGATGTCAAAGACGAGCGAAGCATTCTGCTTTCGCGCGTAAAAATCGTTCTGCGGTGGTCATTATGTGTCCTGCGCCTGCGGTCTTTCTAGTTCTGCTTGTCTTGCAGTTTTTGGGCGTAGTCGGAAGTCCTGCACGACAAATATACGAGTTCAAGTTCAAGATCAAGTGTTTACGTTGTAGGTCAAGGTCGGTCGCTGGGAGGTGAAAATACGAAGTCGTCAAGTTTTGTTTGCTATAATAACATTTTTGTGTTGTTCTTCGTATTCGGCGATAACATATTCTCTGTTTAGCATCGTATCCGTTGCTTCGTGTAAAGGAAACAGTCGACAATGGCTTCGTACGCTTATAGACGTGGAACATTAGTCAATGTGGAGGTTGGTAACTTGGTATATATAAAACAACGCAGTGGCTACGGTTCCGTCAAGACGGAACTCCAGTTTTATTTGGGTGTGGGTAAAATGCGTCTGGTGCGTCTAGTGCGTCTAAATGCGTCTGCGACTAGTAACGTATGTAACTCTTACCAAATCAAACACTTAACGTTAGTATACACCCTATCCCTACCTCTAACCCTACTGATATCATTTTTCCCTTACTCAAAATTGAACAATACCTGCCCTAAACGTAACAGACGTGGCTCTGGTGCGTCTGTTATTTTTTTACGCAAAATAACGTAACTGACCCTACCTCTCACCAGCTCAGACCTTAGCCCTGATGCTGATCTTGAACGTAACCCTATCCCTGATCCTGTCTTCATCGACTATCCTGACCTTAATTGCGCTAGACGCACCAGACGCATATTACCCACACCTATTTTATTTTACTGAATTCCGTCAACGCCAGGGCGGCAGTGCGAGCACTAACGTGCTCGCATTGCCGCACAGATGCCCTGATGGATGGCAGCCAACTATAGCGACCTCAGCACCAGACGGCACATCACAGTACAGGCTCGCCAGTAGGCAAAGTACCATACATACTCAGCCTTCGTCTTCAATAAATCATCAATGTTACACACCTAGTTTGGGTGTTTATCTATAGCCACGAAATTCTCTCAAATAAGCTAGCCATAACCCTAACCTTACTCAAACATTACTACGCACCCTGAACATTAACCATAACCCTAATGCTATTCCTAACTATACTCATAATACTAATAATAAATCTTATTGCTTTACCCAAAACACAAGTGCCCCCTTGCGAATTTCTTTGCATCATTTGCATACATTTTATATGCAATCACTAATATCGATGCCAAAAACGTGTTTTAGACGATGAAACCATACTGAATAAGCGATAAAATAACAAAATAATAATTTATAGCATTAACTGCAGAAAGAAAAAAATAGAAAATTTGCTGAGCCTGGATTCGAACCTGCAACCTACAAAACAGAAGCTTATGCGCTAGGCTAAAGCTACAACCAAGAATATCTCGCTACATACTGTATATGAACATTGGCCAAGTCTTCTGCATTGGCGTAAATTCCTTACTTATTTACGTTGACGAAACTCTTAACTTTTTTCTAGAGTTTCATCTTAATGGAACTGTAGCCAGTTTGATGTTCAAAACAAATGCCAAAATTTACGTCATTTTTTGGTTTCTCTGGTTCCCCTGTTTTGCAGTAGTGATGTAGTGTCAGGGAGTCAGGGTCACGGTTATGGTAGTATTTTTCTTTCTCCCATGGCTTTCGGGAGTGTTGTTGTCTGCCTAGCATTGACCCAGCCTATCAAAGTATGGTAAATGAATTAAAGCAAGTTAATACTATAAATAAACAAATGTGGAACAATTTAATATTAACCAAAAAATAATAGAGTGTCTCACAGCTGGCAGACTTTGGCAAAATTTAGGTCATAAATTTTTTTCGTCGGTAGGCTGTACTGATTACAGAGGTGTCAAGTTCAAATTTCTTCTAACTAGTGAAATTATTTTGTTGTGTTTGGTAGTTTTTATGTAAGTCGTAACGAATGATATGTCGTTTGGGATTAAATAAATTTTGCAACAAGATGGAGATGGAGAGTGTTAAGCTGACTTGCAAACATGTCTGTAGGTGGAGTTTTCAGTGCTAGCTGATGAGCTTTTGACAAGAATTCATGATGAAGAGCGTCGTGGTACAGCGAAGGTCACGGTAGTTGGAACAGGTCAGGTCGGCATGGCCGCTGCTTTTGCCATGATGACACAGGTTGAACAGCAATTTTCACACTTTGCATCTTTTACTTTGTGGCATATTGTTAACGAAATATAACATTTTGTTTTTGCTTTTTTTGTGTTGATTTCATTACTGAGTTGGTTTGATAAAACTCATCTGTGTGTCCATTTTTTCTTCTTTTCTTTTGTCTGTCTATTAGCTCTGTTTATTTACTAAGTTTTTCCGCTTGTAAATTTGTTATGAAAATTAGTTTGTAGGTGAAGTTCAATGATTGATAACATCACAGTATGTCGTGCATTCTGATGGTCAGGGTCAAAGTTGTAAGATCTTTGAAGTTAGAAATTTGTCCATTTTTAAAGTCATCCTCTCTGCCATTTCGGTGTGAGCTGACAAATGACTGTTGATTCTTAAACTAGGGCACAATATTTAAATCTACTAGGGCCAGATTTTTGATAATTACCTCTGCCAACGAGGTAATGTTTTTGCCAGACTTTGTTTGTTTGTCTCTCTCAGTGAGTCAGCAAGATAACTCAAAAAGTTATGGACAGATCTTTCTGAAATTTTGAGGGCGTGTCGGGAATGGCAAAAACTACCAGTGATTCGATTTTAGGGGTGATCTGGAAGGAATCCTGGATTCTGGATCACTTTGAAATTTTTGTTACCATTGCTTTTAATGGGGCATAAGGGAATCGCTGGCAAACCGAAGGTGGTGCTGCCACCTAGCAAACAACGTTGCCTTGGCAGAGGTATGCGGGCTATGACTGCTTTCTAGTTGACCTAGTTTTATTGGGACTATTTGAGAAATCCCGTGCTTGACATTTTTTCAAGATGCAAATGATGAAATCTTTTTAATAAGAGACAGGAATGTAAGTAAGTAAGTAAATAAAATGTGAATTTATATAGTGCATGTTATTAATTAACCTCTAATGCTATTTATTCTTTAATAAGTTTTTTTGCTTTTGCCCACTTGATCTCGTCTGTAGTAACTCAAGCAAGAAATTTGAGCTAATGCTCACGAGACGTGTGAAAGCCTAGCAGTTTCAGTTCAGTATTTTAGCTGATAATTGGGGTGTTTGTGCTAAGTTAATATACAAGTACCAAATTCTCTACCTGGATCGCATAACGATAGTTCCTGACACCACATTGTGTATGATATAGACTTGTCGCAGCTCAAAATCGCCAAAAAATCCAACAAAACCCCCTATTTTGGCGTTCAAGGTCATTCAAGGTCATTGAATTCGGCGCCAATCGAGTGCCAGTGTACGACTTCCTATTAGTGATTAATAGTAACCTAGGCCCTATCTCGCACTGTTACTGAGATACAGCAACTTATTGGCCGAAAATCGCAAATTTTACCTACTGCCTCTTATTTAGCGCCCTCATTCGGGGTGACTCCCTTCAAATTTATGGAAAAGCTTTGCGGTTCCTGAAGCTAGAGTCTTCCAGGCAGCTGACGGTAAAGATTTTATAATTCTATCTTGCACCGTTTTTGACTGATCCGCTTGTGTGACAGACGGACAGACAGAATTGCGATGGCTAAGACCTGCTGAAAGCAGTAGCTGCTTTCGCGCACAAAAAATTCAGCAGTGAAACGGAAGTTAAGGTAGCAGTAGTGAGTTGGAGTTCCGCTGTTTGTCTGTTGTGGCAAGGGAGTTATATCCGAGTTGGCGCTGGTGGACATGATTGAGAGTAAACTCAGAGGTGAGATGATGGATCTACAGCATGGTACTGCGTTCCTGAGGACCGTCAAGGTTATTGCAAGCACCGGTCAGTTAGTTGCCATATATCAATGTGATGTAACAGTTTTTTTGTTTTGTGTGCATGTTAAGCCATGATCTGGAGTGGGGTTTGTGAATGTTACTGTTAAATAAACTTTCACATTCCAGATGATGGTTTGACATACTCATGAATCAGATAATTCCTGTAGTGCAGTTAACGAGACATGTTATCCCGGACAGTATGAGGCAGACAATTAGACATTGGCAGTACAAATGCCAATATGGAGTATGAGAAGTACAATGTAGCATGTTTGAAATTATTTATTTGTTGCATCAGTTATCTGTGTGGATTTTGTTGATGTTAACCAATGGTTCTTAACTTCTTATCATTGTAATTTCCTGTATATGACAACTGTACTGTACCTATGTGTAATCGTTCCACTGGTTTGCCACTTGGCTTCATCATTTGGCCATCATAATAATCCACATTATGGGTCTTGCCCATCTCTCTGTTTGTCCATCTGTCTGTCTGTCTGCTACAGGTTCGTAACTAAACAAGTAAGCCCAGCTGTTCCTGTTGTAGTACTGACCTTCAAGGTCATACAAGGTCTACGCCACTTTCTGTTGGTGATTAATAATAACCTTGGCATTATATCTCTTCGTTTTCCAGATATGGCCAGTTTTCCATTTAAAAAATGCCTATTTTATTTTGAAAATGTTCTCTTTGCACTCTATCACTGAAATGTTGCATGCCTAGGTTTGAGACAAGGTCTAATTATTTGTCTAAAAAGTTTTTTCATAAGCTCTAACAGTTAGCCACAATACATCTGTTACAGATGGACGGACGCCGGATGGATGGACAGGTGGACAACAATTGTGCCATTGACGTGCTTTACAGCATAGCTATAGTGCATCAAAAACTGCAAAGTGTAGAACAACGAAAATTTGAACATTTTTCAGGGCAAGAGTAACTGTGCTCCAATGTAGTTTAGCATCTGAGGTCGGCGTTAGAGTTACGCATATCTGGGCAGATGGTTGCATATAATGTCCGCACTAGGCTGCGGATATTAGTGATATCTGTCGTCTTTGTGAAAGGTTAAGCAATTTTTACGATGTACAACCTGGGGAGCCTTCATCCTTAAATTCGGCAGTGCCCAGCACTGCAGCCCAATCCCAAAGTTAAAATTACCCAGCAAGCTGTTCGCGACTCTGGCTTCGTACAATAAGACCACCCTACATGCAGCAGAGACTTGACTTACAGTAACTATTATCTTTTTCTAAATTTGAAAAAAATTTCTCTGTGGTGTCCGCTATCCAAACAATGAATGGCTTAGGTTTATGGTAAAAGCCTGGCTAGAAAGATCCATATAAAACGCCTTATGACGTCGTAAGTTACATTGACGTCATATCCGTTTTAAGCTCACATGTGTTTTGGAGAAATGTGCGTTTTCTTGGTGTATAAATATTGAAAAGTTTTTTAGTCTAACATATCGACTTGCAAAACTTTTTGAACGCCCCTCGTAGTCAAGGGACAGACAGTCTGCGGTTAGCGTTTAGAAGCTGCATTTCTGTGTTCGGTGTTTTATGTCAGATTAGTTAGTTGTTAGTTGCTAGTCGGAATGAAAATTTAAGAGATGAGGCATGTGGCTTGTGTTACACAGTTCAAGTAAGCAAGTAAGTAAATGATTTATAAAGCACCAAAGTCTCAGAAAGAATCAGGATGCATAGGATGATGGACGCTAGGTGGCAGAAAAGGCTGACTGAAAGTAGTGGGTCTTTAAGTGATGGTGGTCTTCAAGTAAGGTGGTATAAAGGTTTATTGTTATTACATTAGAACAGCAGAGACTTGGGATATTGCTTATATGAGTAGAATGTGCTATTTATTCAATTAGCTTGGTAGTTGACTGTGTGTGAATCATTTACAGATTATTCGGTGACGAAGGGTTCAAAGATCTGTGTTGTGACGGCTGGTGCTCGACAGAAGGAGGGTGAGTCCCGGCGTGATCTTGTCCAGAGAAATGTCGAGATCTACAAGAGTAAGTTATCTCGGTTTAATAGTCATTGTAATAGTAGCAGTAGTGGATTTTTGAGATTTTGAAAGTTTGGTTTTCACAGTAACTGCAGTTTCGTTTTGGAATTATCATGGGTGTAAAGGTTTGGTTAGGAATTGGCGAGGATCTGTTTTGTTCTTGTAGTTTCTGGTAGGGACTGCAACAGTCAACCTGTCAGCTACCCCTGAAAACAGTATGTACTGTTTTCAGAAAAAACACTCTTTTATGTCTTCTTTTAAATTTCTGTGGAAAAATGTTCAGATTTTCACAAAATTTTAAGGGAATGATAGGAGGAATCAATTATTCCTCCAATTCCTCTATTAGAAAAGTTAAGTATATTTTGATGCCAAAGATGTCATGATGACGTCATACCTCCGTGTTTGCAAATTATGGGTTTTATCATTGAAGACAGATATTTTTTTTTCTGAACACAGTGTAATTATTATTAAGTTTGTTTGAAATTTACACAATAGCTTTACACCATAATGTGTTTGCACTTCACTTATTGACTGTAGTTCTTAAGGACAGCTGATTGGTCCATTTTTCCAAATGCTGTGGAAAAACAGCTGAATAGAATTGAAAATTGTGGATGTCTCAGTTCAGTTTTTCTAGAATCATAACGAAACCAACTTTCAATTTTCTGCACATTCTTAGTGGTAGTAATAGTGGCAGTTGCAGGCTTAGCAGGGTCATTATTTTTTTCTATTTGCTTCAATTTTCAGCTTCTGCCACGCTTATTATGTGATCTGGTTTTTTCTACTTAATGCAAATGCAGATACTTGCATTGAGAGTAATGCCTCAAATTTCGATGTTTCTATATCAGTCTGCAGAGTTGACTTGCAGCTGGCTAAGTGTCTATTTTAGTTTTTCCTGCATTGATTACTTAGACAGTGTGGTAGTAATCATATAGAGTTGGAAATAAACTGCTGGCAGCAGTCAACTGATTACCGGTGTGTTGTTGTAGATATTATTCCGCAGCTGGTGAAGTACAGTCCAGACACCATGCTTCTGATTGTCTCCAACCCGGGTACGACAACTCGGAGCTTTGCGTAACAACCGTATCATTCTGTGATTCATCTCTCTCTGTGTATTGCATTCAAGCGTTGGATAGTCGAACAAGGTAGCCTGATGATAATTTAAGTCAAAGTGGGAAGCTTTGCTAACAGAATATAGACATTGCATTCAATGGACATCTTCATGGCTTGGTGGTGCAGTGTTTTGATGTTGGACATGTGATCAAGAGGTCATGGGTTTGGCTTGCTGTCGAGTGGCTGCTACAGCAGGCTCATGAGTCAACAAAGATTGTGCGTTTCACTGATAACTAGATTGTGAAAAAATTATGTCGAGGCTCGAAACTTTTCGACCGCCCCTTGTGCTGTATTCTATGTTCATCATAGTGATATTGTCCGTTGTCAGTGGACGTGATGACGTACGTGGCGTGGAAGTTGAGCGGTCTGCCAATCCATCGTGTGATCGGAAGCGGCACCATGTTGGATTCTTCGCGTTTCCGCTTCCAGATCAGCGAAAGACTTCGCATTGCGCCTCAGAACTGTCACGGATACATTATCGGAGAACACGGCGACTCCAGCGGTATGAATGATATCACATTTCACACACTCTTACCAGTAGGTGGTTTCGTGGTGTAACGGTAGTGTTCCGGACTTACGATTGAGAGATTGTTGATAGTCGCACTCCCGGTCGGGTTGCTATCAAGTGATTGCTACTCGGATGGGTGACTGTCTGTGGATAGGTAAACCATCCAGGTACGAAGGTCAACTCAGCCTTCCATCCCCTTGGCGTAGGTAAGTTGAGTACTGGCCTGTCTGGCTAATGTTAAGGTGGGGCACGTTCAACTGTATCAGGTGGCAAGTGACACTGTGTGATCCCATATGGCAGGTGATGCTCTGTAGCTTTGTGATGGTTTTTCTGTATAGAGCTATACACCATATTTAACCTTTAATCTTTGTTTTAGACATAATGCAACACTTTCATGAAGCGTTATCAGTCACAGCGTTGCTCTTGTAGACATAATTTTAGATTTGAATGAGTCAGCTCTGCTGCAGTATATTTTTGTACTTTGTATAGAATGGATATTACAACTATGAATGCTCAGCTATATTAGGCCGATGCACTTTCCCAGTATGCCATTGTGCCAAAACAATTTCTTAGAAACCCTGATGAACTTTTGATTGAAGCAGTATTGTTTACTTTGGTTCTTATCGTCCGCCAGTATGCTGAATTGAGATATCATAGAATTGTGCTGCATCTGTCAGGAAAATTTAGTGAAGATTTGTCCTCTTTGTGGCACAAAGGACATTGGGCGACTTCACTTATTGACTTAGACTTTCGCTGAGTCTAAACTTCGGTCTAAGTACCTACTTAAGTCAAAAAGTGAAGTGATTTCGCTGAGCAAAAACATGGCGACTATTTACAGTCCTATACGTACGGAAATAATAAAAAATGAAGTAGCAGAGACAAAGCAAAAACATAAAGCCTCCTGTTGCTACGTACGACTGGCCTGATAAATTAATTAAACTTTTAGTTAACAGCTTTTTTTTGGTGACATGCTATTGTGTGTGTGTGTATGTGCAGTTGCTGTCTGGAGTGGAGTGAACGTGGCTGGGACTCGTCTACAGGACCTCCACCCTGACATCGGCAAGGCCAACGATCCTGAGAATTGGGACCAGGTCCATCGTGATGTTATTAACAGGTAGTTGTTATTAACATGAGTAGTTGTGTTGATGTCACTTCAGAACGAAAATGATTTTTAACGAAACTGGACCAGGGCCTTTGTGGCCTTGGCCTTGTAGTATCTGGCGTCGGCCTTGGCCTCAAGGCATCTGGCTACGGCCTCATAGAAATTGGTCTTGTGGCCTTGAAAATTTACAGCATGCAGTACATGACATTAATTAATGTTCACAATCTGGCTGTCGACGCTCATCTCTGTTGTGTATTGGATGCTTTGGATTTACTTGAAGAATTTACAAGTGTTTCCGAACTGCAATAACTGCTGAAACTTTTAGGTTTGAACTTAAGAAGTTAAGACAAATCTTCATGTTGATGTTTATAGTTCATACACAATTAGTTGTTTTCTAACATGTTTGACCTCGACCATGGTCTCATAAATATTTTTGGTCCTTGGCCTCAGTCTATCTGTTTTATTTTCTGGCCTCATGCCTAGCTGGCCTTGTTAACATCTCTGAAGTGAACCCACGAGCAGTTTGAACCTATCAAAAACTACAGTTATTTGAAAAATTCAGATTGAACCTAACCTTTAAAAACCAATTCAACCACCATTAGTTTAACCTGCATCCAAACGATTGATTTCTGCAACAGCAGGCAATTTCAGATCAATATGAAGAAGTTAGTAAGAACCCTCATTTCAGTTTATACTAACTTGACTTTTTCCGATATGTGTCGACGCTAGTTGTCGTTTGTTACGTTTTGCCACCGTTGTGGTTGTTGTTGATGTTGTCAGTGCGTACGAGATCATAAAGCTGAAGGGCTACACAAGTTGGGCGATTGGTATCATGGTGTCGACACTGTGCAGTGCTATGCTGAGAAATCAACGTCAACTCTACACTCTGTCCACTAACGCAAAGGTATCATGTGCTGCCACAGCCAGTGAGATATAACAGAACTTGTGGCTGATTGCATGGTCGTACTAACAAGCTGCATTACGAGTCTTGTCTGTCTGTTCGTTCGTTTTTTTCTGTGCCATATGGGCTAGTAACTTGCAATTTGATAAAATCGGCTGACAGAATTGGCGAACCGTGTCGCATGGCTGACTTTATCGTAAACAACATATTGAGTAGCTAACCAGATGCTCACTCATTGAACTATTTGCTCGATTTAATTTATCATTATATGGTTTATACATGCAAAAATGTCATTCATGCTGTGACCGAATTGCAGCTTAGCACATGGAAAAAGTCAGCTGATATTGTAATCGGAAATTAAAGCTGTCGAAACATTAATTTTTTTTAATGCAACGCATTAAAGGTGCATGGTCACCAAAATTAACATATACATTTTATCCATTTTCCTGAAAGTGCAGAATTTTATGATAACTTTGACAGTAATATCGGCGCCCAGCGTTCTGTCAACACGGAAAAATTTACCTTTGAAGTCGA
>Ga0209367_1004659_pt1 | contig 18991 bp, 13 predicted proteins | sample WorMetLIZISLAND2_FD_187412 | JGI IMG/M metagenome (GOLD analysis project Ga0209367, IMG submission 187412) | Marine gutless worms symbiont microbial communities from Max Planck institute for Marine Microbiology, Germany - Olavius geniculatus... ... | reverse complement strand
ATGCTGGACGTAATCATTTGTGCAAATTTCGGTGTGGAAAAATTAAGGGGTTTGGGGAATACGAGGGGTCAAATTTTGGAGTTTCCCATTGAAATGGCTGGTCACCTTTACAACAGGGCTGGCGCTAACGCGCAGCCTGTGATTACAAAAAAGAAAACCTGTTTCCTTTGGACTGCATGCAGGCATATGGTTTCAAACAGCAAGCATGTGAAGAAAATAGCCTATTGGCCTAATTGTGTTATATCAGAGCAAAAAACTTCAACAGTCTACAATGCTATGTAAGGGCGATACGAGTCAAAACTCAAAAACAGCAAAAATGGTTTTAGGACGATATTATCCATAAGTGTCCAAATTTTTGTTATTTGATTTTATGACAACAAATTTATTTACTATTTTTCAGAATACCTCCGGGCGGGCAAAGTAAGTTAATGCAAAGAAAAAATTATGTGCGATGTAACAATGTCTGATGCAGCCAATTTTGTCGTTGAATAAGAACGGTTAGTTGCCATAGCAACAGGGGTTGTCATGGGACAAATTTAAATGACACCATCGTATAGCCCAGGCCCGAAAATATAGAGGGTAGTTGCAAACAGCGCAGAATTATCTTTATTACAGTAAACCTACAGCATTAAGCAGGCTATAACCAAAGTACAACTATCGAAACCATCAATAACAGATACCTTGCGTGAAGAGCATACAACAGACGAAACATTTTAACCAGAAGATTATAATATTTTTCGCTTATCCTAGTGTGCCTTTATGAGTTGTGGCCACTTCTGATCCATGGTTAATAAGCCCCCGACTCTCTACACAAGATAAACTCTGACCAAGTAGACAGCTTAGTCTACTGCATGGAATCAAAGAGAATGATAACAAATAACAACACAGGAAAAAAGCAAATGAGTACAAAAATGCAGAAAACAGTCGAATATTGCACGAAGGCAAACTATAGAACAGCAGCACAATAATTACATGTAGTTAATCACCAATGTACCGCTTTCTTCCATTAAACTCTAACGTATAAACTTTGGTTTAACCGGCCTTTTTCATTATCTGGTTTGAAACAGTGAGTGAGTGAGAGAGTGAGTAGTGTTTAACATCCCACCCAACACAGTATAAGTCATTTTGGGGACGACTGTTTCAGGCAATGCACATACACAAAAAATCTGATATGGAACACAAAACACAGAAAAGGACCTAAACCGAAAATTGTAAGAACTCGCCATTATAAGCGTGCACATGTAACAGTAATCACAGTTCTGCTAATATTCTATCTTATTGTCCAGACAGTCATCAATCTAAGAATGCCGTGTATTGCCAGTTTAAGGTAGGTCCCAAACCAATGTAATTGCTGAACCTTTTACGATCAAATCCAAACCTACACTGTCAATGAATCAAAAGAAAAACAGGCATGTTGAATTACAAATGCACAGGATACTTTATGATATCATACACTAGGTCGAAAATTAGTGTTTGTGGGCAGTGGCTTTTATCCCTCAAATCTGGAATCGAAATAGAGCGCAACTTCCCCTCCCCAGTTTTGGGCTCAGGTCCCCCCAATTTCTGACTCAATTTTCCCTCTCTGTTATGGGCCTCTTCCCCCTCTAGGCAGAAAGTTTTCTTAAGGCTGCTGATTGAAAAATTGGGGGAAGTAAAAAATAGGGGGAAAGTTTTAAGGGTGTAGTTTGCCCAGTGAAAATAGGGGGGAGTTTTCATCTACACCATTAACAAAACTCCCCCTATTTTTCACTGGGCGCAAGCTGCGCCCAACAGGTATAGGGATAGAAGCCACTGTTTGTGGGAAATCAGCTGTAGTTATTTCATGATGGCGAAAATATAGCAAAAACCAACACAAAACAGAGAAAATACGAATATTGCAGAATCTATGGTAAATGTAGGAATAAACTGAAATATTACAAGAATAAACTGTGGGGTGAGAAGTCTAACGTATGAGGTTACTATAAGGGCTGAGTGTAAACAGTACAGAATCTGTCATCAGAAAAATCAATCTTAGGTGCACATTATTATGAATTATCACAAGTAAACAAATAAGTAAATTTATAAAGCACGAGCGTGACCAGTGGCGTATTTAGGATTTGGCAAAGGGGGGCCATGGCGAGCACGCGAGCCTATATTGGGGGTCTGGGGGGCGAAGCCCCCCTGAAGCTGAAACACTTTTTGTTTTTGAATGTTCAATGGAAACCGCAAATTCGCCCATTTTTCCGAAATTTGGAAACGCAAAAGACCATCAAACATTGTTGAATTTTGCAATTCTTGCTGAAAAATGGCAAAAAAACGCACCTTTTCATATAAAGTCGCCTGTAAAAAATTTTCATGGTCGGGCCAAAGGGGGGACCATCGCACCGTGGCCCTCCCCCTAAATACGCCACCGAGCGTGACGAGCCCTATCAAATTCAAGGCCACCGATATTTGGACATGTCTTATAGTGTAGCCAAGGTAGCCGAGATGAATGTCCCAATCACTTCATTGAAAATCATATCAGAAGGAAAGCAGAAAAACGGCCAAAAACTTTCTTGCTTGCTTGCTAAGCTGTCATTCCACTGAAACTGTTCTGTGAGGCTAAGACGCACCAATTTGTTCCTGACTGTGGCTCTAATTCCACCCTGGACCAGATTGGGGACCTTGCTCCCCAGACCCTCCTCCTCACCTCCCACCTCAATCACTAGCACCTCCCACCTCACTAGCAGCTTTTTTTCAACCTAAGAGCCCCATTATTGAAAACGGATTGACGCCACTGTCTGTAGTAATATGGAAAGTGTTGTAAGATATTGTTGTCATTGAATATATGTTGTCATTGGGTATTTTTGGGTATTTATTCACTATGGCGCAGTGAAAAGTGACATAAAAAGGCCAGCAAAAATGAAAACTTTCTGTGGGAACAGGTGAAAATGGATCTGAAGTGTGTAGCGGATGAGACTAAAATCTGATCCTCATGTATACATCTAGTACAAATAGGTACACGTCAGTAAATAAGTAGTGTTTATTCACAAAATGTTCATGACTTGGCCAGCTGAAAGTAGACAGGTCTCATATTTGGTGCAGGATAGAGCTCAGTGGAGACAGTTCCAGAACCGATCTTCGTCGAAACCTTCTGGCTTTTCAGTATTGTCTGCACCTAGGCAGCGAACCAATAATCACTAATTTTTTGTACTCATTACTAATACAATTTCCAGCCCCATAACTAAAGCAGCCAAAACACAATGTAGAAAAAATTAATGAACTCAGCCTTCTATCCCTCCAGAGTAGGTGAATCGAGCACCAGCTTAACTGGCTACACTGCACCATAATGTGGCCAAATGCACATTCTAGTGCACATTTCAACTTTAAATCTCTTCTAGATCCTGACGAATAAAGCACTGCTAAGTAATTAGCCAATCAACAAGCTGATCACTCACACATACAACCATACCCAGTGCAGTCTGAATATTCATTCAATCCTCTTAATTAGTGGCATCATGACAAAACAGACAAATGGCAATTGCCTTCCCCCTAGGAAATTTTAGCCTGTTAAAAAATTCTACTTGCAGACATAACACTTTCAAAAAAAAGAAATTAAAAAACCAAAAGTCCCCATTTTCGGAAAATTTAAAATAGAGTTAGAATTTTGAACACCCATATCACTTCTGTCAAAAATTAGCAACTTCCTGCCACCAAAACCTTTTAACCCACAATGTCGCTATTCTTAGCTAGCTGCATAACGGCACGACATATTTACCCTCTTCAGTATGTCACACACCGACAGTTCGTGGGCGAACTTGTGTGCAACTCGAATTAGCGCACGATACATGTAGTTCGAGCAGTCAAAGCTGCTCGGCTCAAACATAGCTAAACACACAGAATTCACCAATTCACATATAAACGACTACATTTTTCTTGTGCAAGATGAGGTATGACACAAGTCACGACCATCTCAATGAGTGGCTGAAATCTTCCTTTTACCAAAACCGTTTATGTACTTTCCACAACAAAAGTGTGAAACTAAACTGCACACACACAAATTTACTATCAAAACTGACACATTTATCAAAAAATTCTAATTACAAGTTAAAATATTGAACTACTGGTATGATCAACTGCATTGTCACTGTTATGTGCAAGTAAATAAATAAATAAATAAATTTATAAAGCACAAAGCCCACCAAATCTAGCAAATATAATGCAACTGTCACTACTACAAAAGTGATAATTTCGCCATAAGTAAACAAAAAAAACAGCCACCAATCAGATACACGTAACTGTGGCTGATGAATAAATCGGTGGTGCACTGATCTCAATAACTTGCTAACATCAAAAACCAAAATTGTGGGTTTTGGTCATTGAAACTTTTCAGCTGCTGGTCCATCAGCATGAAAGAATTTGCTGTTAGAACTCAAGAACATGTCAATGACAGTTGGACAAATCATTTGCCAGCTAAAGACACTAAAGCTGTATCTATGCATCTACTATGCAACAGTGCAGCAATTTTCTAAATTTCCCATTAGACTGCCTGGTGTCCTCCCACTTTGCCTAATCCCACGAATACGGGGCCAGTGTATCACGCGGTGTGCCTGTTTACTTCCCAGCGGCGAAGCCGGTACCAAATTATATCGCTTGGTGACAGAGGCACATGTGTGTGAACAACTTGCCTAAGATCGTTACCCGACAGTGTCCTGGTGCGAAGTCAAACCTGCACCTCTGAGTGATCTCAAGATTACAAGTCCAGCATGTTATCGTTAGACTACCAAGCCACACCAGTGACAGTGGTAAGGTAATTTTAATAACAACTGCTTGTCATTATTATCTTGTTATGGCACATTGGAAAATGCCCCTGCTATCAAAACAAGTAGAAGAAGATTCGCATATATGCATAGACAGCTAGGTCCTTTGTGAGAAAACTCATTCCTTTTGGCCCAATTAAGCTAGCATACACCGCAAATAGGCCAGATGGCTGGCTCGAATTAACAGCCAGCACCTTTAACCGACTAGATCAGTATACCAGCAGTCCTGGCCACAAGGCCTACTGTTATGCAGAACTTGCTATTTCTTCCCTAGAGAAGCCACAGAGGGTAAAAGGCTGAGTCAACCATGTTGGCTTGACTTCATACCGTAGAAGTCACCCATCGAAGTACTAACCGGGCCCGCCACAGAGTAACATCGTTCATTTGACTCAATGCGTTACCGACACGCCACATCACCAACTAATTGACCAATTGGCTGAACTGAAATGAGTTGCATCTTACTTGGAGTGAGAGAAGTGAAAACAATCATGTCAGACCAGAGATCCTGAGCCTTCAACAGCAGATCACCATCGACATTGTCCAGCAGCATTGCAGCTTCACCACAGCTCACTGAATGAATGAATAAACGAATAAATAAATGAGCAAATAAATAAACAAATCAATTGGTCAATCAGTGAATGAGTCAATAAATAAATCAATAATTATACCATCAATCAATCAATCAATCAATTAATTAATTAAATCAATCAACCAGTAAATCATTCAGTAAGCATAACACTTAGGCAAACATGAACAACGTTACTAAAGGAAAAAGCATGAAGTCAACCACAAACTACAAACAAATCGGTAAGGTAAGTATTTGCCAAAACATGTTCATCATCACAACCTCAAGTTGTTTACCATCTTAACAACAACAAATACCCATCTATCACTTGAAGACGGAGTCGTGACAAAACCTGGACACAGTGATGTAGGCTTAGATTTAAAAAATAAAGTTAAGGATAGGATTGAAAATTAGAGTTAGGGATAGGGTTAGAGATTAGGGTTTGGGAAACGGCTAGAGATTGGTTAGGGCTAGGGATAAGGGTTAGGAATAGGGATAAAGTTTGGTAAAGGTTAAGGTTAGGGTTATGGATTATGGATTAGTAATAGAGATAGGGTTAGGGTGAAAGTTAGGGTTAGAATTAGGGTTTGTGTAGCGGGCAAGTTCTGACAGTCCACATTTTGTCGATCAAGCTTTTGACAAGAAACCCTTGGGGCCTAATAACAGAATTACCCAGGAATTTCTACAAGACATTTCTAAATTATTCTTAAATCAGCTACATTTTTCTTTCTTTTCTAAAACTTTCAAAAGTAGAATTATGGAGAAAGACTTACGTATGAATTGCTAGTTCACAACCAGCAGCGATTCATAGTATATACACTATAGGGTGGGCCAAAAAACGTGCCACTTAACTTTTGTCTATATCTTTGCCAATTATTGACCAATTTTCAAAATTCTTTCACTGGCACACTCTGTAGAGAATTTGTGATAATGTGGTTATTATAGATCCCACCACACCACAAATGCGTCTCTACACTACCTTGTGAAATGTCAATGAAATATGCATGCATAATGATAATAACAAACAAACATTTTGGTAAAATTGAAAAAAAAACACTTCAGATCAACATTGTAATGAATGGTCTGTATGACACTACTGTGTGAGTAAAACACAGTCTAGTGTCATATGAATCATTCATCTCAATGTTGGTTTAGGAGTTTTTTTCACATACCTACATTTTTGTTATTATCACTAATTTTTGCTTATATTTATATTTCACAAGGTAGTGTAGAAACGCTCGGTAGTGGCTCGGTAGTCTAACGGTAATGTGCCAGACTTGTAATCCTGAGTTCACTCAGGGGCACAGGTTCGACTCCGCACAGGGACACTGTCGGGTAATGACCTTAGGCAAGTTGTTCACATACATGTGCTTCTGTCACCAAGCAGTATAATTTGGTACCGGCTTCACCGCTGGGATGTAACCCCGTATCCGTGGTCTCGCAGTGTAAAAACTGGTGTCTGGCTGATGGCTAAGGAAACGAAGATCAGCGCCGACCCATGGGCCTTAAGGCTCGGGAAGGACTTTACATTTTTTTTACATAGAAACGCATTTACCGTGTGGTGGATTATATAATAATCACATTATTGCAAATTGTCCGCAAAGTGTGCCATCGACAGAATTTTGAAAATTGGTCAATAATCGGTGAAGATATTGACAAAAGTAAAGTGGCACGTTTTTTATGGCCCACAGTGTAAGTAGTATATAAATAGAAACACAACTGTGTTTGTGACTTCTCTACAAATTCTATAAAAAATAGAAGAGAAAGAATTCAATATTGTGTCTGGTTCGATCTGGTAAGATTTTCAGAAAACCACAACTAAGCTAACTTTTCACTTTGTGTACATCTGTCTTTTCTATTTGATCATACCTGGCTTAGCCATCTGGAAGCAGAGTATCTTCGGTTTGCCGTCCAAAGCTCGGCAATTGTCAGTGTTAAAATGTGGTAAAATATCAGTCTTGATGGACACAGGCTGGCCATCAGTTCCAAACACTCGACCTCCGTGATCTCCAAAACCCATGAAGAAAAACACGAAAGCATCACAGTTCATCAGTTCTTGACGTCTTGACAATTCTTGAATCTTTGCCTTCAGATCCTAAACACAATAGTTTGACAATTTCAGAAAATAACTCAATCAGAACCAACACCCAAAAAATGAAAAAAAACAACAAATTATTTACTATTATTTAAATTCTTTGAAAGAAAAAAACTTGCAATTTTTTCGTCATGTTATTTCTTGAAAATAAAAACACAAAAGCTTTAGTGCCAATCATGTAGAATAACCCACCAAAAATACTAAATGATAACAAAAAAATATTTGCAAAGTCGTCAGAAAAGTCAAGAAGTTAAATGCAATATCCAATTATCTGTTATATCTGTATCATAGTATATCCACGGTAAAATGCCTTCTGGACTGGATCAGCCATCGAATACAATATACAACTGACAACAGGAAATCGTGTTGACACTATTCTACTGTTGACAGAATTCTGTAGGGGTATGCAATTTGCAAAATTTGACTTCAGTTTGGTTTACAGTTCCATTTGTCAAAAAACCCAGTAATTTTTAGTTTGGGTTTCGGTTATTTCTGTTTAGGTTTCGGTTTTGCAAAAACCCGCAGTTTTCGGCTCAGTTTTCGGTTTTTAGCTGTGCAAAAGCCAAATTTTGCTAACAGTTATGATTCATCTACTTAACTGTGAAGCTACAAACCTGAGATACAAGGCAGACAGACAGACAACTTTACATGTTTGTGTGTCCCATAGTCATCCAACTAGAATTAGTGATCCAACTAGACAATACGATAAAATAGGCTTACATCAGCAAGCAGACATCCTTTCCATGCTAACAAATGTCGAGGACATTCTTGATTTTTGCTGAAGCTAGACAGTGTTTCAGAGTGTAATCTGCAATAATACTGTTACTTGCTACTATGTTGGCTATCTTCTTCTTTTGGAGGTGGCATGGACGTTGCCGTAGATACGGAGACATAATCCGATGCTGGTTGTTTACATTATGCTAAAGCTCCACTGATGCCATACAAAAATTTAGTATAACTTAATATCTATGCTAATGTTTATCACAGCTGGCTGTCATTCCAAAAATTTTAGTTTACAGTTCCAACAGCCAAGGCTGATCTCCAAGTACCCACAACACGACTAAAGTACTTGACTGAATAGCATGAAAAGTGTGAAAACTGTCTTAAAACTGAACCGCGAAAACCGAGTTTTGGGTTTTCTAAATTTAATTTCGATTCTGTTAGGTTTTAAAAACCAAAAACAGAAATTTTCAACAAGTTCGCAACACCCGTAAAATTTGGTTTCAGACAGGGATCAAGGAGAGCACATCACCTCTGCTGTGTGGTTGGTTGACCATTTAATTTGGTTAAATCTGACATTTTTAAAGAAATTGTTCACGTCGACACCGCTAATGCTGGAGCCTATCTCTTCTCGTTGCCCTTGTCGTTCAATCGCAGTGTTCTGTATGATTACTGCAAAACCGTTGCTTATCACAGCATCCTGTATCCATCAGCACACACCAAAACATGCCAACATAATCGGCATTATCACCAAAATCCCCAACAAACAGATACAGATAAAAGAATGAGCAAAGTGGGCATAATTGGCCCACAATAAAATATTTCATGGAAAAATAATCGTCTATTATTTTCTAACAGTTTAAATGTTTAAAGTCTTCAGTTTGACACAACACAAAAACTATGGGTGACCACAGACACATGCATCATTCTCACAAGGTTTCGATATCCAGCGAGTGACCCTGTCCCTTGATCTTTGAATTGAAAATTGGCACACCTATTACTCCTATTTTATAAAGAAATGTTCGCATTAGTTTTCATTTATCTTCGTCTCTCCATTTTCAAGTAAAGAGCTTGTATAGGACAGATATACAGATAAACAGAAAAATTAATCCATAGTTAACACATACAACATAATGACCACATAATAAATGCTAGTCTTGGCACATTTTACTGGAAATGATGAATATAAAAACTCTAGTGGTACATCATTCTTGCTTTATGCAAACTAATCCTGTTCTCTGTAATGTCATCTGTCATTTTCTTGTATATAGTCTCTGCCTTTCTTTCTTTCTTTCTTTCTCTCTCTCTTCCCCTCCCCCCTCTCTGTCTCTGTGTTTACAAGTGAAATATTTAAGTGAATAAAGTTTAGTATAATATTCACACTAATCTAATCAGAGTAACTGCAAAAAACTGACCAAACAGGCATGTGAGCAGCTGAGTTGCTGCGATGAGAATTGGACATTCATAAAACTGTCTACACAGAATATCCACGTGAACAAAACAATCAAACATAAACAGATAAAACCTCTGTCAGCAATGACAACTTTGCATGATTTAAGCACATTGCGATAATGCTAAAGCTCAACAGCAATAAATCAAGATGTAGTGTAGGGGACTGCAACAATATGACTGGATGTAGCAATGTCGGAAATTGTTGTAAGGCATTTTCCACAGTAGCCATTTTAACAAGCTAAGTTTTGAGAAACACCAATTTTTGTAGTTTCACTTCCTTTATCTCAGATGTAGCGGTGCAATTTGTTCTAAGGCTGCAAGTTGCTCGGCAAAAATTACAGGCAAAGTTTCATCACCAAACTTTTTCGTTGCATTTAGCTGATATACTACTTTAAAAAATGCTTTGCTCACTGTAAAATTTACTACTGCATTTTTAGCAGAACTTTTTCCTTTTATTGGCCACAGAAAACAATAATGACAACAAAGGTGACAATTGTGTGAAAGCCAATTGTTGCCTCACACCACAAGATGCAACTAGAGCATGATACACGGAGAAAAAAACATACACACCAGCAGAAGAGGTGAGAACAGCATCGATAACATCCATGACATCATCCTCTGTCTCTGTTAGTGATATATCCATCGCCTGGACTGGTGGCGTTAATGGGAGTGTTGAAGATGCTCCAGAACCACATGTGCCACCCCCACTGCTGGAATGTGTCTCATTAGCTGCCACACTGCTTGGAGCAGCTGATTCATCAGCTGGAAGAGCTGGATGGTAAATACACAATTTCACATCGACGCAATATCACAGTCAACCAGCCATTCCAATTCAGCATTCATAAACCACCCACGCCAGCACATATACAAAACACCCCAGTGGGCTTTATTAGGTAAATCCATCTGAAAACCCACCAAAAACCTACCCACAAAACCCACCCCAAACTTAATCCAACTTCGGCTTCTTGTCCCACTAGTAATGGAACATTTTATTATGATTAAGTTTCCAAACTACTAAAGCTGTTAATCTGCAAATTTGTGGATATTTATTTGAAGTGGAGAGTAAACACCAATGACTCAAAACACACAAAAACCACATACACATCAAGATGGGCCTTTTTTTTAAAAAAATGGATTTTTTTAAAACCCTGTTCCAAACATCATCTTCCAACTATATATTTGGTGCTCCCATGAAAACCAACGTGCTGGCAAAATTAACCAGACAATTTTCTGTGTGCCCAGTTTCTCTAATATTTTTGATTAAAGGTTTTGGAAAAAGTTAAAGCAGAAAAAACAGCAAGGAAAAGACTGCCAAAAAACTTCAGCACATTAAGCCAATAAAGGCTAAACAAAATTAAATCAGTATATGGCTCACACGAACCAAATGGCTAGTAAAAAGACCCACTTCATACAAAATGACTGTTTTCTTCCTTGTCAAAACTTATAACTGTGATCACCAATGAGAAGGTAACACGGCTGAGTCAATATAGTAATACAACTATACCAAATTCCAAACTATAAGTTGGCACCTATTATATTACCACTGTCTCAAATGTAAAACAAAAATGCAATGTAGTGTAAAAAGTCAGATGATTTAGGTATGGTGTCGGAACATGAACATTACATTGTCTAAATACCAGCTGATAAAACACAAACATTGGAAATTACACAGAAATGACAAACAGATGCCTGAAGGAGTTAAAGCTGGCACAGAAGGCACGATGTTCGTATGAGACGACATCCCACGTGCTGCTGCTGAACTGCTGGAGGTGGCACTGGCAATAGGGGCTGCTGACGGAGCCAATGCCGAGTGTTGTTCAGAGTAACTGGAAGCCTGTGCATGACTATTCTGAGATCTCCTGGCATCACGTATCTGAACCAGCGCAGCAGTCTTATTACGATCAAGCACCTCAGCGACGTGTTCTTGATCGGTCTCCACCAGCGCTTCGATGAATGCATCATATGCCTTGGCACTGCGCCGGCTTATCATGTCAAGCAGTTTACCCACCTGCTGCTTCTTCACCGTCGTCAGCTGCAAATATTATGCAAAAGCCATAAGGCTAGCAGAATTTTTGCTTGCAAGGTTTGACTTTCCACTCCCTTCCTCTGCTCTTCCCTTTCCCTTCTCCTCCATTTTCATTTCCCTTCCATTTCCCTTTCCAGTCGTTTCTTTCTCCCAGATTCAGGTACGGAGTCTGGGGAGCACTGTAAGCTCCCCAGCACAGTCTGGGCAGCCACAAATGCATTTTGATGCATTTAGATTAGAGCTCTCAAAATACATTGTGTGCCAAAAATGTACAAGTTTATGTGCAATGCAAATAACTGTGTTTTGTTGATTTGACAAATGAAAAAAATCCCAACATTTAGAGAAAATTTGAACCAGTTAACTCCCCTCCTCCCAAATCCTTTGAATATGGCCTTGTTAGTATTATTAGTTTATTAAACATGTGTTTAAGCAATAGGACAAATCAAAACCCCCAAAAATGAAACAATAAAACAACTACAATCACATACAAATTTAAAAGAATTGCACACTGTATATAATATTTAAGCTAAATCTTAACCAAGTAACATGACATTAGACCCCTCAGCTGCGCTGCTGACCCTAATTCAGCTGGTTGCAGCAAAATTCAGTAAGTTAGCCGGCGTGCCGTCGAAAATTCGGCCGATGGCAGCATCAACATTTTCTGGCAATGGTGGCGGCGCTGAGTCGGTGTTACTCAGCCGAATAATGAAAAATTAAAAAAACACATCCTTAGTCAACACTAGCACCCAGAAATGTACAAATGTGTGTGACAGGCCCAGCCATTGTGCTTATTTGACGAGATAGCTAATCTGCAATAAATTTTAAAAAATGAAAAATATCAAACCAAATTTAAAACCCTGGAATATATGTAGGACATTATATGGCAAGTTTCTCTCACACAAGAACGATTCGGACGAAAACACGGTAAATGCATCAAAGCTGTCAAGAGCGGACTTGATGAGCAAACTATTTATGTAGCTCAGCAAAACTGCCAACCTACTACTAGAATTGCTGTTTCAACAATTTGCGCACAAACCATAATTTCTTCTTCCATGCTATCCGAAATGTGGTACCCTTGTCTCAGATGAGCAAGAAACGCGGCAGTTGGGGTGACATTGTTGACCAAATGCACTCGATTTTTAACTAACGAATTCTTCTGCGCTGCAGACATAGCCATTTTGCCTAGAACAAGACAACAGCATGTCAGCATTGTCAGCCAGGTCACAAAACCTCACAAATTCTGTGAATTGTCAAATGAAACTAAAGATAAATGAGCAGTAATTTATATTTGCATGTATTATCATATTATCATTATATTAAAACTGTGTATATACAAATAAAAAAATAATTTAAAATACAGTTTACAATTAAGGCACAATTTAATCGGGGACACATACAGAGATTGTGCTGTTTTACAGACATGTGGGCCAGGCCCTCTGGAAAGATTTAGGTGTTGGTCCATTTTCCGTTAGAAGCAGCCCACAACAACAGGGCTGCCAAGTCGAAGGTTCAAAAAAGTTAAAGGTGGTGTTATAGCTTTTTATAGGAATGAACCCATCACACAGCTACGGAGCATCACCTGCCATATGGGATCACACAGTGTTACCTGCCGCCTGACACAGGTGAACATGCTCCACCTTAACCCCAGCCAGATAGGCCAGTACTCGATTTACCTAACCCGGAGGGATGGAAGGCTGAGTTGACCTAGGCGGCTGGTTGCATACCGAGATGGTTTACTTGCCCACAGACAGTCACCCATCCAAGTACTAACCCGACCCAGCATAGAGTAACTTTGTTGATCAGATGAAACGTGTTGCCGCTATGCCAAACCACCACCACCCATTCTAACCTCGTCACTAGGTCTCTCGATCACCAGCTCAAAGTCAATATTATCACCCACTGATGATGAATGGCCCGATTTGCTTTTATTACTTAAGTTGCACTAAATTTTGGTCAGTTAACTCTAAAAAATAACTAAAATTTGTCGCCACAAAATGTCATATTTTATGACTATAATGCACCGAATTTGATATCAACTATGGCTCAGCACCAAAATACCAGCCCAAGGTTGGGGTTAAAATTAGTCAAAAAACCCTAACCTTCAGAACAGTGAAGCTTCAGAATAGTGGACCCAAATCCTGACCCCAGACTAGTGGGGGGCTCACAGTGCTCCCCCCAGACTCCATATGTGCATTAAAAGGGTCCTACTAGAATAATGCAAAAGAGGGAGAGGAGAAAAGAAAGAGGTGGAAGAAAAAGATGGAAAGAAGAATAATAGAAGGAGGATGGGAGCAGGATGAAAGGAGGGAAGGAAAAAGCAGAGGAAAGAATGAATCGCGTAGAGCGGGGGGATTATCACCCGCACTGGCGAATAACTTGGCAGCCCCACAATACAGAAACATGAACGACCATTAAACTGCCACCTCATCTGTTGTAATCACATTTAAAATGTAAAATTCTGGTTATTTAAAATTTTAAGCAATATAATATATGCTATAACGTCAATTCTCAGCACCAAAACATCAACAAACCAATGACCACTGACAAAATTATTTTGCTCGGAAATTCCCATCATCATACACATCGATATTTTTCCTGGAAAAACCCATCGTGGTGTTTATTTACGTCTGTGTTCACGTGTTAGCGTATTTTTCTCCTTTATTACGTGTTAAAATGAGGTTTATGTGAATCTTTAGCTTTCCTGCTATCAGAAAGCGTTTAGAGGAAACTTTGTTGAAGTAATTACCAGATAGGCTACCTTGCATAAGGCTGGCAGAAACTGTGGTGAAAGAAACAAGTTCGGCTTCCTCAACACGCAAATTTGTCATCATACCAAATTGTTATTATTAGGCTTTAATTGTGTGATTACTCGCTTATTTCTCAGCTTTAATATATACGTTTTCATACATCAATTTTCACGGCATATATCCAAAAGTAAAAAGATGCTTCCGTGATAATTCACGGAAAATAAGTAGTCGATTGTGGCTATCTGCCGTGAATTTTCACAGCAGATATAATCTTCGCTGATTAATAGTTACTACAATTAACGTTATACTTGACAAAAAACAATTTTCGAAACTTTCCTAAGATATTTTTCAAAGATCTTCCTATATGTCAAGGGCCAAATTTTTGAAACTTCTTTGGAAACTTCTTAGGAAGAATTTACGAAAATATGTAGGAAAGCACTAACCTTGTCCTACGTTCACACTAAATGAGCTAATAACGGCAAAATAACGTCTTTTTATTGGGGTATTGCTCTTTGACGCCCTCGTTCGAGGGGAACCCCTGCACTCAGAGGCACGAAATTTTGTCACGAAAAACTAGAGACCTTGAGGCAGCCCATGATGAAGATATCGTGATCCTAGCTTGCACCGTTTTGATACAGCTCACGAGTGTGACAGATGGACAGACGCCCAGGCCATGGCTAAGATGCTTCTCAGATGCGCGAAGCATTCTGCTATCGTGAGTAAAAATTATGGGTGGTCACGAAACTGGGGGGCTTGGAGCAAAACTGGGGGCCTGTGCCAATGTAAATGTCAGTGTCAGTGTCAATGCCCTCTTAGCCTAAGCCTAAAACCGCCACTGCAGTGCATTTGTTCATGTTGTTATTGTTGACGTATATATGGATGCATGTTTTCACCTCAGTTTTGGTCCGCTATATCAAGGGGCTGCCATAGCGAAGGTTTGCAACATCATTGCCGCTATTGCTGCCACCCCTGTACTACCGCTTCCATCAAAAACGACATTTAATCCTAACCCTAAACCTAACTTACAAACCTAAGATTAATTCCATGCCTATGGCAGACTTTCGTTATGGTGGTCCCTCGCTATAGCGGGCCATTTTAACCTCTGCTTCTACGCTAGACAAAAGGTTGTTTACTGATGCAAGGCTTAGAACTTCGCTGACACCATAGGCTACCTGCTTGCTTTGCATTAATTCTGAATTTTTGTTTTTTTTTACTTTATTTTTAATTTTTTTTATTAAACACTTCTTTTTTGAAAGTGGTCAGTGGACCAATACCAAAATTGGGGGATGCATGACTCTTACCCAAAGGAATTGGGGCAAAATTACAGCAAGATCTGTTGAGGGGTTATGGAGGGAGGGGCATTTATAATCAACAACTTGATGTGTCAGCAGTCGTAGACGAAGACAGACTTATGATGCTGGGCATTCTGACTTTGGGCCTTGCTTTAAATTTCTAATTGTACTTCATATTTTTCATGATAATAGCTACGTTAAGAACACACTTGAGTTGACTCAGCATGATGTTTGCATCGAGGGTCGGTAAAATTTGCACATCGGGGCAGATTTGCACCTTTGGGGCACATGTGAATAGCAAAATAGATCTGAAGATTCAGCCTGCGATCTGTCTTGTCTACAAACTATACCAACCATGCGCCAATATGTTCTACTTGCTTACTTCACTGTACTTCTGCTGTCAGCTGATGGGGATTTTTGTGTCATTTTTTTAGGTATAAGATGTTAGTAGTTACAGGAATAAAAAAGCAGCATGCCTAAACACAAAGTGTTCCGAGATTCTGATTCGGACGATGAAGAGCACGATGCTTGTGAAGATGTGGGATCCTCGGGTGAAAACTCACCCTCACCGTCAGATGGTGAGTGGCTGATGACAACACAGTTGCTGTCACTTTTTGTGCGTGTCCGGCTCTTTCACACCTCTGCTCATTCTGTTTCTTGCTGACTTGCAGCATGGTAGATTGACCCCTTCCCATCTTGTGGCATTTAATATTCATATACAGTTTACACACATGTGGAAGAGTCGATAGGAATGAATTGTTAATGTGAGGGCCCTTGAGGGGTGAATGTATCGGGTGGCAAACAAGCTAAGTTTATGTGAACAAGCCTGGGGTGAATCGACCAGGGTGCGAATCAGCCAGAGGCTGAACCAGCACAGGTGCAAAAGAGCCATAAAGCTTTCTACGTAATTATGTTGCTTTTTTCTGTCTCAATAATGCATCAATGACTTCTCTGCAAGATTGTTGTAAAGATTTGCACATGAGTAAACAAATTTTCCAACAGCTTATTTTGCAGAAGTCAGATGTACAGTTTTTATGCACGAGAGCTAGCTATGGTAATTGTGTGTCACGTGTCTGTCTGTCAGTTTGTCTCTCCGTCCGTCTGTCACGATACAGTACCGATCCAAGATCAGGTGAGATAGAGACTTTGGGTTTTCACCATAATTATGATAAATGTACAAAACATCAGTTTATACACTTGTTAACAGCAACATAAAAAACTCACACACCGAAAACAGCAAAAATCACAAAAGGTGATATTGCCAGCATCACACTGACTGTGTGTCAGTGTGTTGCTGCTCACATACTCTTTGTTCATATGAACATTATCTTGTAAGAAACAGAATCTGTTTTGAATCTGTGATCCATATTTATGTGATGTTGTGTGATTATTTTCAATGCAGTGGAGAAAGAATCATCCCGGAGCTCAGACAGTGAGGCGGGGCCAGAAGCGGTGATGTTCAAAGACAGCAGAAAGAACGTTCTCGACCGAGTCAGAACTGCCATTCGCCAGATTGAACGTGATCGGCAACAGTTGAAGGCCAAGCGTCAGAAGAAAGATACAGTCTACAAACAGCAAAAGGTATGCCTTACCTTACACTTTAGTTCATCCCACATCTTCATGTTAACCCCATTCTGCTCTGTCTGTCACAAGTTTTTTGGCTTCTTTTCACTCAGAGTCTGTGTCTGATGATGTTCAGTTGTTCAATGTCCATCCAGTTTTTGCTTGGATGTCCCAGCTTTCTCTTGTAGCTTCTTATCTTCTGTTATATAGCCTGACGAGCTATTTTGGAGTCCTCTATTCTCAAGACATGTCCCAGCGGCTTCTCAATTCTTTATTTAGTAATAAATTGTAATTTTCATAAAGCATTTTTTCTGATCCCAATATGGAAAAACAAAGTGAGATATTATTTGCTTCCAATTTGCTTGTGGTTTATGAATATGTTTATTCGCCACTCAGGCAGAAATACAATACCACCAAACATGTTTATGCAGGGCCGTAGCTACATTGAGGCATGAGGAGACACTTGCTTCCTCGTTCTCAGACCATTTCCAAAAATTCTATCACGAAACAAGAGTTTCAGCTAAGTGAATTTTGAAAGCTTCACCCCCAGACCCTCTACTAAAAGTATAAATTTTTCGTTAGCAATAGACCCATAAGCCAGCTAGCCCTGAATTTCACGGTCGGCTTAGCATTTTTGTGGCTGAAGTCCCGGCTTAGCTGCGATTTTTTCTTTGCCGGCAACTTAGCAAAAAATTTTGGTGGCTGGCAGCCAGCTAAGTCGGCGGTTTAGGGCAGTGATGGATCCAAGGAGGGGTGGACGTGCGGCCGCCCCACCTTTCTTGAGCCCCTTTATATGCTCTGTCGAACTGCTAATTAATAAGTTGTGTATCAGAAACAAGAAATCTGAGCTAATGCTCATGAGACGCGCGAGAGCTTATGGCAGTTCCTGTTCGCAGCTAATACCGGTTTATCTCCATCCATTTCATCACACTTCACTCTTCTGCAGCCAAAAATGGCACAAAATCACTAAAATCCTCTATTTTCCAGGTTCAAGGTCATCAATGTTGATACCATTAATACCATTAACATTGCTTGTTATGATAATATAGCCAAATTTTGCCAAAAAACCACGTCATTCAACGCCATCTTACCTTAGGTTACCGCTAAGACAGGTTACTCGCAACTTTAAACCTTCCTATAAAATCCGATGTTGTATTTTAAGGCTAAAATGCACCATATTTAATTTCTGCTGGGGCTCCGCCACAGACCCTGCTGGGGAGCTTACAGTGTGCTTCCCCAGACCCCCTAGCTGGATTCAAGTGATTTTACTTTTAAAGGAAGGGGAAGGAAAAGGAAAAGGGGGAGGGAAAGGGAAAGGAGGGGAAAAGAGAAGGGGATCAAAGGGAAGAGGGGGAGGAACAAGGAGGATCTTTCGCCCCCCCCCCTTGGCTGAAGCTTAGATTCGCCACTGTCTTCGGGTCTAGTTAGCAAGCAAATAGGCTACAGACAGCTGGATAGATCTAAGCATAGCAGTTTTCGTCTGCCTGTGTAAATCTTTTAGTATAAGATTTTAAGGTGCAATATGTTGCGCTTGCATGTTGCGTTGTACTCGCTAATTGTTACATACAGATTGCAAACAGAATTAGGCTTGCGATGGCCTGTAGCTAGATACAGATGAACATGGAAGACTTCAGTGTTTGACTGTCAAGCATGTGTATCACAAAACAAGAGTTTCAGCTAAGTGATTTTTGAAAGCTTTTCAGCTTCTGGGGCCTTTACCCCAGACCCCCCCACCGGGGCTTTACCCCTGGAC
>Ga0209367_1004658_pt1 | contig 18992 bp, 12 predicted proteins | sample WorMetLIZISLAND2_FD_187412 | JGI IMG/M metagenome (GOLD analysis project Ga0209367, IMG submission 187412) | Marine gutless worms symbiont microbial communities from Max Planck institute for Marine Microbiology, Germany - Olavius geniculatus... ... | reverse complement strand
CAACTGAAGTTCGGACAACGAGCGTTTTCCTATGCTGCACCAGCTGCGTGGAACAGTCTGCCACCATCACTTCAAGAACTATCTGACACTGCGTCATTCAAACGAAACTTACAAACTTTACTGTTTCAGCGAGCTTTTTATCTCTGAGTAGTTTTTACTTTTTGTACGTTATTCTTAGGTTTTATTTTAGTTTTTAGGCGTGTTGTACACCACTGGTCACTTTTGCAAGTGGTTTTTCTTCATTGACTGATTGACTGATTGAACAGCACGGACGGTTGGATGACGATAGCAGCACTCAGACGGGCCTAGCAACGACAGGGCAGCGTAGAAGTCTTGCGCCAGCAGTTCGAGGTCGGGTCTGACGATGGAGGTACGGGCACCACCAGTCCAGCGACCAGGCGCTATCACTCCTTAGACGGCGCTCTGAGCTCAGCTCCACAGACGTCGTTCCCGAGTCCACCGACGACTCCCTCGAGTCCACTGACAGCTTCCTGTGCCGAACTCCGCGGACGACGTTCACTTCCAACTTCACAGCCTAAACAAACGAGCACTCGCACTCGAAAATACATCAACCTGCCGACACAAGGATATACGAAATAACCTTACAGAAGATATATCAAGTTACCAGCACAAAAAAACACAATAATCTCAAAAAACAGATGGCTGCAGCCAAACAGATATAGCAAAACTGATATACAAACAGATAATCCAGATATAGGATTTAACCCGTGCACTAAACAAAATGACGATAATAGGATTAGGCTACACATGACAGAAATTCATCAGAAAACCCAACTCACCGCTTTTCGGCGGCTAAGTTAACGGCAGCACGACAGACGCCTCGATCGGAGCTCAACCGTCTCCCGATCGGCAGAAACTCGTCCCAGACGGCAACGAGACAACCGGCTCAGACACGACCACACACGGTCATACATGATACAGCGCTGGCCAAAACTATGCTGACACCGTAGCAGCAACTAAACCATAGAGGTACGACTCCAACATAATTAATACGTCATAATGCTCACAGCAGCTGAGACAGCTATTCGCCAGCTGCTCAAGTATACCGCGCTCACCGTAAACTTAATGGCCATTGGCCACAGCTAATCGAACGATGCAGCACACAGGTTTAAACTGCAACACGCATGTACAAAAGGTACAACGCCACACAGATACGGACCCAGAGACAGGCAACTACATGGGCCCGCAGAAACGCAAAATTAATACATAAATATATAAGATACAAAAATCAACACAAAACACGAAATTAATAATCAACATAATGGTCCGACCGTGACACATCATACTGGTAATTTTGTAGGTTTATGTTTTTTTAACAACAAAAACATGACATTAAAAACAAAAGAAAACATTTAAAAAATAAAAAAAACATAAGAAACATGTTTTTAAACTTTTATAAGTTTTATTTAAAAAAACATTAAAAACATTTTTAACATCTATGCCATGCGACACTGAGTTCCAGAAAGTCGAAGGCTATCACTATGTGAAGGTTAATGTACTTTTTGCTTACCGGCCACGTGTCAAACGATGTGACAATTGGGTTTGCAACTCCTTTCATATTGTTACCGAACTGAACGTTGTCTCTGTCTGAATAGAGTCCCGTTTCCTTCCACCAGTAGTAAGAACCTCTCGAGTCATCGTTGCTGCGAGCACACAAAGATATCCACTATTAGCGACTAACACAATAACAACAGGTGGCTTGGTAGGACTTTAACCTTACGATTGCGAGGTCTTTGGGTCGACTCCTGATCGGGTCAAGTGGTTAGATTACTACAGCGTACTTCATCATCATCATCAGTTTATTTTGGAAACACAGGACAATGTCAGAAAATACAGAGCAGAACAATAAAACATGTGTTCCAAGGGTCAGAAAGGCCGCAACGGCACTTACAACTGCCCATATAACAAAAAGTAGCAGGGTATAATACGACAGAGCAAATATGAACGAGCAGTACTAAATAATAAAATTAAAATCAAAAAACCTTGAGAAAATCAGAGAAATCAACATTATTAATGGTCCTCTTGAAAAAAGTTAAAGAAGTAAAATCTACTGTATTAAATAAGTGACTATCGGCGAACAGGTAAACCATCTCGGTATGACCAACACCAAGGTCAACGCAGCCTAAGCCTTTATTTATTTATTTTTAAAGCCCCTATTACTCAATTCCCGAGGGCTAAAATATTAAGCTACAGAAATTTTGTCTGAAATGGTCACGATGCGGACTCGGAGATTAGGAACGTGTCAGCCAGACAAGCCGCGTTGAAGCGTTGGACAGCGACCGACAAACGCTGAAACAAGAACGTGGTTTTTCGCGGATCTGTCGTCGCCGTGGTCAAACGCCTTCCGATTATTTTGTGCCAGGAACTCCGGGCTGCTGACACTTATGGGGCCAAGTGTTTCCATTGCCACCGGGAAAAAGTCATGGATGCTACCGAGTGATCTGTACTTGTTTCTTTTTCTGGCAGCTGCAGTCTCAGCGGCACTGGCACTAGTGATGACACTCTGCTGCAGATAAGCGTTCCCCAGAGTGTCGACCACTCAGAGTTCCATGGCAGCAGTGTCAAACCATCAGGCCGCTTGCCGTCGTTACGGACCAGACCGTGTGGTTCCTTCATGCTATGGAATGCCGGCTCGAGTCAAAGCGCGCCAGATAATGTCATTAATGTAGTTGTGACGTTGTATTCTGCTGGAGCTTCGCTTGTAGGAAAAAGCGTGAGTGTCTAAAACGTGAACAGTGGCACCACACCGACAAGTATGTGACTCGCAGAGCACGCTGAGCTTCAAACCAACGGCAGCTTCCATAGCTTCGTTGTCAAGATGTAAGCCGGGCCGCAAGTTGCAATCGGCACGACGTGCAACCAGTCGCCACTGTGGTCCGATGATGCTGCGAGAAGTCGTGCCCAGTGACGCGGCTCACTATAGCTTGTGAGCACAAGCTGTAGTGTACTCTTCCTGCACTGATATCCTGTCCTACTTTTTTCGTTTACCAGCGGCCTTGCCCTCCGCAATATCTGGGTGTGTTCGACCGGCCAAGCCCTGGTCAAAATCGTCGTCCTCGTCCGTGTCTGGTCTTCGAGCAAGAAGCTGGTTCTGGAGCTGGTGGGTTGTGGCAGCCGATGCCAAAAAGGCTGTTCAAGCAAGCGACGAAACTCTCCTAATTCCAAGACCACCGTTGCGAACAGGCAGGCTGGCTTGAAGCCACTTCGTCTGGTAGTAAAAACTAACCAGTTGATTTCTGTCACTTGGTTACATTGCTGCTGCAGCATCAGGCCTTGCAGCCGGGCGCAAGATAGCTGACGGCTCGCCCAGTGCGCATTACGCCAATGGTTTACCTTACTCGTTTTTATCTACATACCCTGTTCGGTGTTCGCTATCACCTCGCACTTGTCGAAATTTAGTGAGACTGTGAGAGCCCAAACTCCTTTCCTTTGGTAATAACAGTCAAGACGTCATTGGCCATTGTCGCTCTGTTTATTTATTTATTTTATTTATTTAGTTCATCCCTCCGTGGTAGGTAAATGAAATACCGACCATGTTTGGCTGCGATTAAGACGAGGCGCGTTCACCTGTGTTGGGTAGCAGGTAACACTCTGTGATCCCATATGGCGGGTGATGCTCCGTACGTGGCTTTGTGAAGGTTACCCATGTAAAGCCAAACTTTAAAATACGTACTGTATACCTACGCACCTGTCGCCCAGATCGAGCGCAAATCGAAAGATATGATCACACTGGTTGCCACGGTCACAAACATTGCCGTTTTTTGTCTCGAATTAGGATTCTCGAATGAGCGCATCAGTAGCTCAAGCGTTGCACTGGCGTCCACCTGACATATGACTGCCTGCAACGCAATCCACTATCAGCTCAGTAAAGGCGAAATGGGCGAAAAGAAGTAAGCTTATAGGCCTAGTTTACTGATTGTCATAGCGAACATAATTATGGTATAGAAAAACGTCAAAGTTGTCGTAATTTATCGTCAATACGAAATTAACGGCAACGACAACGATGGAGTTTAAGCTGAAGACTGTCGTACGATGACGGCAGTTCAAGAAAGCTGTTCGCGTTGTCCGAGGCAAGATTGGTTTTTGTAAGAAATGTAAGCGGAAATTTAAAAAAAAACCCGTGGAAGAGTTTTACGTGGCACATAGCTGTGAAAGTTCAGCAGTATTATTGTGGCTATAGGCGTATTTTCGGTTACTAAAAGATCTTCACAAAACAGCGTTAAAAGCTGCAAAGCGTGAACGAGGTATGCCATTTTACTGGAACACACTGTGATTTACTGCACCGTGTCCCAAAACTAGCACCCCCTGCTTCAAACACGCCTAATTTAGTTTGTAGTTTATGGATCTTAACGAAATATCGTACACGGCACTATCAATCAATCAATCAATAATAACCAAAACAAATTTTTGTATAGTGCCATGCGTCGCGAACGAATCAGAGGCGCATAACATCATAACATTACTTACGGTCACACCCATTATGACGTACGAACTTTACCGTGTGTGCTCAGTGTAACGTCATTATGACGCTTGCTTACACTTTACATTAAGCTTACGTTCAATAGATCTTACGTTGTTAGACTATTGACAAAAGGATCAAGCAGCAGCGTACCCGCCTTAAACTAAGAGTTTGCGTCGATGCCAAAAGTGGTCACTTTAAGCTCAAATTTTAAATGCTAGTTCAACATGATTTTTTCAATGACTGTTTCGAATTTTCTGAAAAAAATCTGAAGTTTGCAGTGCAAGCACCAGGGGTCATCCCTATAAATTGTTTAAGCCTTTTAGTGGCTGTACATCTAAAAGTTCTTTCTTTAGTATGACAGTAATAAATGTATGGAATGATCTTCCGACAGATGTTGTAAATTTTAGAACACTTGAATCATTTAAGAGAACTATCCAGTCGGTTGACTTCTCTAACTATCTCTAACCATCTTACTAGTAGTTCAAATCAGTAACCTATAGGCCTACTCAAGTCAGCCTCGAGTCCGCTGTTTGTCTTATTTTCACAAATGCGTGTTTTTTAGTGTATGTTTTATGTGTATGTTTTAGATTGTCTTTGTTTTATTAAGGGTCGCTGTAAGTGCTAGCTACCTAGCCTTGTGTTTCCTGTGCGTCTGTTGCAACTACTATTGCATGTCATCTGCTTTCTATCAAATAAATGATGATGATGATGATGATGAGGTATGAACGATTTTACACTAACTTATCTGTAGAAAGGCCGCTAATTTTGGGACACGGTGCAGTTCGAGATATCGAACATTAAGTATAAGAGCTTAGCACTGACCAGTAAAGAGACAACAGCTAGAGCGATTGTGATGATGAACTTGATGTAAGAGCCTGTCATGGTGAAATGACGTCCTTCAGTCCTATACCACAGACACGATCAGTCTATATGTGGTCATCCATAAAGGACGTCCGCAACGAGGGGGGAGGAGGGGGTTAAGCCAAATGCGGACAAAAGCGGACAAGGGGGAGGGGCGGTTTCATTGCATAGGGACATCCGCATTCACAGCACAACATCTGGGCCAAGAAGACAATGTTGCCATACTGGCATGCAAGCCCTGCACCCAGTATACAACCACAGCTCCCTCACCCGCATCACGTCTGTCAGTCATTCTGTTCAGTCTGCAGCACGCTCCTTCCGTCCAGGAATGCACTGTCCACAGCGCTCATAGCTAGATCGCACATAGGTCTGTCTACCTGCAGCCAGATTTCCGTGCTATCATATTACCGACACCACACAGCGGGGTGGGAGCACTGCATTGATGGCGGCAACTTGTTTGATTGGCTGTAGAGTACACTAATTAAAAAAACTATAAGTAGTGGCAGACAAACTATAGGCAGTGGTGTACGTTTTTTATCACATGTACATTTATGCTGAAACTTTTTATATCAAGGAAGTAATATCGTAGTTTCTAGTATTCTGTTTTTAATCACGCAATATTTTACACAGTTCTTTTGTCCGTTCCTGTTTATATGCAATGCGCTTTGAAGTTAAAGTAATCAAATGATAATAATAATAATAATGACTGAGAACTGTGTATTAAACGGACGTCCGCAAGAGGGAGGGAGGTAAGCCAAATGCGGACAAAAGCGGACAAGGGGGAGGGGGGTCAATTTTTGCCAGATTTTTGCGGACGTCCTTTATGGATGACCCCTATACACTTGTGTACAAGTGTATATATTGTTTTTTTCGAGTGCGCGTCAACGCGACCTATTTGCGGACACGATTTGTACGCGCGAGAGATAGCTATAGCGCGTATTAGCTACGGTAATTCTGTCTGACCGTCTGTCCTTCCATCTGTCCGTCACGACCCAGTACCAATCCAACACCAGGTAAGATAAAAACTTCGGGTTTTTCACAGTATGATAGCTTAATGTCTAGTATTTCGTGACAAAATTTCGTCTCTCTGCGTGAGGGGTATCTCCTCGAATGAGAAGGCGAAACAGGGGCACCTCCCCTAAAAAGCGTTATTTTACCGCTATTGGCTCGTCTTACGTGAAAATGGTTGCATGTAGGCACATAGCCTATTAAATACCTTATTGTATTATTTTTATCCTTATGCAGGCCTGTTTGTCTTGGTGCACCACATAATGAAATGCTAGTACGTGCTGTAGGTCTGGTCTATTCCTTTTTTAGTCATAAATATAGATCTGTTTTGCTGTTTTTTCTTACTGTGTTATGCATGCTGTTTTTATGTCAGTGATGTGCAAAAAGTTAATCAGGGCAAGAGTTCATATGCTTTGTAGCAGAATTTTATTTAGCTTAATATCGATGTTCATCACAGCATTATGACTATTAATGACAAAAATATTTAGCCTATATCAGGGGCGTATTCGGCAAACAGGCCTAATGCAAATTGCCTGGAATACGCAAAGCACAGTTAATGCGACGATTCTGCGTACAAAAACTCTATTTTTTTCCTGCTCGCTTCGCTCGCAGATTACTTTTAAATTTGTGGCGCCCCTTTGCCTTCACTGTTTAAGCTGCACTAAACTTGGTCAGTTTATTTTGTAAAAATTATAATTGTTTCCACCAGATCTTATACTTTAAGGCTATACCTAATGCTCTAAATTTGACTTCAGCTGAGACTCTATAGTAAAGCTCATAGTGCTCTCCCATGTCCCCAAACTAAAAATTTTGGGGTCTTACTTCAAAGAAAAGGAGGGGAAAAACAAGGAAAAGGCCACAAAAAGGGAAAAAAGAAATAAGAGGGTGCCAAAGAAAATGAAAAACGAAAAAGAGAGGGGAAAGTAAAAGAGGATAAAAGCAAAGGAAAGGAAAGGGGGGAAAACTCTTTGGATTTGCTTTCTAAAGAACAAAATTTTTTAGTTACCCTGAGACGCAAAAAAATATGCTCTTATAAGCAAAAAAGCTTTAGCTTCAGGGGTACTGCGTCCTCCAGACACCCTGCCGGGGCTTTGCCCCTGGACCCTACTGGGGGACTTTCGTTCCCCAGACCTCCTCACTTCACTCCCCCCTAACTTGAAATCTTGAATACACCCCTGTTAGTATTATGCCAATACCTGTAGCTGTTCGTGCTAATAACTCTAGCAGGGGTGTCAATAACTATCATCGTGCTATGGCAATAACTATGACAACGCCAAAAAGGTGGCCAATAACCGTAGCATTTGCCAGTTTTTACTTTAAAAATTCATTCAAAATTAATTGTACCGACATCAATATAAAAATTACATTCTCACAATCTCTTACATGGCTCCTACATAATCTGCATGGCTCATTTTAAAAGCAACCTTTAGTACCAAATGCCACAATATGGGGAAGTAAGTGGAAGCGTCGGCTAAGTGGCCAACAACTGTAGCATTTATATACCCTATTGACTGATATTAAAAATAAATGTACGAAACATCAGTTTGTACACTTGTAACAGCGACGTGCAATGGCTAACTCATAAAAAAGCAAAAAATCATAAAGATGATATCACGCTTACAATGCATATAAACTTAGCCGTTTTTAACCTAAATATTCCGTTTTATTAAGGCACTCCAGACACATTTTTACTGTCACAATTAGAACTATTATGGAATGAATTAAGTGATCTCGTTACTTACTTGTAACCTGTGACCGAAAAATTGTGAACAGTGATACAGTTATCAAAGCGACAGGTATGTGCCAGGTTGTTCAAAAACAAGCTAAAGAATTGCACGTTCCGTCGAAAGCGTCACTGCGGCTGATACGACACTTGGGCTAGTCAACACGACGCAGTCGCCAGGACGACTATAGATTCACTCTAGGCCCATATGACTCCTCAACCGTGCAAGCTTCACCCTATTGTCTTATTGTCACGCTGGTAAATTGTCATGGGTGAGAGATTTTAATGTGACACCGGCAGCCGTGTTTATTAGGAGGACCTTGGTTAGTTGGGCGGGCTGGCGCAATGTTACGGCAGGCTCGTATACCAACATAAAGCAACTTTTAAATAGAAACTACGTGGGCGAATTGTTGACAGCTCACCAACTCAACCCAATCAGACACTCTTGGCATTGGACAAACTAAAAATCACGAGCTGCGATTTCGATCGTTTGGCAGTCTGCGGATAAAAAGCAACCTAATCGTTCATTGCAGCCAGATCCCTTCAAGGCGCATTGCAAGCGGCAAAGCAGAAATGATCTGAACTGAACTGCCAGTTAATTACGTCGCACGAACTGTACAGCGCGATCGTACTAACAGTTTATTTCATGTCCTTTCATTATGCAAAGTAGTGCCTATATACTAACTCAGTTAGCGAGTCTAGTTCAGTTCTGCCGCTTTAGTACAGGCTTTTGCAGTTTATTAAGTATAAAAACTTACTAGTTTACAGTACTGTGTAAGGGCGATCAAGTCACACATCCAAAATAGCAGAAATCATTTTACTAGGACACAGAGTGATAGATCGACGAACTGGCTGCCATTACAAACCATGTGACGTGACCCCATTTAATCTTTCCACCCCGCATTATCCCGTAAGCTAGTAAATGTGTGAAATTAAAACTTTGCATTGCACCTTGTATCGAGTGGGCCGCCGGCCCACCAGTATCCAATATGCCCCTACGTCAAGCCTAAAGGCTTTCGCTATCGATAGCGGCCTACTTATCGAATGATGCATTCCTTTTTACTCAAGTAAAGTAAGCATTGAGCACAGTCTTTGCGCATTTCTTAATCACCCAAATGGATTTTGATGATTTATTTTATTGTGCACACAACTAGCGAATACATTATACAGACTACAGTTATATTTACGATTGCTAGACTGATTTTCTCGAAATAGCTGCAAGATATAGACAGGGGCGCTGAATTTGCAGGACTGGATTTTGAAGGACTGGATTTTGACGGACCTGGATTTTGACGGACCAAATCGCAGGGGTGGATTTTGACGGACCTGGATTTTGACGGACCAAATTTATAAATGGATCTGCATGACGACGGGCCAGGAAAGTGAGAGGCCAACCAAATCGCAAGGCCAACAACTGTTTACGTCACGGACCAAGTCGTCTCAGTGTTCGTGACAACACAGCTCGCACAAACAACGTCGTCGAAAGCTATCACTCTGCTCTGCGAAACGCATCAAAGTCAGTCATCGAAATTTCTTCACATTCCTCGCCCACTTACAACGAGCGACGACAGACTACATGAACGACCTCGAGCGAGTTACCAACGGGCTGAACATTCGTCGACCGAAGAAGTCAAACATCCGGAACGACGCGCGCATCAAGTCTTGCATTGAACGTTACGACTACGGCCGCTACAGTCGTCTACAGTTCTTGCAAGCAGTCAGTCACAATCTCGGAGCTCACATTGATGCTCTGAATGACGTGACAAGCGACGAAGATTAATCTGGTGACAGCGTCGTCAACAGCGTCGTCAACTGCGTCGTCAACAACCAGCTCGAGTGCTGCTAACTTAACGGGCAGTGAGAGCAGCGACAGCAGTCCTGCAGTCGACAACATGTCAGACCGTTGTGAAGTATGCACAGTGCAGAATCGATCACCAGTCGCATTAGTTCCTTGTGGACATGCAAGATTCCGCACTTCTTGCACAGACAGGCTCGTTGCCATGGGGAGTGCATGTCCAGTTTGTCGCAGCAGAATTGACATGGTTCTTCGACTATTTCACTGATATGTAGACTGCACCCGTTACAGTGCAGCACGTCAGAGATATTTTGGAGTGGACACACTCAAGGACGTTTTTGAAAATGTGGCATCTCACAACATCATAGCTTATATTAAAGATATCGGCTTTTACAATCGTATATAATGTAGTTTTTACATTAGCTTAATAGCCTTGATCTTAACAAGTATTTTAACTTTGCTTTTAATACATATATCAACTGCTTTTAACTAATTTTAACCATGTATGGCACTGAATGGCCTACTTTGTGCTGATGTACCGTTAAGAAACTACTCACTCACTCACTCATTGCATTTAGACAATAAGCCTATGTCAAATTCGGCGCTATTCTATTATGCTTACATTTGATACATCGCACATGTTTCGTGAGACAACCATTTCCTTGTTCATTTGTGTTTGACAATAATTGCTGTTTGTGTTACATGCACAGATGGAAAAGTTTTGCAATTATAATTCGGCCTCATCCTAATTTGGCCTATCACATTCACGGTCCGTCAAAATCCACCCTCGCGATTTGGTCCGTCGAAATCCAGTCCTTCAAATTCCGGGCTTTGAAGTTTTTTGGTCCTTCAAAATCCAGTCCTGCAAATTCAGTCACCCCTATAGACACTACGTCCGCAAATGTGATGGCAAGACGTTAAGCTGAAATATTGTGAATCGATTTCATTCTTAATCTGAAAATATTCGTTCGTCACTCGTGAGTCTTGAGGTAGATAAAATAAAGATTAAATTTAAGTGATTCATGACACGCGAGATGTAGATACGTTGACGAAACCATGACTTCTGCAATCTGCATGAATGAATGACCTACAGCCCATGGTGATTAAAGTACCGTACACCTACATGCCTTGCCCGTATATAACCAGTCTTTCAAAAGAGGTTTAACTTTTTCCAATTTATATCTGCTACGGACCAGCTGGAAAACATTTGTATCGCATTTGCATTGACTACGTTTATTGGCTCACGAGATGATGCGGGAGTGGCAAAGGTTAAATGGGGTCACGTCACATGGTTTGTAATACTCGTTTGAGACAGATAGAGTAGCACTTCATGTTCATGTTTGTCTTTGGCATCTCTTGCAGCTCTTGCATTAATGGCCTCTTTGTGCTGCTCGCATGCTGAGGAGGAGGTCCCTGCCTCTGGTTAAATTTCCTGTTGTCTTAAGGTTCCTCATGAGACACTTAATGGCTAGGTCTGGGAATAACCCAGACCAACAATGATCAGACCGATGAATGGACATGAAAGCGTTCCCCAAAATATGTTAGCTCCTGGTTTTAAACATCTGAAAATTTAAGAAATATATATTACATGCAAAACTTGCTGTCAACATATGCACTTTTCAGAATGCAAAATCGCTCAAGAAACGTTTGCGGCTGTGGCTTCGCCACGGATCTAACTGTACAGCACTCCCAAACCATTAAAAAGGGGCCAACTTCTGAAGAAAATAAGGAATAGAGACGGAGGCGTTCCCCAAAACAGAAAAAAATGTCACTATGCCATTGCATAAATACAATGTATAATGTTAGGTATTTGTAAACAGAGTCATTATGTTACCGAGTTGGACTCTGTGTATGCATAAGGCCAAACTGTTCCCCCTCTAGAAAAATGTGTTCCACTAATTATATTTTCTTAGACTTTTGATATGTTATAGAGCACCTCGTTAGCTTTCATTTGGTGTATAGTTTATTACTATTGCAATTTGTCCTGGGTGCTTCCCTTATTTCACCTAGACTATAGTTGTATTTGTCCATATAGGCTTGCTGTATGACACAAAAATCATTGCCAGATTTAGAAGGTACAGTACGAACATAACTATGAAATGAGATAAGGTGGGCTGAGCACTTGTGTTTATTTCAAATTTCATGGGGGCATTTTCTTGTTTTCGTGCCAAACATTAGCAAAACCTGACAAAGACATCGCAAAATTAACTAGAAATTTGGGACAAAGCCCAACATCAGTCTGCCCAGCGTCATAAGTCTGACTGTGTTGAAATTCCCCTCCTTGCACAGTCATGTGGCCCGAACTCAAATACATTAACATACGTAGAACGTGTAGTGTCAACTTAGGTTAGGTTGAAATGAAACAACAGTACTTTTTTCGTAGTGGACCAAAGTTCACCAAATTTTTTGCTTAAGAGGGGAAGGGTAGCAGTTGATCACTTGCTACCAATATTCCGATTTTTGATATCTCGATTTGTTGCACAGAAATGGGCAATCAAACTGTAAAATTGCACGAAATCGAGCGCACTGTTGACTTTGGGTAGGTCGGAATAAAACAACAGCACTATTTGTTAGTGGACAGAATTTCACCAAATTTTTTTTCATCCAATAGGCTGTAGTTAATCATTTGCTATGCAAATTTTTGACAGCTCGCTCCGTTTCAGAGATATTCGCGGTCAAAGTTGAAACTTTTCTGAAATTGCGCCAAATTTTAGACGTTACTTGCCATCCCAAATTATAAGGGAATGGTGCCCCCCAAAAAAGTTTTACCCACATTATCACCCCTACCTTGCAGCACGTCACGTGGCAAAGTTTCGTTAGGCTACTTTCCCTAGCTCAAAAGTTATAGAGGCTCACACACTACATTTAAAGCCAACTTTTGACCCCCTTTTGTAAAAATTGCTGATAAACCCACGTCCTCTGTGGGGTGTGCACTGGCAAGATTAGGTCATTTACTAGCGCACGTAAAACTTTGGGGGCGCAGCAACTCCTAGCAGCCGAAATGTGGTCTTCCGAAAAAGTCGATGTGGGTCAGTGGCGTAGCCAGGATCTAGTTGTAGTGGGGGCACTTGAGGAGTGAGGTATGAGGAGGGGTGTCCCCTCCCTATGGAGAAGGGGTCTGGGAAGGGGGCGGTGCCCCCTCCCCAGAAAATTTTCGAATTTTTGTGTGAGAATGACGTGTTTTGGTGCATTTTGGCACTATTTTGAGTAACTGAGTAGGGTCCTAGGGGGCATGTACCCCCTATGGCTACGCCAGTGATTTGGGTGGGTATGATTTGGCCTCTAGACCTCCATCCATAGTTAGTGGACCAAAGTTTATCGGACATTTTCGGAGCAAAATTTTGCATGTTTTTAGCTCCTAAATTTTTCTTGGGGGAAAGGCTCCCCAAAATTTTGGACCTGCATTATAATACTTGACCTATTTCTGACCATTGAGCAAAATTTCACGGCAGTCTGCCGACTGAGCTCGGAGATCTCGTGTTGGAATAAAAAAAATAAAACATCTGCAGCAAAACATATGTCGATTATGTTCACTCCAGAAACTATCATTTCCGGGCTGACTAAAAAGGGTAAACCTTATTCGGACACAGTGTACTTTTGCATTATCTGTTACATATAATTATGCTAAACCACCCCAGATAAATCTACTCACACTGTATAAATCAGAACAGAGACGGAATAACGAGAATATCACGAATAAATGATCATCACAAAAGCAACAATGTAAGCCGTTGTAACAAGAAACTAAGATAATTTTATCGGGAAATTCAGAATTAGCAATCGCTTAATTTAAACTAGTTAAATGTCATAAAATGTCAACAGTAATTGTGCTGCAGCAATAACTAGAATATTCGTCAGTTGTATATTGCGGATAAACTGCTTCAGTTTGCGGCATGGTTACTACTGACAGACTGCTTTGTCAACTTACATAAATGCCCTATCCAACAGTACCTGTGAGGACACCTGTTCTCCCAAAATAGTCCGCAGTATGAAACTCCGAAAAGTGAGCAAAAATTGAATCGAGGTGCTCAACTTTCTTACTATACAAACTAGTGTAAAATGTGTTCAGCATTGTAAACTGGTTATAAAAATCAAATCTTTATATGTTCCAACAGTTGCACATTAAGTGCATAATGCTAAAATACCAAATACACATTAATTAAGCACTAATTACGGGATAGGCCAAAATTTGACCTGCCACAAAATCGAAACCCTCAATGAATTTTAGACTAGTGTAACTTAGCACAATTGATTACATCGTGGAAGGGAACATACAGATCAAAAATAGTACAAATTTGTTGGAGGAAATCAAATGTTTGAAATCTCCCAAACGTTTGAAATGTATGACTGCATTTTCATTAGGCCTCTCTATAGGTTCGTTTTTACGCGAGACCGCAGAATGCTTCGCGCATCTTAGCCATGTCTAGGCTTCTGTCTGTCCGTCACATTCGTGATCTGTGTCAAAACGATGCAAGCTAGGAACACGGAATCTTCACCATGGGCTGCCTCAAAGTCTCTGGTTTTTCGTGACAATTTCGTGCCCCTGCGTGCGAGGGTTCCCCTCGAACGAGGGCGTCAAAGAGGGGTACCCCCGAAAAAGACGTTATTTTGCCGTTCTTGGCTCGTATAGTGAAAAAACGGTTACAGATAGGTCCAGATATGCTGCTTATCATAACAAGCACTGGTGACAGGCTTTTCAGATTTATCAACATCGATGACCTTGAACGACCTTGAACCCCTCAAAAAAAGGAAAAGAGAGAGCAAAGAAAAAACAGGAAAGGGGTAGGGAAAGGAGAGAAGAGAGAAGTAATGGGGAAGATAGTGAGACCCTAAAGATTCACTAAAATGACCCCACTGGCAGATGTCCCAAAGCGATGAGAAATTCCACCAGGTGGTCACTATCCTATAACATATCTGATATGTCAGATATGGCAGGCCTCTAGAATGTGTTCAGTAATAATTAACGCCCTAATAATTTTTTTCCCATTTCAAGGCTCATCAGAACCCCCAAAATTTTAAATGAGACGCAGCATTATCTCAGATTATAATTGAGCTACAGATTTAAAATTTAGGGACCAGTAGTAATTTTTGAATCCAGGTGGAATTCCCCCCACAGAACTCTTATATGGGGCTAAGGGAACCCCCAAATTTAAATGGCACCACCTCATTATCTCTGGCAATAACTGAGCAAATCATTTTAAAACACGACCAGTTCAAATTTATCCCTAAACTCAAGGGGACCAATCGCAAAAGCCGAAATCGAGTTTGGTGCATTATAGTTTTGAAATATGTGAGATTTGGTGGCGGCAACAATTTTAATTATATTACTAAGAATCAATTGACCGAACTGGCGCATTTTAGTGCAGTTTATGCATGTGCTTATATATTTTCTTGCGGACCGGGTTGCCTGGGCCCTGTTGTAGATTTGCTGATCCTAGCTTTCGCCATCTTGGTACAATACCACAGACAGACAGACAGACAATCCCTGCTACCTGGTACCTGCACTATACACAGCTTTGCACAGGTAAAAACTAAATTTATATAATTAAGTTGTTAACGGACAAGATTATACATTGAAAAGCAAAAAAACAAGAGGGTGCGGCCGTTGAGGGGCCGCTCGCTATGGGGCCGTCCTTGCAGTTGAGTACATGCGTGTGTTTTGGGGCTTTCTAGGTCTTCCCGTTCTAGCACTAGAGGGCAGAAACTTGTCCGACGGACAGATAGACGTACATTGCCATCGGGTGTTGCTGTGGTTGCAGTGGGCGTTGCGTTGTTTTTCGCCAACAACACAATTAGCCGCCGTGACCTTGACCTCTGACCCCTTGACCTTGAAATTGGTCCACGGGGTGCTGGTGTCCCAGAGACCCTTCCTACCAAGTTTGATATTCATAGGCCTTTTCGTTTTCCCTCTAGGTGGAGGCACGTGACAGACAGACAGACAGACAGATGGACAGGATCAACACATGATGGGGCCTCCTTCTAGGAAGGACGGCCCCATGATAAGGAGACAGGCCTATTGCACACGAGCAGGCTACATACTAGCCACTTGGGTGGTCACGTATTTTGACTAATAAATCGACAATATATTAGGGTGTTTTTGAAAGAGTGAAAATATGTTATTACTGTCGTAGAAGCAACATGATAAAATGCTGTTAATTGAAATGTTGTTATAAAGCATGTCGTCTCGTATTTGATTTATTCATATTTTATGTTGATGTAAAACTGTTGCTGCTATTATAACAAGTTATTTCCCTGTGCGTTCGCTAGGTGGCAGCAGGCGGTCGGGTTTTTGGGCTAATAATTTCATAATGTGCAATGTTTTGAACATAAAGATTATATATTTGTGATCAGGTGGACATAATCTGTAGATTGGTGGTAACTTCTTGTAGTAAGAGAAGTTGAAAGTCATGATCTCAGTTTCATGCTGCGAACTAAAACAAGAGGGTGCGGCCGTTGAGGGGCCGCTCGCTATAGGGCCGTCCTTGCAGTTGAGTACGTGCGTGCCACATAATCAATCATCATACCATAATGATAACATAGTTTCACCAACAACGCAATTAGCCGCCGTGACCTTGACCTCTGACCCCTTGACCTTGAAATTGGTCCACGGGGTGCTGGTGTCCCAGTGACCCTTCCTACTAAGTTTGGTATTCGTAGGCCTTTTCGTTTTCCCTCTAGGTAGAGGCACGGGACAGACGGACAGGATCAACACATAATGGGGCCTCCTTCTAGGAAGGATGGCCCCATAATAAGAGTCCTGACCCAGAAAATTTGCATGGTGCATTACGTCCAAACTGTATTAGCACTATGGTTACTATTATCAGGCTACATGCCCTATCCAATGCCTCTACTGCCAACCATACCCTTTGCTCTAAGCAAGGGTACCGAACTGACCCCTCTTTCACACTTGCTGGCCTTTGCATGTGTGCATATGGTCAGCCCACCCTAGTGACAGCTGGGCTTCTTGTGACATTCGGAAAGTTAGCATCTAACGTCCGTTGTTCCTTTTTTGGTTCTCCCTTTTCAGCCAACCAAATTTACCCAATAGAACTCACCAGGTTTTCAGGCAGGGAATTTAGTCCCTCAGCTAGGGGGTGTCCCAGCTCACGATTGCAATCCCAGGATTGAATTCTCGATGCTGGTATCAGGGATCAAAAGAATTGTAATCCATCATTCAACACTCGAAAAGTACAGTTTTAACGAGCTTTTGCAATCCCAAAATCCCAAGATTGGGATACCGCCAATCCTGGGATTCGGGATTGGCAAAAGCAGCCAGGATATCGCGATTTGGAATCCCGAGACTGCAATGCCTCGTCTCAACCACAGTGCGTCACCAGGTGACGGCAAGTCGATAAAGTTCCTCCGGGTTCCGACAACTCAGTGCAATCAGTTCTTTGCGTCCGGCTTCTGTGCTGGCCAACTCCCTTTGAATGAACCGCCGATCCTGATAGTACTCGATGCATGAGACAGCCTCCAGGTCCGAGTACTCTGGGACATGAATTGGAATGAAGGGATCCAAAGTCTTGAAGTGTTCCTCTCCAAGCAGCTCCAAGGGTTTGAACCTGAACTGATCGCGAGCCCTTGGTGCCAGTCCGTCCACCGTACAGACCTGCATATAGACAGCTTAATGTGTATCTACAATACATGAGTTAATGTTTTATCAAGATATAGAATTAACACTCAGTTGACACTTTCTTTTAGAATAAATACAAAGGTAATCACAAACATGAATTGAAGTCTAACTTAACACCAAAGCTAATCCAAACACTACTGATTAACATCAGACAGCTGATATGCAAATAAATACATGTTCATACTTAATCCTTAGACATTAGAAATTTTCTAATCAATTTTCTGTTTAAATGTTCACCTAAAAAGGAGTTTATCAAAGCCAGCTCTTACCAAATGTGATATTAAGAAAATGTATTAGAATAAACGTAAACTTTTTTCTCAACAAAACATAAAATTATGCACTGTGTCTCAAAAAACATCCCCGACATTATGAAAAACAGGACTTCAATAATTTTCGGGAAGAATATTCCTGACACAACTGGCGATCAAACAAACATTCATTTTCCTGCCTCACTCAACATCTGCTTCTGCACGAAACGGAAACTACTACTAGTACTACAGCTGATTCCATGATTCTGTTTTTTTGTTTGCCGAACATGTCGACTGTCAGCGTAATTTTGTTCTGTGTCCTTGAAGTCTATTTGACTAAATGCCACGTTAATCTGTTGGCGTATAATAATAATAATAATAATTTGCCCGCCGCTGACTGCATGGACTGACGATCGTACCCACCTTTGTATTGCGTAATTAATTTTTAGGCTCTCTCGGGAACGGAGTACCGAGGGTAAAATAAAAATAATAATGTTTTTGTTTTGCTTTTAACCCCCGGGAACCTTTACTACCAGGGGTATAAAATTTAAAAAAAAAATAATAATACTGATGTCCAGTGTGTGCTGGATTATGAAGGAAAGATGGGTCTCCAGTTAAATCCTCGCAAGTGTGAAGTTATTTCCCATCCGGATACTGTGATTACTGATCCACATCTGAGCTCATTTGTATCCGTTTGTGCAGCTGACACTACCCTTTATGGCGCCCCTCTGTTTCACAGGTCCGTGTTGGATGACACTTGGTCAGATCTTTGCACGTAGTTGACCCGAGCAGTGGCCAGGTTGTCGTTGCTCAGCGACCAGGATGCATTGCTGCTGCTACGGGTATCATTCAGCGCACCGAGGGTTCAGCATTTGTTGAGATGCTCTCCATCTGTTGACCATTTCGGTCTCGCATCTTTTGTGGATGTTGGCCGCTTCATCTCAGACCATGCGCTCGTCCGTTTTACGATTCGTGTGCGAAGACCGATCGACGCGCCGCAACCAGTCAGTTGTCAAGCCTGGAAAAGATATGAGAAAGATGTGTTTGCACGTGACCTGGCTGCTTCACAGCTGTGCTCAGGCGTTGGGCAGCTCAGAGACAAGTTGGCAAACGACCATGCTTTTTTTTAAGCACATTAGAGATCATTTTGAGTATGCGCTATATAAATGTACACTTTACTTACTTACTTACCTCCGGTCCAGTCATGTTGTAGCATAGATCGGTAGTGATGTCAATATGCC
>Ga0209367_1004657_pt1 | contig 18992 bp, 14 predicted proteins | sample WorMetLIZISLAND2_FD_187412 | JGI IMG/M metagenome (GOLD analysis project Ga0209367, IMG submission 187412) | Marine gutless worms symbiont microbial communities from Max Planck institute for Marine Microbiology, Germany - Olavius geniculatus... ... | reverse complement strand
GTTGGGGGGGAAAATTTCCTGACTCACACTGTATATAAGGCTACAAACTGTTGAATGCACTCATAATCTGCATGGCAAATTGTTGGCTGGAAACAGAGATCATTATTTTTCCTATGGTGAAATCCGTGCTGTGGAGAAATGCTGGATAAAATGCATTTCAGTTGCAGGAGACTATGTTGTGAAGTGACTAAATGAGATCAGAATATTTTTTGCCCGACTATGTCAGTGTACGAACTTTTTGAATGACTTGTATTGTGCTATGTGGTATCAGGGATCGCCAGGTGGAGGAACCCCTGTTATGCCTGCATCCCCGGCGGGCTATGCTTATCCAGTGCATCAGGTGCTGCCGGCTGATGTCCCGTTGCTGCAGCCAGTGGCAGAGGCTGGTCTGGCCAATACTGCGCTGATGATGCAGCCAAACTGCATTGAGGTAAGCTAATTGTTGAGCTGCAGCCATTCTTGCAGCCGAATCATGTAGACTCTGATAATGTGAACAGAGTGTTAGCAGCAACCAGTTGCTGCTGAAATGGCTTGCCTGTGAATAAGCAGCATTGTGAAAAAGCTTATGTTATTATATGCAGTTTTTAATTGATTGTCTAATTTCTTTTAGTTTCTCTAATTTAATCTTAGTACTTTGACGGCATGTTTTCGGCATTCCATCCATAAAAACCTGCTGCATAAGTAGTTAAGTACCTATGGTTGAATTGGTGTAACGTGGAGATTATTTGCAGAGAAGTAGGCCACTTAGTGAAATGTGGTAGTAGTGCAATGGTGAATGGCAATGGAATGAGAAATTTTTGCTACTCTATGGCACTTGTGGTCTGGAAAAGACTTTACCAGATTTGACTTTTAGGCTGTTAAACTGGCTGTTTTATTTGCATCACTTTCTGAGATGTATGCAGTATTTCATGCAGTATGTGAACAAGACCAAAATCTGGGCACAGAACTGGAGGCTATGACTGGCCAACACAAAGCTGTTTGAGCAAGCAGCAACAGCAACAAGTAGGCCAGCTGTCAATAGGATAGCTGACTGTACTGGTTGTCAGTGACCCTCAAGGTCATCCAAGGTCAATAACTTGTATCTCATCTGACAGGGCATATGCCACTTCCTATTAGTGATTAATAGTAACCTTGGCCGTATATCTCCCCATTTCTGACATATGGCCAGTTTTCCACTGAAAATGCACATTTTTCTACCCCCCCTTTCCATTCAACTTCGAATTTGAAAAAGTTCCCCTTGCACTAGATCGCTGAAATTTTGCATGCCTAGGTTTAAGACACGGGGCTAATTAAGCATGCAAAAACTTTTCCACTACAACCTACCATTTAGCCACAATATATCTGTAACAGAGAGACAGACAGACGACAACTCGTGCTATAAGCTCGACTGTTACATAAGTATGGTCGGCTAAAAAAACTATGTAATAAGAATCATACATGTAAATAATGCAATGCATTTTTATTTTTAAAAATAGTTTTTGAACTTTATGTGTAGATAATGAAATACTAGTGACAGACAAAGAATAGCCACAGAATTTCAGACCAAAACGTGACTCCGAGACTGCATTTTTTCATTTAATGTCGTATGTAGGCTAATGTGAATGTTTTGTCTATACAGCCTCTGCAGTACTACAGTGGGCCGCAGTTTCCAAACACTGCTCTTTGTCAGTGACATTACAGTACACTGAATGGTGCCCTTCGTTGCAACGTTGCCACAAATTAACATCCGTCAAACATCGAAACAAATGACAGACGTTAACTATCTGTATTGTACTGAGAGTCAGAATGACGTTTGGCCATGTGCTTCAGTTTGTGAACAGAAAACTCGAACTTTTTCATTTTGTGTTGAGTGCGTGTTAAACAAGAAATTTGAGCTAATGCTCACAAAGTGCGCGAAAGCCTATAGCAGTTCCGGTTCAGTAGTTTAGCTGAAAATTGGCATGTTCACGCTAAGTTAATAAACAAATACCAAATTCTCTATCTGGATCGCATAACGATAGTTCCGTGGCGCCACATTGTGAATGATGTAGATTTGTGTCGCAGCTCGAAATCGCCAAAAAATCCATAAAACCCTCTGTTTTGGCATTCAAGGTCATTCAAGGTCATTGAATTTGGCGCCAATCGAGAGCTAGTGTATGACTTTGTATTAGTGATTAATAGTAACCTAGGCCCTATCTCGCACCGTTACAGCGACTTATTGGCCAAAAATTGCAAATTTTGCCACCCCTGTCTCATTTAGCACTCTTCTTCGGGGTGACCCCCTTTGAATTTACTAGAGTCTTCCAGGCAGTCGACGGTGAAGATATGGTGATCTTAGCTTGCACCGTTTTTGACTGATCCACTCGTGTGACAGACGGATGGACAGAATTGCGATGGCTAAGACGCGCTGAATGCAGCAGCTGCTTTCGCGCGTAAAAATCTTGTCGAAAACTGTTTAACTGTCAACAGCTGTGTCTTATGCGAATAGATTCATTTGGTCGAATGTACTTTATGAGTGAAATTCACCAAATATGATCAATACTAGTTAAATACATTAACGTTTCGACTTCCACTGGAAGTCTGCATCAGTGGATGTTGAAACGTTAAGGTATTTAACTATTTTTGGTCATATTTGACAAATTTCACTTGTAAAGCTGTGTCTCATTTTTGTCTTACCCGACTGTACTGTTGTCTGACCATGATTGACTTGTAACATTTTATTTGTATATTTATTTGTCTTGCAGTATTTATATGCTTTGCGTGTTGTCGATAGTTTGTCACTCAAGATGTACAGTTGTTATTACTTCTGTTTTTCTCTGTGTATATATTTGTGTGAATTTACAGTTTATTGCTGTTTATTAGTAATTTAATGCGACTCATTGTCTGATGAGTCTGTATATGCTCAATGTAATGCAAGTGTACATTTATGTCAGTTTTGCTGTAAATAATTTTTGTGTCTCGTGTCATGTTTGTTATTGTCACATTTGCGGGTTTGCAGCAGGTTTGTCTTGTAGGTGTTGAAGCACTTGAATATAGCAAATTAATGAGTATAATAATTGTAGTGTGACAGAGTGGGCTTTACTTAGGACATCATCGTTTGGTAACGCTGCAGCTGCCCGAGTCATGTAAAGTCAGCTAGTGAAAATGTTTCTGTCAGCTGTTTTATTGCTGATCATAATGCAGCATTGAAGTTTCATAAGTTTAGTCTTGCATTGTTTTTTGTTGTAATACTTATTGTTGGTGATTTGGTTCTATCCCGTACGGTATTTGATAAGTGCAAAGATTAGATTTTATACTTGTTTAGCAGGTGAAACGTTTTATATTAATTGTATTAATTGGATAATGCGCATTGTTTCACAGCTTTTCACTGATGTTTTGATTAACTGTTTTAGTTTAAATATCCCAGATATTTGTCAAGTCAATGTTTTTTTCATTTATATGCCTCTTGTGTGTGAACACAGTGTATTTGTTTGTCTGCACTCTGCATATGTTATCATTTTACATTTGTATGTCCCTCGGTAGGAAATTGGATTACTCTGATAGTTGTAGAAATTTTGTCTGCAAAGATTCATTTGGGAGATCAGGCCGCTGGCTAGATAGCAGTCATTTAGTTTCAGATTAATATGGTTTTGGGTAAATGATAGTCTTTTTTGTCTAATTGTAGTATGTTAAGTAGCACTGGTAAATTGGTGTTTCTTGCTGTTTGTAAAATGTTGGTGCTATAATGTTGATAACTGGTTTTGCAGTTTAACATTGCTGAAGAAAGACATCTGTCATCAGTGGAGGTTTCGATCTTGGAGTGCTTTGTGGTTTACTCTGTTGAGGTGTAGAACTATTTGCTTTCTGCTGGGCACAATAACTGTGGTGTGTTAGCTAATGCTGCTGCCATTTATTGCCAATTCAACAACATGATGCGGGTGTGTTAATTACAAGAACAACCAGACAGTGATATAACAATATGTATTTTAGTGCTTTAGCCATCAGTTAAAATGTTGCCATGATTTTTGAGCTGCAGTGCACTTGAAAACATTTTGGATAAAGCTTTATAAGTTCTGCTACAGGGGACTCGCTTTTATGGATAGACATTCTGCAGTTTTAGTTTAGATATGGTGGTAATATTGTGTTTTGTTTGGGAGAAAGAAATGTCTTTCTGTTGTACGATTTCTGATTTAGTTTAGATGAATATAAAAGTTAGTTAACAATGACTGACATTTTGAAACTGTGACCATTGTGTGCCTATGTAAGTATTAACTGTTGTATTGCTATGCATCTGTGAACATTGATACTCATCTGTTTGTTGTAGGACATTTATATTGTAGCCGTGTATGTATGAAAGTATAGAAGTTTTGTTTGCTTGCTGGTGCTTCGACTGACACAGTTGCTGTAATGTGATATAAGCAGTGGCGGTTTTATTCACAGGCCGGGGTGGGGGGACACATTTCCCCAGTTTTGCTCCAGGTTCCCCAGTTTTGTGGTCACTCATGATTTTTTGCAAAGATGACACAAATATCTGATGAATTTTAGAAAAGAGGGCAAATTTGCGGCTTCTGTTGTACGTCCAAAAACGAAAAGTGCTTCAGCTTCACTGAGGCATTGCCCCTCTTGATTTCCTGACCATGGGCTTTGCCCCTGGACTCCGCTGGAGGCTCTGCCCCCACACCCTTGTGATAGGCGCACGCTACCATGCTCACCATGGAGCTGTGCCCCCCAGATATTGCATCCCCGAAATGACCTATACGGTGTCAGGTGGGATGTTAAACCCTCCACACTCACTCACCCTGCTCTCCCCAGATATTATGGGCTAGATCGCCACTGGATATAAGATTGAGTATGCATCTAAATGGCACTTATTCGCACTGCAGACTTTTTGCTGTAGTTAATGTGAATATCTGTTGGAGCTAAATATTGTATTATCATTTCATTTTGTTTGTTCAGTTTCTTAAAATACACTGTGGGGCATAAAAAACACACCATTTTTTTGGTGATAACATGAAGAAGGGTTATCCAATTTTAATAATTTTTGGTACACATATTCGTGACACAACTGGCCATCAAATGGTTGTTCATTTTTTCACCTCATCCAACATCTGCTTCTGCACTACCTGGGAAAAACAGAACAGACAAAATATGCATTAAAATCAACAGAAAACTTTATAAAATTTTATCTTTCCGGATATGTGGCCATCAACAGACAATCAATTATTACAAGGTTTGACTGTTGTGCAGCAGCACGTTTATTAAATAGGCATAACATTCAGGAATATTGATGAATTCAAGAAGTGACTGGTGAAGTCTGGATTGGTCTGGAGCAGAACGTTATTAACGCTGCTATCAATGAATGGAGAAAGAGTCTCCAAGCCAAGCCCATGTTCGTGGGCCAACATTTCAAACATTTTTGTATTCAGTTGAATAATGGACAATTAGATAAACTATTAGCTAAAATGATGAAATTATGGACAAAATGTGTTTTTTGTGTGTTGTTTTGACTAAGCAATAATACCAAAGTGGTTAAAATGCAATATTTTGTTCTTTTTCTTTTCCCAGGTAGTGCAGAAACAGACAATGGGTGAGTGGGAAATTAAACAGTCATTTGATGGCCAGTTGTATCAGAAATATTCGTACCAAAACTATTAAAATTGGATCACTTTTCTTCAAGTTAAATTTTGGTGTGTTTTTTATGCCCCACAGTGTAGTTTAGTTTAACGTTATTCTCAGCTGTCACTTGCATTTAAGAAGTTCTGATGCAGTCTTGTTTCAAAATGATTTTGATATAAAGATCACTTATTATTTTTTTCATCATTTTATCACACATGTAGACATCAAATAATTTGGTAAAAGACTTCTTGTGTGACCACATGAAATTTTAAAAAACTGATATCAAGAAAAACTTAATTTAACATCTTTGAATGAAGCAAGGTTTTTGAGATCAAACGAATTTTTCTTTTTTATGCTGTATTCTCCCTGTCTCTGGAGCCGCAATTTTCTTGCACCTTTGGCTTCGTAAAGTCTTTTTTTTATAACTGCTAATTTCTACTGCATTCTATTTGTAGGCGTCTGTAAAGTTGATTTTAATTTTGCTCGCTGCTAACATTGTACATTTTTTCTCAGATATCGAGCAATGATTTCCGGTCATTTTCTCTCGATCTTTACGGATTTGTAATGATAATTGTAGTCTTTTTTTGCATATTTAGTGCATATTTTGTTTTTAAAGTAAGGTAAAGTATTAGTCTTTTGTTGTTGTATTACATATTGTAAGAAAGTTTGATTTTTGCTGACACATTGACTTGGTGATGAAAGGGTGTAGATAAACGTTGATAAGCTCATACTATACTGCCACGTGTTAGTGTATAGCAGATGTAAGTGTATATGCATATAGTTGTCTTTTATTAACAGCAGAAGAGTTGAGACGGTGCTAAGCCAGTAAAGTATTTGCATTTTCCCGCAGCAGGGTTTTGTATAATATTTGATGTGTAGTACACCATGTGGCGAGTTTAAGCATTGCTGAATACTGCTGTACAAACTGATTGCTGTGTAATGTCTGTCATTTGCTGGTGTATATAAACGGCTATTGTACACTGTACAGGTCTTGCACGAATGTAACGTCGTTCACTCTCATACAGTTGCTGTCCGGTCCGGTATTTAGGAATCTTGACCTAAATTAAGCAGTGAAGCTTTGCAGGAAGTCTGATGTATGATAGCAATTCATAGAGGTTTCAGCAGTTTACCCAGCTGATGTGTGACAATACATGTACTTTGCTTTTGTTGCTTTTACTCAATAAGCTTGGTGATGCACAGAATTGTTTTTGGTGTCAATAGCTGACAAAATTGGTACAAAAGAAAATGCAATATTGTAATTGGGCAAGTTCAAGTTTAAAGACAAGAAGCCCAGCTGTCGCTAGAGAAGGCCAACCATGTACAGACTGTGCTTCCAAAGGCTGGCTTCCGATTTCTGGTCATGGAGAGAAAGCAATTTCCCAGAGGTGACAACAGGTGTTGACGCTGCTCTTAAAAACTACATTCAACTTTAATATAACAGACGTTACATGCGGCCATCTCGCCATGCAGGCGTTATAGCCGATTGTATTATTTACAAAAAAAACTCAGCTGTCGCTAGAATAGCCGACCATGCTGTTTGTCATTGACATTCATGGTCATCAAAAGGTGATGATATTTTCATCTCATCTGAAAAGGCGTATGCGATTTACTATTAGTGATCACTGATCAATAACAACATTGACCCTATTTCACACCGTTTAGCCACAATAGCGCACGCTGACCTTCAAGGTGATATAATTGATGATTTTCATGTAATCTGAAATAGCTTATGCCACTTCCTATAGTGATTGAGCTAATAGTAACATTGGCCTTATCTCTCACTATTTCCCATATCCACTTATAGCTTAAAACTTTCTATTAAAAATTGCGGCCAAACCGCTACAGATGGAGACATGGTTACTATTGACAGCCTACAGAAAGTCGTCAGCGCTCAGCGCTCTATCTGACTGTACCATCGCCGACCCCCACGAGTTACCGTTTAGCCACAATACATTCGTGACAGACGACGGACGGACAGGCAGACGTACCGTATCACAAGCTCGACCGTTACTTACGTACGGTCGGCTAAAAATTGCGAACAAACCGCTAGAGATAACAAGTTACAACATATTGACAGCCTATAAAAAGTAAAAATTCGCCATCGCCCTATTTAACAGTACCGTCGCTGACCCGGTACAACGTGCCGTTTAGTTACAATACATGCGTTACAGACAGACAACCGACAGAAAGTGACAAACAGAACCTTGTAGGAAGTTGTAGGCTTGTACAAAAAGCGCGTTGTACTGTCGGCCACAAATCAAAGATATTTTTACTTATTTATTACACCTGTCAAGTAGGCGTGTAGTCACTTCCGGTAGTTAGTTGCCATATTTGGGGATGTGTTGTTGACTAATGTGTTTATTTTCGTAGTCTTGTTTTTAGGAAAGTTTAGACTGCTGAAATACAGCTAGATAATTTATATATAACGGATGTGTATGACACCAACACAGAAACTTGAATGAGGTATTATTGCCACTAATGATAGTTTTTGTGTGATGTCACTGTCACTCTCGACTTCCTTGTTTTCATATTTATGAAGAGCCGGGTGACCCGGGTCCGAAGCACTGTGAGGGGAAAAAGCCTTCTCCTGGGCCTCTTCCTGGTTACCTGTGGGGGCCTGTGGTGCTTCTGACTGCGAGTGGAACCGAGCCGCCCGCTTCTTTCTAGTTTTCATGATGTGGTTGGAACGGGGCTTAATTTATTAGGTAATTTCCAGGCCGGGCCTGCAATAGACCCTCGCCTGCTGTCGAAAAGAAAATCTCTTAAAATTTGGCCAAAAATATTTCGAAAAATTAGCAGAAAATTTTAAGTGAAGTAAAGAACAACTAATGACCATGGAAACGTGAAACTAAAGGGCAGAAGGAAAAATGCAAAAGTACTCGGCGCCTGGCTTGTCGACCCCAGCGGACTACGGGCAGGAATCACACGGTAGCGACAACTCAGCAGTTTACTCAGTCACCAACATCATTAAAATTGTGTAAGAATCTTGTGCAAGTTGATTCGTACAAAAACATGGGCGAAATTACATGGTCACTTACTCGCAAATTTCCGATTTCGTTTACATTAATCAACTGCCAAAGATGTCTTAATTCCAAAAATGAAGAAATATTTACGATTGTTTCACGCTTTTCTAACTATTTCGCAACAAATCGTACATATGCACGCAATGGGATCTCTACGTCACAGCTGTTTACTTCAAGCATCTATCGACCAAGAACAATTATGACACCGATTGTAATGGATTTTAGTGATATTAGTCGATAATTATATGTTCAGATTGGCGATCTGAACGTATCAATTTTTAGCGGTTTTTAAGATCGCCGATCTGACAGTTTTGGGCAAAATTTGATATCTTTAGATTGGCGATCTGAAAGACCGGTAAAAATTGATATGTTCAGATCACCGATCTGATAGTTATAGGCAAAATTTTATACCTTCACTCTATCACTAGACTTCCTGGTCAACAATGCCTGCATTTAGCGCATTCGTCATCTACCGCGGCACTGGCACTGGCTATAGCACTACATCGGCGAGGCGACCGAGCGTTGCCCCTTTCTACAGCAAAAACTTGGAACAGACTGCCATCAGAAGTGATGTCATCAAAGTATCTACGATCATTAAGACTAAACTTAAGTCTCTAAGTCTCCTCTGTTTTTCGTTTTGCGCGCGACAGCATGTAATGCTTCGCAGTTCGCATATCTTAGTCATCGTCGAGGCATCTGTCTGTCTCTCCGTCCATTCGTCCATCCGCTCATCTGTCACACTCTGGTATTGTGTCAACGCAACGCAAGCTAGGATCACGAAATCTTCACCATGGACTGCCACGGAGACTTTGGTTTTAGGATCCGTAAAGCTTTTTAGTTTTGAATTCACTTTGCTGTTGTTTTGGTCAGTTATTTATTATTGCATTGCTTTCATGTGATTTTTTCATGCCATATGTCAACATTTGTGTAGTTGTTAGTAGTACATGTAATGCTGCCACTTTTGTTTGATTGATTTGGTTTTGTTTCTTACTTTAAATGCTGGTAAATAATGTAAAGTAAGTAGTAGATTAAGAGTTTCTTCAGTGTGGATTTTGCCGACTTTGGTGCTGTTTGCTGTAGTCATTAACAGCAGCAAAATAAAAGATTAACGATGCCTCCACCTCCACCACCCGGCCCACCACCACCACTTGGGCCACCACCAGCACCTTCTCTCGGCCCTCCTGCGATGTTCAAGTCCGAACAGAAAGGTCGTAATGCTCTGCTGAACGATATATGCAAGAAACCAAAGTTGAAGTCAGCATCGCATCTCACAGTTGATAAGAGTGCACCAATGATCGAAGGTCTGTTTCAATGATATTAATACATGTTGTCGTTTCACAACTGGAATTATGTGCTGAAATTACAATGTCTTAGGGTTCATTGTTCCATGCCCGGGTTAGGGTTAAGCATGAGGATAACTCGGGAAATCACATTTGTTAACTTGTAGCAACGAGGTTGATCTGAGAGTTATAGTTAACCTTTGGTTAGCAAACCCGTGAGTTAACTTAAACATAGAATAATTGACCCATAGCAAATCATATTCTATGTAGGGATTTTTACCAGTGGTTCTATGAAAAGAAAGCTCTTTGAACTTGTTTTGCATTTTGGAGTGTTGTTGTGTATTTTTGGTTGCCTGACTGAAACAAAATCAAAATTGTCATAGCAAGGTTACCACTACCAGTACACCAGCCCTTTGATCTGTGCTAGACTTTGATTCAGTTAATTTTCAGATACACTGTGCAACTGTTAATACTTTTTCATTAGGACACTTGCAGCACATGGTTTAATTATGATGGCTGTCAGTTGCTGTGATGTTGTGATGACCACCTTGTTTTGTGCATTTAGGCAGCAAGAATGTTTCAAAGTTTGGTACTGTTTCTGGGTCATCTGGTAAGTTTTTTGTACACGATAGTTGATTTACTTTTTGATAATATCTTCTTCTGTTTTAATTCCTGCTGCAGTAGTGTAGTAGATGGTGAGGTTTGCATAATTATGACTTGCAGCTGAAGAACTTTGTTATAACTGCAGTTATGTAATGAAAATGTCCATCGTTATAATTTGATATAAATATAGGTAAACTGGGTGGGTGACTAAAGGTTTTTAAGCCTAACCGTTATTTGGCTGAGAATGCAATAAAATTGTTACCATATGTCATCGTGTGGTAGGTTTTTAATCTGATATAATTAGTAGGGGCCACAGTTTTCTCCGGGCTGCAGAATTTCGAGCCGAGCCGCAAAATTTACCATTTTCCGCGGAATTTTGATATTGCCGTGGAATTTCGCGTAATATTACAAAAGTTAAGAAATGACTGATGATTAGTACAATCATTAGCTTGATAATGTAGTTTGACTAACTATATCATGGAGAAAAGTCAAATGAGTTTGGCATGATGCATAAGCATCAGTTGAGGTCTGGTGCTGGGGACCTCAGTCACTGTACCAGGAACACAGGTTTAGCTGCTAACTGGTAACACAATGGCATGGTAGCCTGGTGTAGTGGTTTAAACACAGTTGTCCTACGCCTGCCTTGGTTCATGCTTTGATAGGTTAATACTGTGCAGACCAGACAGGAAAAAATTATCTTTGTTGGTCACCAACTACTTGGGTCAATTCAGCTTTTCATCCAGCTTGCGTAGGTAAATGAAGTACTTTCTTGCCTGACTGGGGTTAAGGCATGGTGCTTTCACTTGTGTCTGGTGACAAGTGAGAAACAATCTATGATCCCAGGTGACCCTCTTCCCTCTTTCTGAGATGGTTTCATATGAAGAACTGTGTGTGTGCACCCTTTAACATTCAGTAGTGTGTTGCAGCAGCTGTACCAGCTTTGTTTCATCTGTTTGCACAGTGCAGTCCTGTTACTGATGCATTGTGGTCATTTAACATGTGTCTAACGTTATTTAGTTGTTCTCTTTCATTCTGAATTGGGGAGCTTGGATGTAACAAGAATACATTGTTGAAACATTATGCAAGTGCCCTTCATCGTGTTGTACGAAACTTTGTACATCTGATAACTTTTACAGGCATTAACGTTTATACACGGTGTTTCATAAAAAGGGCACCTTTTTGTTTTTTTCATAATTCACTCAAATGATGAGCAATTTGCATGACATTTTTACCAATTGTAGCTGAATAAGTACTTATTTGAAATGTTTTAACAAAACATGGCAGTTGATTAAACATTCTTTGCTAGTCGTGATTAAACGCTGACATTATAATGTGTCACGGGTACAAACAGGCTAATCTCAGTTCGTGCTGCCAGTTGCTGCTCTGCTTCAATGGTGAAAAATCTGGTTCATTGGTGTCAAATATTTGAAGTTTTACAGTTGCAGCCACAAAAACGTGCAAAGCGATCAAATTTACATGTCTGTGGGGATAGTTGGTCTTTTACATGTTCGAGCAAGACAGTGCACTCTCACACCGAGCTTGCAAGATGTTGACTTTTTGAATCACAAGATGCCCAATTTCATGTTTCCTTGTTGCTCAGTGCTGAAACGATAAGCATTTTTCATTAGCGAACCAGATTAAGTTCACCATCAAAGCAGGGTAGCAACTGACAGCACCAGTTGGGACTAGCAAGTTTGTACCTGTGACACATTATGACGTCAGCGTTACATCACGATTAGCAAAGAATATTTAACCAACTGCCATATTTTGTTCAAATATTTCGAATTAATATTTCTTTAGCTACAACTGGTAAAAATTTCATGTTAATTGCTCATAATTTGAGTAAATTATGAAAAAACAAAAAGGGGTCTTTTTATGAAACACCGTGTAGTGTAGTTTTCAGTGGTGTGGACACTGAGATAGGTAGACGATCTAAATTGGCATTAATGTATAAACATCTTTTGCGTAGTTTATTCTGGGTAAAAATTCACATTTTAACATTATTTTTTTTGCTAACTATTTATTTGTCATAAAAACTGCAATACAGGTGTATCAGTGACAGATACTGTATTAACTTTTTTGTGTCTTTATTTTTATTGCAGGCTTGATTTATTCATTCTTTTTATACGTTTTTCCCCTTACTGTCAACGTTTTTGACAGTGGTGCTAGTTGGTAGTTAATTGCTGCTGTTTTACGTATGTCTGAATCAGTAGTTTAACGATCTAATATGCAGCTGTAGTGTATGCTTTCGGTGCGGTAAGTTGTAACTGTTAGACGCTGTTGCTAAATAGTTTTTTTGGATTATCACGAGGGATAGAGACAGAAATATTTCTGTTACTTAGTCTTATATAGCTCAGATAAAGTAGTCAGTTGATGTATGTCAAGTACAAGTATTTGGCGTCTTAAATAGCAAAGTACCTCCCCTGTAGGCCGGCCGGTTACTTTGCTAGTGAAATGTATGCATGCAAGAGTTTGGGAGGGGTTGTACGCAGTAGGTGACGCGCTCGTAATAACCTGCAGAGGGTGCCACTGATCCAATTGCCAGCGTGATCTGGCACACGTCGCAGAGACTATAAAATTCATGGCCGGCTTTGAGGCCTTAGGCTGGGACATGGGGTTAAGGGCGATTGGGGAGGTCGGGACAAAGTTAAAAAACTGGACTTTTAAGTGGCCGTCATTCACCAGATGTCGCAACGAAGCTGAGCGCTATACTGACGAACTTGACAGAATTTTTAGCACGTAGATTTCAACCGTCTGAGTTTCGGCCTTTTGGGTTCAAGAAGTCCTTCGTATAGAAACCTCACATTTGGGTACTTTTTCAAATTGCTTTATTATTTTTTTGCACGTTGTAACTTGTACACTGATACCCAGATGGCAGCACCGGTGCTGTCGTGTGTCACGTGAGCATTGCTCAAATTACTTGTTAGTTGTCGTATTGACTACTTTAAATGCTTAGGATAGGCCTATTTATCTTTGCCTTATTCATCACAAAAGTAACTTAATAATTGTAAAATGTAAGTGAATGTTGTGCTGTCACTTTATCAGTGTAACTTTGATGTTTTTATAGGAAATTATTTTAAATCACTATCATTTTCACATCGACCGTTGCACGTTCATTGAAAATAAGAAGAAAAACGTTGAAACATCTAAATGTGGAAAACGCTTATGATCAGAAGTAAAACACTATGAATGAGTGAATAAAAGACAACGTTTATTACAGCTATGTGTGGTGAGTGGCAACTGAGATGTGTGGGGATTGTGCTGGACATGCACTGCAGTCATTAGGTCGGGTTCATCTGTAAACGGGGCTGACGGCGCCCGATCTCCTTCACTGGCGGCATCCCAGACCCAGTCTCAGCAGTCGTCGTCGTCGTCGGCTGTGATGCGGGAAGACGGGCGGCTGGCGGCCCTGGCCCGGTGCGGCGCGCTGGCGGCCGCCGGGAACGGATTCAGCGCGGCCGTGGCGCCTCCAGCCCGTGGTGGTCCCCCCGGTAGACCTACAGCGCCACCGCCGCCACCTCCGCCGTCCCTGCCACCCAACGGTATCACACGGCCACCGGCGAGTGTGTACAGGGTGACCACTTGTCTGGAAAAGAGGGAAATGTCAGGGAAAATAGCAAAAAAAAACTTTCTTAAAAATTGTATCACCTGGCTTTTATTATCACTCACTTAGTACTCTTTGCCAATTATTTTCAGGTGTTTATTGCTGAATTTTGCTTACTTGTGTTTTACTTTCTAACATTATATTTTGGTTAATACTAGGGTTCGGTTATCTTAATCGAGTAGCAGTTAAAGTGGTCAGGAGTGCCGCGAAACGGTGCGAATCGTCAGGAAAATGTCGGAATTGTCGAGGAATTTCATAGTGCCTGGAGAGCGGTCACCCTGTGTATGCTAGTAGCATGCTGTGAGTCTGTCTGTCAAGCATGCTTCTGTCTGTCTGCCAGCCAGCGCGCCTGTGTATGACTGATTGTCGAGCGTGACCTGTGCCGACCGGCGCCCCGTCATGCTCTGAGAGTCATGCTCTGCTTGCTCTCCCATTGATGTGCCCCGTACGCGGCCGGCGGCGTCGTTTTCTTCCTGAAAAGGCGTCTTACGCTTCTTCAACCCTCTCCCCCTTCCCACTCTCGCGCACTTCGCCGCTCGCTGACTCATAATGGAGCACTGTGTCCTTCTTGACCGTGTTAGTGTTAAGTCACGATCGCTGAGACAATCTCCTATTCACATAGATTTTACAGAAACGTTGAATAACGTCGTTTCTCCTTAAATTTTAGTCTCAGCTATTGCAAAAATTATTTTATTCTGTCAGTTACCCAGCTTTGAAGCTGTTTCTGTGTGGATCCCGGTTTAGGGTCAAAGTTACTTTTTTGTTGATGGACAGAATCCATGCCCAACACCCATTTTTATATATTGTGTGTTTTGATTAAAAAGTAGCACTTTGTGTTTAACATAATCTGACAATGCATGTTTTGACATTCTCGTGATTAACTTTTACTGTTGGAGTTGATCATCTTTGTTGTGTGAGTTGTTTTTTTATGTTTTTTTTCGATTTGTTGCGTTTGTTTTTGTGCTAGATAGAATTTTTTGCATGTTTGATCAATTTTTTTCCTTATTTTTGCATTCCTGGTTCACAGGATTGCTCCCAAAAATTTAGAATTTGCATGTTTTAAAAATACCTGTAGTTCTGTGCATAAAATTACCTCAAAATTTTGGCACTAGGCACATAGGCATGCTACTTGGCCTGCACTTTCTGTATTGTTGCAAAAGGTGTAGTTAATTGAGCGATGAAGACAATTTCAGTGGCACAGGTTGATATGAAACAAAGTTATAAGACAGACATGTCCACAGAACATGCATATATGCAAAACTGTACGCTTGAGCAGAATGCAGGACAAGAGAAAAGTCACTAGAATAATTTTGCTTGAGGTCTGTTGACAGCATTGACTCTGAGTTGGGTTGGACTTGAAGTGAATTTTTTTCATGTTGTTGGAACTCGACTGTGAAGTCCTGTGAACTGTGCATCATGAGACCAATACATTCATTCATTGTTATTGTTTTTTTGTGTCTGTCTAAATACTAACGATGTATGTCTGTGTCTCGCTTTTGCAGTTGTTGTGCTATACAGTGTTCATTTTCCCGATTCCTATTTCACACTAGCAGTAACAGTAATAAGATAGTCCTCTGGTTGATTGAGTTCTTATTTGGTGTTCTGCCTTGTGCATTGGCGTGCATGGCATTTTGTGTCACTGATGATATAGTGCAATAGGTAACACACTTATTCCCACTCATCAGAAACGATTATTGGCATTTTGTTGTTAAATTAGTACTCACTTTGTTTCATATTTCTCTGTGGTTGCATGTTTGGTACAAGACAGACAATTGCATTGCTGTGTTTTGTAATTTTATGGTATAGTTTTGATTGATTTGTTTGTAATATGTATCGTAGATCAGTGTGGTTTTAGTTGTGGGCCCAGACTTCACTACTTTGATTAATTGTAGGCTTTCGATTAATTGTGCTAATTGTTGTTGATGATGATGATGAACGAATGTACTTTGATGTGGCCTAAGTCTGAAGACTGCAAGGACACATAACAATCAAAAACAGTGATGTCTGATAAGTCCACAAAAAATCGAAGCAGTTGACGTTTGAGCCTTAACGGTTAACAGGTTGCCTGCATCTGGTGCTGGAGTGCTAGTAAGTTATCAGAGAGTTAGTTTTCTTGACGTGCATACAGCAGCTGATAAGGCGCCTGTGACGGTCGGTTCATGGTATAACAGTGTGTAACTGTGTGTATGGTGTGACAGCTGTTAGGCCGCCGCCAGCAGCCAGCGCCAGTGGTGGGTTTGGTGGGTCGGTAGCAGCACGTGGGTCAGGGACAGGTCCACCACAGCTTGCTGGGCTGTTCAGTGGCGGAATGCCTCAACTGCGCTCCTCACACTCGCGAGGTGGCGCCACCAGCGCTCACCACCAGCAACCCACTGCCAGTTCCAACGCCCACCGACCAGGTCACTATACTTCCAGTTAACTTTTATAAACGGTTTTTAATTGTTTTTTGTTATGAAAACGCATTTTTAACGTTTTTATTTTTGCAACGTTTTTCATTTTTAATGCACTGGGAATGGTCAGTATGAAAATGGTGGCGATTTACAGTAATTGTGCACAAAGAATTGAAATGCCTGACTGAAAAAGTGGTAGCAGATTTTATATTTGTATTTGTTTTTTATTCATTGTGACTTAGGTGAATATGTATAGGTTTCAACATGGTCTGCGGTCTATTATGCAAGTTTAACTAGGCATAATACACAGTAGACTATGTTGAAACGTACTTATTTCATGCCTGTGATTGACGATGCGTTCTTTCCGAGAATGGGTGCCTTACTCAGACCCGAGCCACGTTTCGTTCGTCACGCTTGAGTGGAGTGAGATTGTGGGCTGATATGTCACTCCAGACACTGCACTGAGAGTTGGGTGACAAAAATGGGTCACGAAATAAGAGAAACTTGTGTTTTTCTCAGGTTTTTACGTGCGAGAGCTAGCATAGCGCATATTAGCTATGGTAATTCCGTCTTGGTGTCCATCTGTCACAACCCGTTACCGTTTGGAAACCGGGCGAGATAGAGACTTCGGGTTTTCACCGTATAATAGCCTAGAGTCTCTAGTATTTTGTGACCAAATTTCGTGTTGCTGGGTCAAGGGGGTCCCCTCGAATGAAGGGGAGAAAGAGGGGCACCCCTTTCTAAAAAAGACGTTAGTTAGGGCTATTTGCTCGTTTAGCGTGAAAATGGTTGTAGATAGGCACAGCTATGCTGCTTAATATAACAAGCACTGGCAACGAGCGACTTAGGATTGTCAACATTGATGATCTTTAATGACTTTAAACTATAGAAATAGGTGTTTTAGTGATTTTTTGGCAATTTTTGGTTGCCAAAGAGTGAATTGCGACAAAATGGATGGAGATAGACCAAGATTACCTGCGAACAGGAAGTGTTATAGGCTCTCGCACGTCTCATGAGCATTAGCTCAGATTTCTTGTTTTCTAGGCCTTACTATACGTATTTGTATCAGCGGTCTGGATGCTGACAGTGCTGTGCGCTGGTTGATGTAGGTCGTAATGTGAACGGTGCAGCGCAGCCTCCACCTCCACCCCCACAGAGCAGTAAGTGGGACTCCAAGCCTCGACATAGCACGTCTGAAGACAGTGCCTCGACGACGACGACCAGTAACGGTCCGAGTCGGCACGTTGGTGGTGCACCGTTCCGACCTCCATCCAATTCCACGTTGCCTCGCTCAGCTGAGTCTGCTAGTAATGGTTTACCAGCAGCACCCTCTGCATCACGGACGAGGGCTCCACGACCACCCGTGTCGGACAACTCCTCACGGCCACTACCTGCACCCCCTGGACCACCCAGAGCGCCACCCTCGTCACGACCACCCCCGCCACGGGGTGGCACCACGGGCCCACCACCTCCACCTTCACCGTCACTGAAACCCCCCGCAGCACAAGCACCGCTCCCTCCGCCGACACTGCCAGGTCGAGGTCGACACGGCCAGGCACCACCACCGCCTCCACCGTCCTACGGCCGACCAACCACGGACGATACACACAGTACTGGTAGTGGTAGGTCCGCCGCTCCACCAGTACCCAATCACGCTCCACCACCACTCCCATCACGAGGCCCACCGACCGGTTTAGGTGCACCGCCGCCGCCGCCAGCTCGTACTGTCTCGCAGACGAATGGTCCACCACCGCCACCACAGCGAGGTCCCCCGGTCCACAGCATCTCACGTGCTGGTCCGTCCGGAACATGGGGTCGAAGTTCTGCCACGCTGGGTGATGCACCGCCGCCGCCACCTAGCCGCAGTAGTGGTGCCGCCTATACTATCGGTATGTGCATCGTGGTAATCGACATATCTTTATCGTTTTTAAGTGGAATGCTTACTGATGGGTTGATAGTACATTAGAAAATTCGTGAAAGTTGGTCAGTAGCATATTTTCGCTACATGGTGTATACTGTTCGTCTTGTATTGTTTGCTTAACAAGTGGCTTAGTGGTGTAGTGGTAGCTTGCCTAACTGGTCATCGTGTAGTTGCTGGTTCGACTTTTGCCTGGTGCACTGCCAGGTAACAACCCTGGGCAAGTTGTACACATACATGTGTCTCTGTTCACCAATTCACCGAACAGTATAATTTAGTACCAGTGACCAAAGAGGGTGTGGCTCGGTAGTCTAACGGTAACGTGTCGGACTTATAATCTTGAGATAACTCAGAGGCGTAGGTTCGACTCCACACCGGGACACTGCCGGGTAACGACTTTAGGCAAGTTGTTCACAAACATATGCCTCTGTCACCAAGCAGTATAATTTGGTACCGGCTTCACCGCTGGGACATAAACAGGCACACCGCGCGATACACTGGCCCCATATCCGTGGTCTCGCAGTGTAAAAACTGGTGTCTGGCTGAGGGCCTTAGGAAACGGAGATCAGCGCCGCCCTATGGGCCGTAAGGCTCGGGAAG
>Ga0209367_1004655_pt1 | contig 18993 bp, 10 predicted proteins | sample WorMetLIZISLAND2_FD_187412 | JGI IMG/M metagenome (GOLD analysis project Ga0209367, IMG submission 187412) | Marine gutless worms symbiont microbial communities from Max Planck institute for Marine Microbiology, Germany - Olavius geniculatus... ... | reverse complement strand
GAAGGGGAAGGAGAAGAAGCACATCAGCACAAAATAGGCCATTCAGTGCCATACGCGGTTAAAATTAATTAAATACATTTAATATATGTATTAAAAGCAAAGCTAAAATACTTGTTAAAAGCAAGGCACCGTGCAATAAAATAATAATTCGTAAAAACTAAACTAAAACTGTCCTGCGATTTTGTTTCAGGCAGATAATCCTAGAGAAACCGCCAAGACTGTCTAGAACAAAATCGTATGCTAGTTTTAGTTCGGTTTTGTTTTGGTTTTACTGTTTCACGTGTAGGCCTATCCCGTAAGCGTAGCCAACCTGAAGTCCTAGAGCCGTGGCGGCTGTCACTAGAATGCGTTGCACGCTCGCTGAACATTGTCCCGTGGCCAGCAGATCAGACGGCAACACGACTTGTCCACAGTCTGTGCGTGATACCAGGTCAAGCCTACACCCCGCCTGCATTAAACATCATTAAACATCATTATCAACGTCATTGTCGGCATCATCATCATCTGATTTATTCGTTGAATAGCTTGCCCTGGTACTTTTTCCCAATTCTCAGCTGCAGTCGTGCCTCGTAAACCAAACGACGGTGTAGTTTAGGCCATCTAAGCGTGGTTTAAGTACGACACCGCAGTGTCTGGAGTGGTATAAGCGCGTAATGCGTACTCGCTTACACATTTCAGCAGTGCGGTAACCAGTACTCATACAGATTACAGAACACAGAAGTCCTACGGCTGACTGACCGTAAACAAATGTTTCCTGCAGGAAGATCTTCTATAGGCCACAGTACATAACTGACTCAGTGGTGAAGCCGAGCAGCTGAGATACCAGGTCACATCATCATTATACGATACTAGGCTACTAAACGGCGTTAACGTGGTGTAAACGCAAATTACTCCAAGACCAAGGTACAATCACGAAAGAAACAATACACAAGAATCTAAAACATACCAAAACTCAGTATTAAAACCAATAGTAAGTAAGCCAAAAGATAAAACAAAGAAGCCTGATGTCTGGCCTGTATCAGAAGACGTACTGACGCTAGGCTGTTGTTAAGCATGGCCGTGACTAGCGGAGTTCTCGTCAGTTCGGACTCGGACTCGTGGCCAGGCCACAAGAACGGTCCGTCTGGACTTGCGCCGGCGTAGAGCAACTGACGAACACAGTCGACGTGATCGCCGTCAACAGCGAACAGCAGAGCAGTCACTCCTATACATACCAGTGAACAACTCTAAATATCACAGGAATATATGTGTTGGAGAATGCAGCCATAAACAGTCGTAAGGTTACAAAACTTTATCCGCTACACTGCTTGACCATAAACATGTGGCGGCTTATCTACACAACAGTACTTCCATTTCACTTTTTCTCTCACATCCCTTCCATTGAAAACAATTTCACGTTCTTTTTGGTTTGTGCGCGATTAAACTTGCAGCTTACATGTCAAGTTTTTTTCAGTTCAAATCTCGTATTGTATCATATCCTACCAAAATCTGTTGGACGAAGTGAACTGTGTCTTCGAACACGTGCGACAAACAAAACCGTCAAATAATATGTATGTTTCATCGGTGCTACAAACCAACCGTCCTCGTCTTGCCGGTCGACGACGAGCGTATCAGCGACAGCAGTGATGATCATCCGTACGACGTCAGAACTGCCGGCACGTGCAGCCAGCATGAGCGGAGTTGTACCGGCCGCAGCACTGAATACACCGACTGTACGCTGATCTGACGTCGGTCTGTCGGCTGCACATCTCCACTCCTTACTCCCCAGCAGTAGACCTGCAAACGCCGCGACAGCGCCGTGTAACAACGTGTAGCCTTCCGCGTGACATATGGCTCGTGGAGTAACACTTATGTCCGTTTTCTCAGCCCTCAGTCAGACACCAGCTTACACTACCAGACCACGAATACGAGGCTATATACTGCATCGCACAGTGTGCCTGTTTACGCCACAGCCTTCAGTGGTACTCATTCAGCTACAGAGGGATGGCCAGGCTGAGTTGATCTGGATGGCTGGTTAACCCGTCACCGATCCAAGTACTAACCTGACCCGGCGTCGATGAAGTTCGTTGATCGCACACAAAGACCACTATGCTGCACTAAGGTTGAACCGCCACTATGCAGCAGTATAGTCGTATTGTAGACGCTTAAGAACGGTATTTTAAATATTTCTCAAGTACAAAACGTGTTTTTTTTGTTTTAGATATTTTTCCCAATTAATTTTTTTCTACATTTATTCATTCAACATATCTGTCAAATCGTTCAATTCCGACATCTTGAGCTGCACAAAAAAGTACAGAAAACAAGCAAAGGCAAAAACAATAGACGTTAAACGGTCAGCGTGAAAATGACGGCGATCTAAGACAATTATTAAGCTTATTTATAAATAAAGCGACTAAAGTTTTCCTGACGACTAACCGACGCAATTGGCGTGTGCGCCGTCAGCTGCCCAATGCAGTGGAGTCAGTGGTGATATAAGTCGTCTCTGTCTCACCGCTGCCAGAGGACTCAGCTCTTTGCTCGGTTCAGCCGCTGACAACTCCAGCAGTAGACGTACCACGTCTTCGTGACCTGTCACAGCGACACATTCCAGTGACCCTGCACTAAAAGCAGGGGGCGTTTCCCCCCTTGGAAAAACCGACACGACATACGTTCTTTCTTGTTTCTTATCGTATTTGAGCTACGTTAACGCATCAATTAGTCATGCCGCTCGCAACGTTCACCAATTTTGATAAGACTTTTTGTTTTCGCGTTAGGAGCTCGTGACGGTCAAACGGACGTGTCAAACAAACGAATGGACCGGTAGGCAACACAAATGACACGTTTTGAAACGTTTTGACTTTTTACAGTGTAGATGCTGTTTACCAGGAAGGCCACATTATAAGGAAGCACAACAGTGTTGAAACAGAATTCTAATATAAATCAAAACATTTCCTAATTTTTCAATCTGGTGCGTCATTTTGAGTGGCGCCATTCTGTTTGTCTGTTATCAGTTCCTCCATCTTGGCTCAACGCGATTTATACGCGACTCAAACAACACGTATGGATAAATAAAGTCAAAGCGTGAGAGTCCGATATGCCCAGACCAACTCAGCCTTCTACCCTTTACAGTCTACTCCAGTATAAAGACACACAGTGACTGACCGTGGCGGGCTGCCAATGCTAAAGCCGTGTCTCCATGGCGTGAAAGTGCCGTCAGATCAGCGCCGCGATCCAACAGCAGTTTCACGCAATCCATACATCCTTCCTGAGCTGCTAGATGAAGCGCAGAAAAACGATCACTGTCTGTACTATTCACCTTCGCACCTAACAATCAACGTTCACAATAGCTGCACAGCTCCACCAGGTAAGCTAACTGCGAGCACTGTTACCATTTTGTTCGTTTAAAAGCAAAAAAATATGAACGGATTTTGATGAATTTTTTAGAAGTTTGACATGACCCAAAAGAAAGCGATTAGATATAAGTGGCGATTCCAAGTCTTTTGTCGATTCTGGATCATTATCGATGATTCTTCACATTAAAAAATAAGGATAAACAGAAAATACAGGGTGGTCCAAAAAACGGCACAAAGTAATTTTGCAACCGTACATCAGAGTCACGCGTTTTTCAGCAAAATGTTCTGAAAAAAATTCTTTACATGACCAAAGTCAGTGTTTAAATACAACAGTTAAATATTCTTTGTTTTGCCGCTGGCAAGTGAACTATTGAAAAACAGAATTACCTTCAATGTACCTTGGTCCATAAAAACATGCCACTATTATTTTTTCAATAGCTCCGTGAAACATTGGCCGATTTCAATAATTTTTGGCATGCGACATTAAGAAAAAACTTGACGCAAAGGTCTTTAGTTTTGGTCAACTCACTTTAATGTTGTCATTACACTACCGTGTGAAATGCAGAAGTCGCTGTTTGGCCATTGACAACAATGAATTCCTATCGGGTAGCGTAGGCGTCGGCTCAGAAATTATGAACTGAATAGCGACAAACGCAATTAGCAATTATTATCACTCAAAAAATCACACGTGTCACATCACCTTATTTTCATTTTAGCATGTGCTCAAAATGTCCTTCTGCAGCACAAACGCATGCGGTAGACGTTGACACCATTTGCCAACAGCACATTCAGTAACTGCATGACTCAAGCAGCCCACTCGCTGTTGATGTATCATTTCAGTTTGTGGACTTAGAATTTTAAAATAAAGATGAGACAACAGATTTTCAATGATTTTGTGGTCTCAGTAATGCACTGCCCCGTATAAACTCATTGTTGTCAATGGTCAAACGACAACTTCTGCATTTCACAAGGTAGTGTAGCGACAACCTTGGGGCAAGGTGGCCAAAACTGCAGACATTTACGTCAAGCTGCTTTTTAATGTCGCATGCCAAAAATTATTAAAATTATTAAAATTGGCCAATGTTTCACTGAGCTATTAAAAAAATAAAAGTAACACGTTTTTATGGACCGCAGTGTCGAGAGTAATAGTGTTTTTGCATAGTTCGATTGCCAGCGGCAATAACAAAGAATATTTAACTGCTGTATTGAAATATTGACTTTAGTCATGTACAGAATTTCTTTCGGAGCATTTTGCTGAAAACCACATGACTCTATGATGTACGGTGGCAAAATTATGGTGTCATTAACTTTGTGCCTTTTTTTGACCACCCTGTAGTACTTTTCGCGAACTAACAGAAACTTTAGGAAATTTTGTTGCCAACCGGCTCAGTAAAAAAATATAGCAAGTGGTGACACGATATGCAATCGTCCGTCCAGCCCAAATTCCATTGCGCCGACTTTGCGACAAAGTTTGCGACAAAGTTTTGGACTTTGTCGCAGACACAAATCATGAAAGTACGAGACACAAATCATGTCGCTGACTTTCATGATTTGTGTCGGCGACTTTTTCCGCAGGGAAGTTTCGGTAAAAATTGGTGTAATAGAATTAGGGCTTTACCGACTGTCTCGTGTGTTGACTGTACGAAAATTAAGCCGAAAACCGTGACTGCGCAAGATATACGCCGTCTTTTTGCAGTCTTGACGTCCGGTGACCTAGCCTAATTTGCCCTATTAAACTGAAATTTGGGCATTCCGGTTAATACTATTCGATAAAACGCTCATACAAATTTTGTTTTGAGTCTTTTTGTTTTCCAGCTATGGCCCGTACGGATCGGTTGGAGTTGACTGACAGATAAACGGAAGAACAAGACGCGAAATGCGGCTCACAGAACAGCAGACGTAGACCTAATAAACCAGTTGATCGACAGTCGCTACGGCTTTTGCTTCAAAGTTTAGGTTTTCCTGCCAAGAAGTGAACCTAACAAAAGGTCTTATACACAGACACGTGTAACTGTGTGCTAGCTGATGGAATCATATCCGATTGGTTTCAGGTAAACTGCAGGTGTGAGACAAAAATGCAGAAGAGCAGCATCTCCACATGGTTTACATACTGCCCATCGTACTGTACTGTTGCGACACCTGAACAGTAACCAAGCAACTCTCAGACAGGATAGATGCCTTGGCATGTGGTGTCAGAGAAGAATACTTCGCATCCCATACACACGCCATGTTACAAATGCCGAAGTGAAAAGTACCACAGGATGCTCCGTTGCCTCCAGGTTGGTGCGCATGAAAAAGCTTCAACGTTCTGGCCATCTAAGTAAAAGATCATATGAGGAAGACCACCACAGGGTCGTGGTAGCTGCAATAAGCAATCCGTTTCAGAAAACCGAGAGGACGTCCTCGTGATACCGCCCTTCAGCACCGGCGTTCACTCGGCCTGGCGTCTCGCTGCAGATCGCCGGCAGTGGCATCAAGTTGTCGACACCGCTATGCTCGAGTATAGGAATTTGCCATCAAAAAGGAAGTTAAGATTACGGAAATAATCTATTGAATCTTACTGGAACGCCGTAACAAAACTATACTCTCTGTATTGTAGAGCAAGACAAAGCTGTACCAAAGTACATATATACGCATAAAGGGTGCATAGGTACTGTGGCTGTATTGTCTTCGGCGTCATTTTGGTCAAAACGTTAATTTTGAAATATTGGAGAAAGACCAACGTCCCCTATCCGGCTCCTATCCCCACCCCTTTAAGGATCTCGTAAATTAAGCGGAACGCAGCAAAGAAGACGAGTAATAAATACCGTGCTTGATGAGCAGGTCGACTGCTTGAAGATGACCAGCGCGTGCGGCCAGCATGAGCGGGGTGCGACCGCTAGCAATGCGAGCCTCAACATCAGCTCCAGCGTGCAGGAGTACTCTCAGACACTCGACACTACCGTCACTGGATGACGCCGCCCAATGCACCGCACGCGACCTAGCAACTCCAGCATCGTGTGTATTCTCCGACGATTAACAGTACAATATTTACAAGTGAGATGATAAAATTTGAGATAATCAAATCGAAAGGCTGCAGGCCTGTATAAAAACAAAAAAAAAGCTCAATGAGTGCAGGCCGCCTCTGCAAATCAATCCGTTAATCAATCAATCAATCCATACACATTTGTAAATTGCGTCTTAAACAGTGTTCTCAGATAGGCCTATAACGTTCTCAGATATAAGGTTTAAACACGGCCTTAAATAAGGCCGTGTTTAAAAAGTACGCCTCTACTGATGTCGCTGCGTTTTTAGTTCTGAAAAATAAACTGCCTACTTAAACGATAGCGACGGAGAAAACAGTCATAGAAGACATTGTCCACAAAAGCGCATATGCAGTGGTTTGTCAACTCGTGTAATAAACGAACATAATAATGATGACGACGATGATGATACCTGGCTACGTATGACGCCTTGTTGACGTCGGCTGCTGCCACATCAACCAGCAGAGAAACCATATCGACGTCCCCGGACCGCGTCGCTACGATCTGCACACCAATAAGTAAATAAGTAAATAAGTAAGTGGGGAGTAAGTAATATAGCACATCAACTGTAACAACCTCAAACGCGTTCGATGTGCTAGTAGAACGCTTGCAGATCGCAGATGCCCGTGGCTGTCAATGCTGGCGAATGGCTGGCAGAGATCGATCAGGTATCCAGGAGCCATGCTGAGCCAAACACTTGTACACCTGGACGTACAGCCGGAACCTAATCTGATCAGTGACATCTGGCCAGTGTAATACATAGCGCCGGAAATGGGTCAGTCCTCTATATCACAGACGCATAAACAGAGAGACACCATATAAACGTTCGAAAAAATACTCCATTGTTCAAGTATGGTAGAAGTTTTTTTAGCCCTCGAAGGAAAAGTTAAAATTTCGGACTTGAAATAGTGTGTGTATAGGAAACTCATCCCACAATCAGTGAACATCACCTGCCATATGAAATTACAACTGGCACAACTGGACGCGCCCCAACTTAACCCCAGCCAGGCAGTCCGATACTCGACTAATCTTTAGCCCGAAAAGATTGAAGGTTGAGTTGTCTCGGATGGTTGGCTATATATCGAGCTGGTTTGCCCGTCCAGAAATTTTCTATGGCGTTTTGTTTTAGCTTTGCTTCAGCAATTGTGCTGCCACATCTTGTTTCTAGCAAATTTGACTACTCAATGATGATGATGATTAGATTTCGAGCGAGTGAGACGTCACGTACGAGCGGTGTATTGCCGTTGGTGTCGCCGCGTATGTTCGCCTGAGCTCCGGCATCCAGCAGTAATCTGGCGCACTTGAGATGCCCGCGTGCGGCGGCGATGTACAGACACTTGGCCAGCTTCTGTATCCCAGTACTGCCGGCGTGACTGCTACCACCGTCCGACTCATCCAGTGACGTCAGCAGCTGCTCCAGACGAGTGACGTCATCTCTCTCCACCGCCCACACCAATCTAGATAGCATGCCTCACCTGGTCACTCGAGATTCGAGATAATAACGACTTCAAACTTGATACAGTGCTCTACAATGTCAGAGTGTCATCTGATTAGCATGAGCTAATAACGATACTTTTTCGACTATTACAAACAGCTACTGTGTAATTTTTTACTGATACTATCTGCGCCGATTTTACTTTATTCTACTTTATAAATGCGAAGAAACACCTTATATATACTCTTTTGTTTAAGAAACAGCCCAGTCTTGAAAAATATAAACAAAATCGGCCACAGATCTCAAACATCTGCCAAAGACAGTGCTGCTAAGTGGCTGAGACAACAAACATAATAACTGCTTCTTGAACCTCGCCTTGCCGCTCAAAAATGTCATCCATTTTTTTACAAAAAAACTTTTCCCATCTAGATCCGGTTCATCGCCAGAATGTGAATGAATGGTTCGTCGTAGGGCAACTTTTCTTCCCTTCGTGAAATTCAAATAGTGACCTAAAATTCACAAAAGATCGCACCATAACTTAATCAGTTCCGTTTTGGGCTGCGCCAAATCCCTTTACAAATGCACCAAAAATCGTTCATAACTTTGTGAGTAATCACGACACATTCAGCGGAGGTTATCGCAGTGTTCTAGATGCACTAGAAGTCGCGTCTTGTTTACCCGTGCTGTTCAGTTTGGTAGAGCCGACGGTCCATGATAACATTCTTCTAATTTCACAGGCTATCAGAAACCTACCTAAACACACACTAACAATATTGATTTATTTATTAAAAATCTCGCTCAATACAGCATGAAAAGAAAGAGACAAATAGACATATAAAGCGAACGTATAACAATATTATTCAGCTTATACAGCTTGTAGCAGTAGCAATGTAATCAATATCCAGCAACGGGCACAAGTTAAGATTTTGTGTAAACAACAGCATGTTTTTAAGTACCACACTTTTAGCTGAGAATTTAGAAGACACGCAGTTAGCCTATGGCTCAACCACATATCAAATTGCAATGACTAAACGCTGGGTTCGAAGAGCGTCCAATATTAGTTGTTCAGCAACCAAGAAACTTCTCCTTAAATGTCCAATTCTCCGGCTGTTTGATGTTATTTTTTAAAAGTGACAACAGCGCATCACTGACAGAATTTTCTTGGGATGTGCAATCGTAATCTGACCCTGATGAAGCTGCTCTTTCTGTTATCTACGGTTTTATGTGCTGGTTTTTATGGCGCTATAAAATCTGCATTTAACACTTATATTTAACTTTAACAGGTTAACCTATCTGGCGCAACAGTCACCATAAAACATTAATAGCAAAAAAAAACAGCTAATCGTGGCCATTTGTCCTCAACATAATTAATGTGACAATGTCACAAATCAGTGCTTTCACACTATAAAAAGTATATGACGAGTCAATCGAGTTAGAATGTATCAAAAATAACGTTATGTGTGGGATAACACTTAAAAGAATTTAACTGCTACAGACTTGATATCGACACGCGACTTAACGATCATATTACACCTTCGATTCGTTGGTCGCAGAGCAAAACCTACAGCAGCACAACTACAGCCACAGTGATAAAATTACCGGCTGTCTCTCGGTAAACCAGGTCAAAAGTGATGTGCAGAAATGAACAAAATCAGAAAAAAATCTATTCCAGAAACATGAATGAATGTTTAAATCTCGTCTGTGTATTTTGACAACGTGCGCTACGCAAAACATTGGCTACCGCAGCTGACTGCTGTACAAGTCGTAAGTTCGTAACTTGTTGCTGCTGTTGCTGCTGCTGCTAGCCTGCTACCACTTAGCCGCCGTTGCGCCAAGGTCAATTCAGCTGCACTTTCCATGGTCGCTAGGGCTTTGCTTGCGTACACTCAGCGCAGGCGATCAGTCTTGCGCGGTTAGCCTAGAAAAAAAACATCGCACAGAAACCAGTTATAGGTGGCTGGAAGCAGAGTGGTTGGCGCTTGCGTGTGCGATATAACCCGAAACTAAAGCCAAACGAGCCTAAAGTTTTTTTTTTGTTTTAGGCTTTTTATCACGCCCATTGTCCAGATGGCAGTGTACGTGTTGCATGTGAAGGCAATGACACTGTGTCTCAAAAAACATCCCAGATATTTTTGACTGTAACTTGAAAACCAATTATCAAGAAAACAAAAAGAGAAAGAAAAAGGAGAAAAAATGAAAAGAGGGGAATAAAGAAAAAGGAAAGAGGACTAATGGGAAAAAAGAGAAATCGGTCTTGCGTCATTTTTACACGGCATTAACACCGCTTGCTATGCAGTTGACTTGTCTTAGTTGTGACAAAGGCGTCCGTCATGCCGTGCGTCAAGCTGTGCACGAATAATTACTCTGCTACCAGGATCTGTAACGTTTATCCAAAAATTCGAATAGCGTCACCGCGATCAATGACCTTAAATAAAAAAAGATGTAGGAAAAATTGGCGATTTTACAAAAGCTGAGTCGTGTTGTGTTGCTATGTTCGTTAGTAAAATATTTATGTTCGGTATGAACGTAAGTTTTATGTTGTAGCTCACATTCACGCGTATAAACACTGTAATTGTATGCTGTGCCACCGCCTATGCCTACCTGTCTGCGCTACGGCTGACGGTTGTGCATTTTCAAGTCAGTTGTGCTGTACGCTAACTGATTTATGTTCGAAATGCCAAGTAGCGCCCTATCATCCACAGTAGGCCAACTTTGGAAGTCGTTTGGGTGGTTTGACACATTTCATGTTCACTGGGCCTAGTTAATACTGGCACTAAACATTAGCCCTATTACGTTGTCTGACCGCTAGCATGAGTCTGAACAAAACCAGTAGGATTACGTTCCTTTTTCACTGTTTGCGCACGAAAGCTTAACAAATTATGCCACAACGTGTGGGAGAAATGTATTTTTGCAAAGCCTTTTTGCATCGTTTATATCTCGTTCTGGTCTGGAGATATTCGCGATCAAAGTTGTAATGTAAGTTGTCAGATACCGAGTATCGCACCGAATCACCCATAAATGTAAAAAAAAACATTTTTTGTTTTTTTTATAAAAGTTTAAAAACATGTTTTGTATTTTTTTTATTTTGTAATGTTTTTTGTTCTATTTTTAAGGTCGTATTTTCGTTCTTATTAAAACCTAAACCTACAAAATTACAAATATGATGCATTTCTCATAAGCAAATTGCGTTTAGCCGTGTTTTCGATTTGTACCATAATCACAGTTACATATTAACATTCAGTACATTCCGATCTTTAGACTTCATGTTTTTCATGTTTTTTATAAAAGTGAAAAAACATGTTTTATTTTTTTTATTTGCAAATTTATGTTTTTATCATCTATAGAATGACCAACGTTTTGCTCTCTCAATTTTACGAAGAAAGACTCCCAAATTTTGAGACGTAGTTTTTAAAAGCGATGTTTATTTCTGATCATGCGGTTAAGTTTCGCGGCTATCGGCCGAAAGACCTCGGAAATAAGAGCAAAATGTTTATATCACCTGCACTTATGTATAGCACGACGACTCCTTAAACCTAGAAGGTTGGAAGTCAAACGGTTAAAATCTACGGGTGTTTATCAAAAAAAATTTTTGCGCAGTCTGCCCCAGTCTATCTCCATTAATTTTGGTCTATTGACGCTGCCGCACAGAGGACTTTTTTAATCCACGAGGCCAAAATTTAAACTGTTAAAATGTGCGTTAAATGTTTATTTTTTTTTACGCTCGACAGCATATAATGCTTCGCGCGTATTAGCCATCGTCGAGGCGTCCGTCTGTCTGTCTGTCTGTTCGTCTGTCCGTCACACCCTTGATCTATATCAAAACGGTGCAAGCTGGGATCACGAAATTTTAACTGTGGGCTGCTTCAAAGACTCTAGTTTTTTGTGACAAAATTTTGTGCCTCTAGGCACAAATGAAAGCGTAAAAGAAGGGTACCCCCCTTTAAAAGCCGTTATTTTGCAGCTATTGGCTCTTATAGTGTAAAACGGTTGCAGATATGTATAGACTTGCTGCATATCATAATAAGCACTGGTGAGGGGCATTTTTAGATTTGTCAATATCGATGACCTTGAACCACCTTGAACCTCTAAAAGAGGGTGTTTGGTGAATTACTTTTCGCAATTTTTGGCTGCAGCGCACATTTTAAGACTGAATTGCGACGAAATGGCTGAAGATAGACCAAGACAACCTGCATATGAAATTTTCAGCATTAAATGTAAATTTTAGCAATTTAGGTCCCAACCCCGTAGGTTCAAGAAGGCTTGTGCACGCGAACGTCAAAAAGAGCCACTAATCTAAAAAGTGGTTATTTTACTGATATTGACGTGTCTAGCGTGAAAACAGTTGCAGATAGGCATAGATATGCTGTTAATCATGAGAATCACTAGTGACGAACTTTTAGCGGTATTGACATCGATGACCTTAAATGACCTTAAACCCCTCACCCAAAAATATAAAGTTTTAGTGTTTTTTGCGATTTTCGGCTGCGGTGCAGACTTCAAGGGTGAATTGCGACGAAATGACTGGAGATAGACCAAGACAATCTGCGAACAGGAACTGCTAAGGCTCTCGCGCGTTTTATGAGCTTTGCTCAAATTACTTGTTGTGCAGGTTGTCTTGATCTATTTTTACGCGCTAAAGCAGGTACCGCTGTAGCGCGTCTTAGCTATCGCAATTTTGTCTGTCTATCCGTCATACGGGTGGATTAGTCAAAAGCGGTGCAAGCTAGGATCATTAAATCTTCACCATCGGCTGCCTGGATGACTCTAGTTTCGGGATCCTTAAAGCTTTTCTATAAATTTGAAAGGGGTCACTTCGAGCAAGGGTGCTAAATGAGAGGAGTGCAAAATTTATCTAATAAGTCGCCATATCCCAGAAACGGTGCGATATAGGGCCTAGGTTACTGTTAATCACTAATAGAAAGTCATACACTGGTTTTCGATTGGCACCGAAACCAATGTCCTTAGACGACCTTAAACGCCGAAATAAGGGTTTTATGGATTTTTAACGATTTTGAACTGCGACACACATTTTAAGAGCGAATTATGCCGAAATCACTACAGATAAACCAGGACAATCTGCACATGAAATTTTCGACATTAAACGTAAAGTTAAACGGTCCAAGTCTCGACCCCGTAGATTCAGAGTGGCCGGCCACGAGAGCATTAAAGATGGGTACCCCCTAATAAAAAGTCGTTATCTTACCGTTATCGGCTGCGCGAGACCGGTTACGCCCTTTGGCCAGTGCAAATAAAACGCTGTAGATACTAGCCTTCATAATCATCGTGTCGAATGTCAACTGCTGGAATCCTTGAGCTTAGATTTTGTTCGCAGCGGGCCTTCAAACATGCACCGCTGTCGCGCGTTCCCCTTTGCGTTAGCTAGGTTTTTTGTTAGCATTTGGCACAATCCCTCGCACGGAGGACTCTGAACTTGAGGGGCCGAAATGTTAGCTGCTAAAATCTACCTTTAATGCTGAAAATTTATTTGCAGGTTGCCTTGGTTTATATCTAGCCATTTCGGCACTATTTACTTTTAAAATGTGCACTGCAACCTTAAATCGTTAAAAATTTACTAAAACCCCTGATTGGTCGTTCAAGGTCATCGATGTTGGTAACCCCGGTAAGTTCGTCGGCAGCGCTTGCAACTACTATTATCGTATTATCGCATCAAGTCTGCAACTGTTTTTACGCTAAGCAAGTCGATAGCGGTGAAATAACGATTTCGTTGGCGGTACCGTTTCGTTCCTTGACGCGTCAAAATCGCCTCATCCGACGTCGGCACAAAATTTTGTCACAAAACACTAGAGTGATCGTGGCAGCCACAATAGAGATTTCGTGATGTTTTAGCTAGCACCGTTTTGACAAAATCGCAGAGTGCGACAGGCTACTTAATGCCGGTTGATGTTAAACAAGAAAACCACAATGACATTATTATTATTTGACTCTATAACTACTTGACTACTAACAGAATGTTTCATACTAGTAAGTAGCAAATAGTCTTGAAATTCTCAAGACTTTTTGTTAAGATTAAAATCAAAACCAAGATTTTATTGTTTGTCCTTGGGGCGCCTTGAAACCAAGACTTTGAGGACTACATTACTGATATGTAACCAATACTAAGCTATACTAAACACGCCCACCAGCGAATAGAATTACGGAGTTAGAGAGGGCGTAGCTTTTTATATTCACGGAGTCAAGGCCTAAGCCAGCAGGTGATCGGACAACGTCATGCTCTGGCGGGCTACAGTTGCTTTATTAATGTCTACGCTAGAAGACCATCAGTCATATGCACTGCATTGGCTAACGCCTACTATTGTCTCGCACTGTCGCTAACCATAACTACGACAGTTTTACACGACCAGTTTATTACGCGCCGGATCGACCTAATAGACCGCTTTACAGGTATTGCCTGTCTGTCTGTAAGTAAGTAAGTAAGTAAGTAAGTAAGTAAATGATTTATAAAGCGCCAAAGTCTCAGAAAGAATCAGGGCGCATAAGAATTGGTGTGAAGTTAAACATTCCCCAGGTCTGGAGAAACCGATGTGCCATTCTTTAGCTAAAAAGTCAAAGGTCATGGTTAGAGTTGAGGTTGATCCATGCAGAGGGCAAGCACTAGCTAGCTGGACGGCCGCATATCATTTCGGCACTGAGCCGACGTCTTCGCTTGTTAACTGATCTTCGCATGCTCATAAACCTATCGTATGTGTAACCGGGTCTTTGGAGTCCGTGTCATTTTGCCACACGCCCAGCATGCAGCGAGTCGTTTCTTTCACAACCCACATAATTACATTGAGCACAGGGTGTGCCGACAAACTCAAATTGTTTATCACCAGCTTCGCGGTTGTTGCGATAAAAAAACAAAAAGCCCAACTGTCGCTAGGATAGCCGACAGTACTGGTTGTCAGTGACCTCCAAGGTCATCAAAGGTCAATGATTTTTTATTTCGTCTGAAAGAACGTAGGCCCACGCGATTTTCTATTAGTGATTAATGGTAACCATTTTTGAGATACGGCTACTTATACCTTGAAACTTGCGGTTAAACCACTGCAGATGGAAACATAGTTACTATTGACAGTCTATAAAAAGTCGCCATCGCCCTATCCGATGATATCATCTTTGACCTTTTACGATTTACCGTTTAACCACAATACCGCAGGATTGGCATACCATAGTGCGTTATGATCCTTTAAGGTCATCCAAGGTAAATAATTTTCATGTCATTTGAAAGCCAATATGCGACTTTCTATTAGTAATCAATAGCAACCTAGCCCTATCTCGCACCGTTTAGCCACAATACATTTGTTACGGACGATGACGGACGGATGACGACAGACAGACAACAACCGTACCATAAGCTCGACCGTTACTTGAGAACGTTCGGCTAAAAATAGATTACTATTCACTGCAAGTCAGAGAAAAAATTACGAAAATACGCTGACATACAACTGTCGTTGTTGCAGTATAGCATTACGAACAAACGAAGCGGTCGGTCTAATGTGACCGTTGGTTAAATATTCTTTGCTAATCGTGATGTAATGCTAACGTCATAATGTGTCGTGAGTACAAACTAATTGGCTTTTCGCAGCTAGTTCTGTCAGTTGTTACTCTTCTTCGATGGCAAACTTTATTTTGTTCACTGATGAAAAATGTTTATTGTATCAGCACTAAGCAACATGGGAGTATAAAATCAGGCGTTTTGCAATCCCAAAACTCAACCATTTCGCAAGCGGTGCATGCTAGTACACTGTCTTGCTGGAAGGTGAAAAAATTAAGCTATCCGCACAAGTGTTTGACAGTGATCGCTTGGGGCATTTTTGTGGCTACAATGGTAAAACTTTAACAGTTTGTCATCAACGAACTAGATAAAGTTCGCTATCGACGCAGAGCAGCTATTCAGCAAGTCTGTCAGCACCGGTTGCGACAAGCCAGTTTGTACTCGAGGCACACTATGACGTCAGCATTACGTCACGACTAGCAAAGAATATCTAAGTTAAAGCCGTATTTTGTCCAAATATTTTGAATTAGTATTTTTTGGTTACATCTGTTAAAAATTTCGTGTAAATTGATCGTCATTTCACTAAATTGTAAAAGAAAAAAGAGTGCCTTTTTATGAAACACCGTGTATACTACCATAATATTTCGCCATTTTGTTTTCGTTCTGAGAGCATATTCGGACAGTGAGACGAACAAACTGACGGACGGACATGAACCTTAACGCAGCCAATTAGGACAAATACACGATAACTGTTACCAACTGTTAACCTATACGAGTCACCGTGATGAAGGATGTGGCAAATGATTGCCTTAATTTAAGCTATTACTTCATTGATTAGTCAAATTCGAAAAGAAAATAGAACAACAAAACACGAAATGTAGGTTTATGCTTTGCATTATACAAGTTTCCAGGTTTAGAACTGAAGCTATCACGCTCCCCGTTTGATTATAGGCCTACGTAATAGCTAAATATCAGTGTAACAGTATTTTTGACACACTACAGCTATGTTGTAGTCGTCTTTGGCATGGTTGTCGTCCGTTTGTCCGTTCATCCGTCTGTTGTCGTCGCTGTCGTCTGTCACGGATGCATTGTGACTAAAGGGTGCGAGATAAGGCCTAGTTTGCTATTGATCACTAATACGAAGTCGGATATTGGCTTTTAAGTGACATAAAAATCATTGACCTTAGATGACCCCGAACATAACGCACTATGGTATGCAATCATGCGGTATTGTAGTTAAACGGTGAATCGTAGGGATTCGGGGATAGTACCATCGGATAGGGCGCTGGCAACTTCCTATAGGCTGTTAATTGTAACCACGTGTCCATCTGCAGCGGTTTGGTCGCAATTTTCAATAGAAGGTTTCAAGCTATAAATGGCTATTTCTCAGAAATGGTAAAAGATAGAGTCAATAGTAAGTGGCACAAGCCCATTCAGATAAAATGGAAGTCATTGACTTTAGATGACCTTGAAGGTTAGTACTGCAACAAGAACTGTATAGCCTGTAATGCGTCTTCCCTATCGACAGCTTGGCTTTCTTGTGTATTTTTAAATTAACGAGAGCTCTCTTATTAGCGCTTTGCCGGTCATTGTGCATCACTAATCCACAGTGGGGTGCCAGATGTCTGTGGGATGTATAGGGTTTGAGAAAAAAGGTAAGTTTTGATGTTGGAAAAAAATTATGGAGTGATAGATAATAAAAATGGTGATGATGTCACTTATAAGGTGAGATGATGGCAGAAAAGTGATAAATCAGAAAGAAGCAGGCCAAGACGTGGCTGGCAAAGTGGAAGTTGTTTCCAGATGTGAGGTGATGCGTGACGAAAAGACCAACTGGTGGGTTGGTGGTGGGCGAGCAACAGTAACAAGAGATGAAAATCGAGTATTACTTAGAGTTTGAAGGGAAAGCAAGTTATACAGGGTAGAGAGGTTGAGTTTGAGTGGTATACACTAGTTTGAAGGCGAAGAGAGATACGGTCGGGCCAACTATCCCGAGTCATACATCCAGCCTGTCTAGACATACAACAAGAGAATGATATTCGTCGCCTTCTGCTGTTACTGCTGCTGCCAATGTGCAGTTAAAACAAAAATAACTACACTTAAAAGCGAATACCTTATACTGGAGTAACGAACGTCTATGAATAGGTCTACTTTTAATTCAGATTACTCAGTTCTCCGATTAACAGAAACTTTTGCATTTGCTTAAGTAGGCCTTCTGAAGCTCTGTACTGTAAACCCACTTGAACGTGTGTAATTCATTAATCCCCACACAAAAATAATAGGCTTATGTTCCCTAACGTTTATGATGTCGGTTGCCAGTCACTAAAGCCGACACACACACATATCACTTGTGACATATTATAAAATTTTGCTGTCACTGGAAAAAGAAAGCTTGGAGATCTACATTGATCATAAAAATGTCGAGAACGAAAATTCTATCTATAAAAGCCATCAACGTAATCTTTGAGACCATGTTTTTGGTTTCGAGACGCGTGGAGGACAAAAAGTCTTGTTTTTTAATTACTGATATTCCTACGCATGTAAAGTTATGTCGACTTAGTCGTTTTACTCTGGGAATAATGGTTTATCTTGTGTGTGTGTGTGTCTGTGTGTGTGTGTTTTATACCCAGAAAAATGTAATAATAACCTCAAAGTGTATAGCAAAATGCGTCTGGCAGTCGGGCCAGATGGCAAATATAGATTACGACATTGTGCGCATATACGCTACTGTCCGCTGTACGTCACTATGAGAGCCGAGTTAAGCTCAGGTAAGCCTGCAGGTGATGCGAGGCAGGTAAAAGATATAAGACGAGGCAACGTTGTGGCTGGCAGTTGCGACGGTTTAGTGAATAGGTACTGTGGGTGTTCAGCTTGGTCGGTCACACGGGAACGCGCTGACGACGCCCTGTCGTACACTCTGTTGTGTGTGCACTTTGTCGTCACACAATGGCGTATAGTTGTCTTGTTCACCACGCGTAATACCATATTTGTACGTGGTTGATCAGCGCCGACTTCTGTACGTGGATTATCCGCAATAAATCTGCTGTCAACTGCGTCAGTCTTTGGATCTGTGAAAGATTGCGAGGCAGCGGAGGCTCTTGTGCCTAAGCATTGCGAGGCGGAAAATATAGAACAATATATAGTGAAATATGCTATAACGTTGCTGTGTTGATTTGTTGTCGCCGATTTTGTCCATAGACGCAGTAATTTCGCCCGATTTTAGGACAGACAGAGAGATAATTTATTGTCTCAATCGAAGGCCAGACTTCCGTACTTATTACATCGTACACACGACGTCAACATGTGTGATAGGCGAACAACGGTGAGCATCACATAAACTCACGTACTATTGTTATTATCAACTTGTTATAATATAAACACGTTTTTGTATGTGCGCAATAGTAGGCTACCGCTCTCCAGAGCGTTTATCCAACATTGAGGCATCAGGGCAAGTTTCGCGTCTTTCTTTTCCTCTTTTTTTCTGCCCCTGTTAAACTTTCTTTAAGCCTATTCCTTTTTTCATTTGTTTTTTGAAAGTTTTTTTTTTCTAGCCGCAGTCAGTTTTGGAACATTCTGGACGGGAAATGCATTTGGTAACAAACTGCAGAAAAAACTAGAAATTTGGGGCAAAGCCCAACGTGAGTCCGCCCGGCGCCCTAAGTCCGACTGGGGAAAATTAGGGGGGGGGGTAAAATTTCCCCGGCATCA
>Ga0209367_1004654_pt1 | contig 19000 bp, 14 predicted proteins | sample WorMetLIZISLAND2_FD_187412 | JGI IMG/M metagenome (GOLD analysis project Ga0209367, IMG submission 187412) | Marine gutless worms symbiont microbial communities from Max Planck institute for Marine Microbiology, Germany - Olavius geniculatus... ... | reverse complement strand
TATCGTTATGCGATCCAGATAGAGAATTTGGTATTTGTATATTAACTTAGCGTGAACACCCCAATTTTCAGCTAAACTACTGAACCGGAACTGCTATAGGCTTTCGCGCGTCTTGTGAGCGTTAGCTCAAATTTCTTGTTATAGTTGTGTTGCAAATGGCTGCATTCGGCATTAACACCGCTAATACACGGTGTTTCATAAAAAGGACCTTTTTTGTTTTTTTTTATAATTCACTCAAAAGATGAGCAATTTGCATGAGATTTTTAGCAGTTGTAGCTGAATAAATACTAATTCGGAATGTTCTAACAAAACATGGCAGTTGATTAAATATTAGCAAGTTTGTACCTGTGACACATTATGACGTCAGCGTTACATCACGACTAGCAAAGAATATTTAATCAATTGCTATATTTTGTTCTAATATTTCTAATTAGCATTTCTTCAGCTACAGCTGGTAAAATTTTATGTAAATTGTTCATAATTTAAGTAAATTATGAAAAAAACAAAAAGGGGTCTTTTTATGAAACACCATATAGTTCTGGTTTGATATTTTCAAATTAATGGAGTTTTGCAGTGATAAGTATTTTTTACAAAAACGGATTGGTGGGAAAGGTTGGGCAGACTTGTGGAATTCACGGCACTTCTGTTCTTTTGAATCTCAGGAATTTTTGTCAGTGCAGGCCACAAGAATAAATTTTACAACATTTTGCTTTTAACATACAGGTAATTTGTGCAAAGCTTGTGAGATGCGTGAGAGTCTATAGCAGTTCTAGTTTGCAGATAATCTTTTTCTATCTCCATCCATTTTGTCGCAATTCATTCTTCTCCAGCCAAAAATCAGCAAAATTACTATAACCCCCTATTTTTGAGGTTTAAGGTCATTCAAGGTCATCGATGTTGACATTCCTCCTAAGAAGCTCGTCACTAGTGCTTGTTATGATAAGCAGCATGTTTGTGCCTATCTGCAATTTTTTAACGTTAGACAAGCCAATAGCGGATGCATAACCACTTTTTAAAGGGTTACTGCTATTTTAGGACACCCACGTGTGCACTGTGCAGGTCTCCTTGAGCATAGAGAGTCCGGACTTTGACTGCTAAAATCCACATTCGATGTTGAAAATTTCATATGCAGGTTGTCTTGGTCTATCTCAAGCCATTTCTTCGCAATTCACTCTTGAAATGTGTGTCGCAGTCCGAAATCGCGAAAAATTCAGTAATACCTTTATTTTGGGGGTTTAAGGTCATTCAAGGTCATCGATGTTGACATTTCTGTGAAGCTCATCGTATGTCTGTGCGGATCTGCAACCATTTTCACGCTAGACAAGCCAGTAGCGGCAAAATGACGTCTTTTTGGGGGTGGGGTGTACTCCTTTTTCACGCCTTAGTTCGAGGGAACCCCCATCACCGGGGACACGAAATTTCGTCACAGAAAATTGGCGTCTTTGGGGCAGCCCACAGTGAAAATATCGTGATCATAGCTTGCACCGTTTTGACAGGGCGCCAGTTTGAGACGGACAGACTGGCGCCTATACGATAGCTAAGACGCGCGAATCATTACATGCTGTCGCGCGTAAAAAATATGTGAAAGTGAACTTTGTCTTCGTCGAAGTAGTGAACTCAATTTCTCGGTGTAAATTCTTGTTGTTTTTTTGTTGTTGTTTTTTTGCATTATTTTCCCGTCACACACATGTGCGCTGTTACTTCCTGAAAGAATGTCGTCAATAGATAGTCATCATTTCGTCTTGTATTTGTGTTAATATTTATTGTAGTTTATTGTACGTCTGACGACCGTTGACAGTGTGATAAATGTCCGTCGCCTGTTAATACATTCCATTGAATTAAATTCATTTGCAAACGTTTGAGTGGACTGCAAAAAGTTTTTTTGCGTGTTGTAGGCCTACGTATCTGTTGATAATAATTTATTACTCTGTGCAGCTTTTTTTTTGTTTTTCGCAGCGTGCAAGCGTGTTGTGTTGAATAATTATTTCTAGTATATTTGACGATGTCATTGTTGACTGAATTAACACGTAGGCCTGCGTACATAAAGTCACATAAAGCTGTGTTCGTTCCATTCCTTTGTTTGAATCAGACACTAATTCTGTAGACAAGAAACTCGCCTGCCGTTTTAACAACATAAGTCAGAATGTTGGTTTTTCGTCTGATCATAATGCCATTATGAGGCACCAGAAGCCCAGCGGTCACTAGCGTGGGCCGACCGTACCGTCTATATCCGAAGGCCAGTGCCCGACTTCAGTTGTGTAATGAAAGCGATTTCCCAGTGTGACTACAGTCGCATACACGCTAAAATTAACGCTCGGATACGATACTGTAATTGGGCACACATGAGTAATGGCTACAGGCAGAAACTCGATCCATTTAAAATTCTGCCCAAACTGCTACGTAGGCCTAGAGACAAGGTGATAGTTTATGGGAACTCGTTATCACTCTATGCAACCGTACCATCGCCAACTCCCTACGACGTACCGTTTAGCCACAATACAGTACGATTAGCAATTTGGCATAAAAAATTGTGTAAAGAAGTCATCCAAGATTGATGACTTTCGTTTCATCTGAAAGGGCGATGCAACTTCTATTAGGCCTAGCGATAAATAGGCCTATAGCTATCTCTCACCATTTCTAAGATACAGCGACTTAACAGTTGAAAATGCTCGTTTTTCCTACCCCACTTTGTGGCATCTTTGTTCAACCCCGAATTAGACAAGAAAGCCCAGCTGTTGCTAGGGAAGACGCGCTGCAGCCTATACAGTTCCTTCAAGGTCAACCAATGTCAATGCTTTCCATTTCGTCTAAAAAGCGCATGCCATTTTCTATTATTGATTAATGGTAACCTTAGCCCTATTTTTCACTGTTTCCGAGATGCACATTTTTCTTATTTCCTTCCGTTTAACCCCAATTTTTGAAAATGTTTCCTTCGCACTAGATCGCTGAAATTTTGCATATCTAGGTTTAAGACATAAAGCAAATTTTTGTGTAACAAGCTCTCTATAAGCCATAACGGCTAGCCACAATACATCCGTTACAGACAGACGTACGGACAGACGACAATCGTGCCATAAACGCCTACAGCATGTAGCAGTAGCGCGTCAAAAACGTTTCCCTTGCATTGGAGTCTGGATTGCTGAAATTTTGCAAAGTCGACACCGGGCTAATTAATCATTTAATACGTTTTGCAGTATGGTTTACCATTTACTCACAATACATGCGTTACCGACGACGGCGTCAGACGACAGACAGACGACACCGTGCAAACTACTGCAGACTCGACTTAACGGTCGACTAATTAAATGTTCTATGCTGTGAGACGTTTGTTTACATTAGGCCATTATGTAAACAAACAAAAGAACTTCTGGAGTGTTTTCTTTGTTTGCTTCTTTTTGGTTATCAAGAATTTTTTCGTCATAATTGTTTTCAGCAATGGAAACAGTAAAGGTTGTTACGCTTGTGTCTTGTTTCGTGGTTGCATGTCACGATAGAGTTTCTGTGATATAAGTCTGTAAACATGGTCGGTTCGGTTCATTCCGCTATCTTATTCTTCCATTTCCCATCTGCTCGTTTTACCACTTCCAAGCTAAACGCTGCTCATTATCATCATCATCATTTATTTCGTTCATAGTCACAGAACATGACATTTTCAAGGTCACAAGTAATGAACAGGAACGATAAGGTTGAAACAACACTGACAGCGGCCTGTAAGCCTAACAGAACACAAGCAAAAATAAACGAGCAGTTTAAAAACATCTGAAAAATACCGTAAAATCAACAGAACCTATAGACTGTTTAAAAGTATTGAGACTTCTGAAATTAACACTACTCGGAAGTGAATTTGAAACGTTTATAATGCGCTCACAGAAGAACGACGAGCGTGCACAATGATTTGTACGATGCTTGTAAAGTTTAAACTGATGTCTGCATGTTGACACAGTAGAACAAAATGCGAACAAATTTACGTCTAAATCCACATAACCAAAAAGAATCGTGTAAGTTAGTATTAGATCTGCATGTAGTTGACGAAGCTCTATGCTGGAAATGTTTAGGCATTTTAGACATTCTTGGTAAGTATAACTTTTTCATCCATGTAATCGCTTAGTGAAATGCCTCTGTACGTTTTCTATGGCCAAAATATCCTTTATAGTACAGGGTGACCAGATAACAGAGTTGTATTCTACAAGAGGTCTGACGTACACTAAAAAGGCACGTAAAAGGGAGACAAACGTTACGTGACTCAAAAGCCCACAGTATTAAATTTGCACGCCTGTGAGCTTTAACAACAATGTCATTGATATGAAGAGTGGGCAATAAATCACTAGACACAATCACACCAAGATCACGCTGAGATTGCACAACGGGAAGAGCTACACCACGAACTGTCAATATAGTATCAAACTTTAATATGCCAATATTTAGAAGATAACATTTGTCAACAGATAAACTAAGCTGCCACCTATCAGCCCACTGTACTAAGTTATTTAATGCACCTTGCAACTGCACAATGTCAAGAACGTTCAGAATTTTTAGATATAACTTGACATCATCAGCAAATAAGTGCACAAATATACCATGCTTATGAAGAATAGCAGCAAGTTTATTTATATAGGCTAGGAACATTATAGGTCTTAAAACACTACCTTGCACAATACCACTAACAAGTTCAGCCACACCAGACAACTCTGAACCGGCCTTAGTACACATTTTGCGACCACAGAAAAAACTTTTTAGCCAAAGTAGTACATTATCTCAAATACCATAACTGTGTAGTCTGGTAAATAACTTGGCATGTGAAACAACATCAAAGGCTTTTGAAAAGTTAACATAAATAACTGTAGTCTGTTTACGAGATTGGATAGATAACAACCAGTCATTATAACACTTTAACAGGTTAGTACAGGTTGATCGCTTGCTGAAAAAGCCGTGTTGGTCAGGACTTAGTATATTAATTAGCCGTAAATGATCACATACTTTTCTAGACATGATTCTCTTCATAACTTTGCTTATAACACACATTAAAGATATAGGTCGATAATTAAAAAGTACCCCGTAGCACCCTGCTGTTTAAGTTGCAATCTTAGTTTTCATAAACAGCGGCAGCAACTTTTGTTAAACAGATATTTGTACATGTAACAACATAACACTGTAAGCAACGTAACTGGAATTCATTAAAAGAAATATATTCATGAGTAACCATGCAGTCAAAAATGATACAAGTCATTAGTCTGATTAAGACTGGTATAGAGCCAGACAGTTTGGGATCCATATACATGACTCTGCTCTGATGTCAAGATTGACTTTACTGCAAACTGCACATTTGAGGTCACTCCATTGGTGAAATGAAGTAATGACTTTCCCATGAGGAGCCAGAGACACTTATCTTTGTTTTGTAAGCACTGCAGCTTTGCACCTGAACATTTTTGCATTTGGATTCTCCATTCCAAAGGACCACCATTTTGAAGAGCCACTGTTTCGAAAACCGGCATTCATAGTATTTGCAAGGATAGTTCTCTTGCACTCTTGCTATTTAGCTTTTATTTTCATTGTGCTTTTTGGCTCACACAACTTACTCTAACTCCCAATCCAAACCTCAACCTTAACCTTAGTGGTGGCTTTTTCGTATGGCAGCCTCTTGGAATGGTGGCCCTTCGGAACGGCGGTTCGACACCCGTTTCTGCTCTATGTACTCGGCACTGTTCAGGGCCATTGGTCATGAGTTTTCAACTTGTTGAAGTTAGACCATACTCTGGAAAAAAAGAAAGAAGGTGAGAAAGACACAATCAGATTGTGCACTCTTGGTATTACTAATTAACTGCATATAAATTTTAATAGCAAGATGGTGCTGAATTTTGTTGTTTTGTGTTGCTAGGTGAAAGTGCTATTTTTTGCCAAGAGTCGTGAGCTTGCAGATTGTTGTGAGTCTTCAATATGTTTGCCTGCTCAGCTGTCAGGCCGTGACATTCATGCACATATTATTTCTCTCTATCCACGGTTTGTAGTGTTTTTATTTGCTTGCATTGTTAAAATCTTTTTATAGATTCAGCTCCATAACATCTTTTCTACAGATGTCCAGTTATAACTGTCGCAGTTTTGTTGGACACTGTGATATATTACTTCATGCTAGTTTATGTATAGCAGATTTCCAGATGGATAGCTGTATTTTGTCTATTTGTTGCCAGTGAGCATATTTTTTCTATTGTCTCTCAACTTGTGAAACAGGTGTGAGTGGTCTCTCTTGTCAGGTCTATAAATAGTGTTACAAATACGGCTTGTAGTGTGACATATGTTGAACTAGCTTTGATGTGAAATTTGTTCTGTTATAGTAATCGGTGTATTTTTAATATTTGATCCTTTTGGTCTGCCTAAACACCGTAGATCACCACATATCACCGCAGATCAGCTGAGATGGCATATATTGTTTTGGTTTTCAAATTTTACATTAATATATGGCATCCCAATGTTGGAATTCAGGTAGAGTTAAGGTTAGGATTAGGGTTTGGTTTTGAGTTAAGGTTAGAGTTAGGGTCAGGGTTAGAGTCTGTGGTCATCTGTAATGCCATACATTGATCTGAACTTCACAAACTTGAACAATATTTGCCATCTCGTCTGATCTCTGGTGATGCGTGGTTGATTTGAGAATTGATCTCTGGTGATCAGTGGCATTTAGGCAGACCCGATTTTTTTTGTCTTCTTTCGATCTTTAATCTTTGTCAGTCACACACTACTTTCTACTTGTACGCTTTTTTATTTCATCATTTTCTGTCAAACATACTTTGACATTAATAATGTTTTTGTCAGACTGTTGGTGCTTCTGTATCTCCATGTGTTGCTAATGTTACGTCAGTGCTTTTACTTATGTATTCCATCAGTCGCTATGATAATGATGAAGATGATAGTGAACAGAATGTGTCTGTGGTGTATATGCAGGTTGCAGCCAATACAGAACAATATACTGTTGGCATTGAATCAGGAATACATAGAACTGTCAGATGAAGTCATTATTTCCTTGCACGATGTTGATGAAATAGCTGTTATACCTCCATTGAGTGGAGGATAAGCGTTCATATGATATGTGTGATAGGAAGTGCGTCATTGATATACATGTTGATGTTTGTTTTATGCTGTTAGAGTACTACATAATTTCGAATAAAGTATGCTTTTAGATGACTTTGATGGTTAATTTGGCTGTGAAAATTATTAATTTTAGTTTTTACACGCGGCATAGAATGACCAAGTCTTGCTAGCGGTCCCCCCACCGGGGACCTGGGTCTCCCTTACAATTTTTTTCAATGGGGGGTCCAAAATGGGCTTAAAATGTAGTAAAAGAGCGCTTATAACTTCGGAGTTAGGGGGTGTAGCTCAAAGAAACTTTGGCACTTGACGTGCCTCTGGGTTGGGTGTTAACGCAAGTACAACTTTTGGGGGACCCCCCTTTAAAATTTGGAAGAGCAAAAAACGTTCAAAAATCGGTGCGATTTACGACAACTTTCGAGTTTGAGCGCAAATATCTCTGGAACGGATGAAAATAGCGACAAAATGTAAACGGCATTAACGAGAACGATCTTTTCGGCGTTGAACAAAAAAAATTGTGAACTTCCACTATGAACAAAGTTATAAGCGCTCATGTTGACCTACCCTAAGTCGACAATGCGCGTTCTGCGTATGCCAATGCATTTGAGTTCGGGCCACGTGACTGGTGCCGGGGAAATTTAACTCCAATCGGACTTAGGGCACCGGGCGGACTCACGTTGGGCTTTGCCCCAAACTTCTAGTTTTATTTTTTTTTAACGCGAGATCGAGATGCGTGGGCCGACCGGCGTAAAAATTTGCACGCTGGTCAGTACTAGGCCCAATTTTATAATGCCGTTCCAAAATTTCGGGGGCCTTCCCCCCCAAAAAAAAATTTAGGGGCCAAAAACATGCAAAATTTAGCCCGATTTCGGGCGACTTTAAAGTTCCGCGGCGAATATCTCCGGAACGGATGAAGCTATTCAAAATCGGACAAATATTTTATCTTCTTTTTTTAAAGATTTTGCTAGAAGTCTACAGAAGGGATCTACCAAATTTTTCTAGGGAGGAGCTCCGGCCGCAAATGCATTTTAATAAATTTTGCACTCCTGGATCGCATCTAATGGCAGCATATAACGTCGTTTGTGCGCAATGCAAAAATTTCCTACATTAGTCTTTAACATTTTCCAGGATGTATCGTGCTTACATCTGTCAGTAGAGTAGACGCTCGAGAGCTAAGACTAAGACCAACCAAAATCCCTTTTTACGTTTAAATGATCGAGCGCTTACACAGATCCGCCAGGGAAGAACAGATGCCTAAAACATATCAGAGCAGCAAATTATGTTGGAAATGAAATTTTAAATCGTAATGACCGAAAAAATAATAGAAAAAATATTTTAAAGAGATTTTGTATCGTATACGACTGCTAAAGTTTGCTTTTCAAATCAATTTTACCAAACAACGACAGAGTGAAAATCAATCCGGTGACGAGAAATCACTTCAGAGCGTGGTCAGCGATCAAATAATCGATCACCTGGCAGGCGTTTAGGCGACTGACCGATCGATCGCCTTAAACGACAAGCCCTGAGGGAGCCCTAGCCGAAATAGAATTTGGTGCAATATATGGCAACAGTTTTTGCTATTTTCTTCAGAATCAACTGACCAAATTTAGTTCAGTTTCAACGTCTACTTGTCTTTTCTGGAGGATTGGTTGGGAGCTGGGCCCTTTACCCACTCTCCTTTTTATCTACGCCGCTGTATACACAGACGATTAAATTAAGAAAGCAGCGTGTTCATACTCAACTCAGTGTGCAAGGTGCGTGCTACGATGTACTGTGTCTGATGATAAATGCACATGACAAAGTGATATAGATCTAGGCGTTTTACAACATATACACGACGACGTATGTGGTAGGTCCAGCAATACGTCAGAGATGTGATGAGTAGTGCGGCGTGAGGTAACTGAGCAGCGAGCTCTCATGCATAGTTTACTTTGCACAACGATGTCCCAGCGATGCTATAAGCCGTTCTCTGGAACGTAAGACTGGTCGTAGATCTAGGATGCGACTAGACGTAATACTCTAGACTCCACTCCTTTTAGTTCGATTATGAATTTGCGCTGTCCACAACAAACTAAAAGTTTAGAACAGGTTGTATAGAACCGTTCTAGCTGACCGTTCTTTAGTAACGGTCGAGCTTATGGTACGAATTGTTGTCTGTCGTCTGTCTGTCTGTCATCGTCTGTAACGGATGTATTGTGGTTTGTAGCTAAGCTTTAGGCGTTTCGGGGGAATTTTTTTACACGAATCATTAACTATGTGTCTTAAAGTTAAGCATACAAAATCTAGTGCAAGGCGTTTTTAGAAAAATTCGCGAAATTTGCGTCCGTTATTTGCATTGCTTATTTACGACTGAAAGACCATGGCAGTTTGCATCGTGTAGCTATTTATATCGCCTGTCGAGATGACCGAGCGCAATGTCTGTTATAATGACGTTTATTGTAGCTTTCGAGAGCAGCGTTCCGTTGACACAGCGTGCATGGAATTGTGTCACCTCTGAGAAATCGCTTTTCTCTCCTTTATTGAAAATCGGACGCTGGGTGTGGTATGACATGGGCTTCGGACGTAAGCGGTACGGTCTGCTTTCCCTATAGCGACAGCTGGGCTTCTTGTCTTTCAGGAGCTTGTCGTCGACGTTTCCGTTGTCACGAGTCGCCGCCATGCCGCTCTGTCCTGCGCACGTCGTTGTGCCGTCGCCAAGCTAAGATTCAGTGGGCGCATTTCAGTCTTTGCCGTTCTGTCTCGGACGACCAGGCCTTCGCCTCCAATCTGCAGGAGTTTGATGTGAAATGCAGGCCTGCAGAGCTCGGTAGTGGTCCTGATCTGAGTCTAATCGGTTGAGATGACCAATAAACGACACTACAAGTCCACGAAAAATCGAAAGCTTACAACGAGTGCACGACATGCCAAGATATTGCACAGTTTGTTGTAAGACATGCTGTAAAAGAGTTTTGAGTTAAAACGGCCATCCGTGGCGATGGTCTATGCGTATTACAATGGCGGCACTGTGCTGCTGCAGCTCATGCCGTTGCCTGCGTTTCAAAAGTTCACTTTTATAAACCGAGCATATACGAAAAATGCATCGACCAAAGTTGTTGTATGTCAGGTCTTAGAATCACAAAATCAAAAGACAATATAACCAAATTTGCTAGGCTATTGTTGGCAGGCAGTAGCGTATAAGCCTACATGACTCGATGCTGCGTGTCCAGTTGGGTTTTTTAAAAAGTGGGGTGGTCTAAAAGAGTTAATGGATAAATGTGCCACTATGAGTAGTTATACCCTTTAAACTGATTTCCGACGCCCCTGAACCACAAAAATGTGCTTCGATAGTCACTGGTGAACGAACTAACAAGAAGCCCAGCTGTCGCTAGAATAGCCGACCGTATGGTTGTCAGTGTCCTTTGAGGTCATCTAAGGTCGATGATTTTCATTTCATCTGAAAAGGCGTATGCCACTTTCAATTAGTGATTGATAGTAACCTTGACCGTGTCTCTCATCATTTCCGAGATATGGCCAGTTTTCCGTTAAAAATGCACGTTTTACTAGGCCCCGTCCATTCAACCCAAAATTTTAAAATGTTTTCTTTGCACTAAATCGCTGAAATTTTGCCTAGGTTTATGACACACGGCTAATGATGTGTGTAAAAAGTTTTTCGCTATGACCTATACCGTTTAGCCACAATACATTCGTGACAGACGAGAGACGGACGGATCGACGGACAGACAGACGGACGACAACCGTGCCAATAGCTCGATCGTTACTTGAGTACGGTTGGCTAAAAACGCTTCCAGAATTTCGGAAAAAGCTCCTTTCATCATCAACATCGTCATCGTCGTCGTCGTTTTTCCGACTCTTTTTTTCGTGTGGTCGATGTTTACCGGCGTAGAACTTTCTGGGCCCGCGGCTGACAGTGACAGTGTCAATGCGATGTGAGTTAGATCGTTGTTTTTGTGTCGTCGGGTCACTCGGGGACGATTGTCAGAACCCGCCTGCGACTGTAAGCGCTGCGGCGTGTGAGGACGCGTACACAGCGACGCAACTGAACTGAACTGAACTGAACTGATAAGATTTAGTTTTTGACGATCTGACCAATGGGCAAGCAGATCGAGGCGCGTTAAGTTACTCGATCAGCGCTTTCAACAGCGCATTCTTTGCTAGCGAAAGCGCTGTCGTTTTTGGGCCATTAAGCTGCTTAGCGCTTTCTTGCTTCCGAAAGCACTGCAAGAAAACGCTAAGTAGGCCTAACTTAAGACGCCTCACGGTGAACCCATCGGTCATTGGCTGACGCGTACGTACGCGTAGTCACGTAGCCACCGACGGCGTTAGACTATGCTTACTGTAGTGCATTACTGTTCGCCCATTGGTCGATCAGTTTGTCAAAAACTAAACCATATCAGTTCAGTTCATTACGTCGTTCCGTACGCGCCTTTAGCCGCGGCGGCTGTCACTCAGCTTGTGCACTGCGTGGACCGGGCGGATACTCCAAGGATTGGGACGTGTGGCCCGTGGGTGTGAAATATGACGACGCGACTACGTGACGACCAATATACCGTTGACTGCCCGCAGGACGATCAGTCGCCGTACATACTGCGTGGGCGACGGTGTCTCGACAAAACCGGGAACGACAAAACCGGGAGACAGTGATAGGCCTACAGGCTAAGGTTTAGAAAATAGAATCAAGGATAGAGTTAGGGTTGAGGTAAAGTTCGTGTAGTGGTGTGGTTTTGACGTTCCCGGTTTTGACAGGGAACCGTGGGCGACAACCGACAATATGCATATACGCAGTCTGGAAATCGCAGGGTCGACGCTATAGTCCCTAGTAAAGCTTTGACAGAATGTGCAGTTTAGCTACGGGTGTTAGTGTTGAGCTATTAATTTGCCTTATATCTATAAAAAAATTATGCGGCCCTAGCTATAAAAGTCCTAACCCAAACCCTTAAACCTATCTTTTTTATATACACAGGTTTTTTTATAGATAAGGGTCTACTATACGTACTGGCTCAAAATCATCTTAAGTTTTTTAATTCGTTTAATTTTGCTGGGAGAAAAAAAACTGAGTTAAATTGCCAGAATCAAACGCGCCTCAGACTCCCGAAATTACGAAATACGTCACCATTTTTAAGGTTGACAAATTGACGACGCTTAACTTCGAACACGTACTTAGGGACGTACCGTACAAATGAGAAATGGCGACACTTTCTGTTGGTATCCACTTATTTTATTTTCGAAGGTAGACCTACGACGCTCCCCAAGACTCCCTAGCTAAATCTGGGGTAAAATAAAGAACAAAGGCAAAGGGAAGGGTGAAAAAAGTAACAGGGAAACAGAAAAAGGGGAGTTTCTCCCCCCAAAGTTTTTCCTCTGAAAGTATGCGCCTACGTCTACGTAACTGGCGTAATTTGCAGAGCTTATGTTATAGATATGCTTGTTGACGGTGTCTAGTGAAAGCCGTCTAACGAGACGAGACGGATCTCGTGTGTGGCCTCATTTGCATCCACTTCGCGTGACACAACCGATCACTCCCCGGAGATGCATTCATAAGCTCAGCTTTCAACGAATACCGGACACGCGCCATTGTCTGACAACCCTCCCCCCCGACAAAAATCTTTGCGACAATTTCCCCACCCCTGCCAAAGGACAATTCAGAATGCAGTCCTCCAGTTCCGCGCGGAACATTGGTCGACGATTCGTCTCCAGTTGGCATGATCGCTGGCAGCAGTCGTCTTGTCGCTCCAGTCTATGCCCATCACCTCTAGATCTTCTTTTAACGAGTCTTTTCATGTCCTCTTGGGTCTTCCAATGTTCCTTTTGTCATCTTCCGGTCTCCATTTGATGGCCAGCCTTGTTGGTGGAAGTCGCAGGATGTGTCCGATGAAACGTTATTTTCTTGTTGCTACCGTGTCATGCAGTGCCGTTTGTCTATATCGGGTCATGCCATTTTATGTCATTGTGTCAGCATAGTGTAAGTATAGGCCTAGAAATAGAAATATGGCATAAAGGTCGGGGTTTTGTCAGAAGGGGCTTTGCCGCCGGGGGTTTGTTGTGGGGATTTTGTCGGAAAGTTGTCTGTACTCCCGGACGCACTGACAGCAATGACTTGGACGACAACGACTACGACTACGACGACGACGAGCGAATAATGAAATCTGCGAGCAGATTTTTTTTTCACAAGACCGTTACATTTGGAGATTTCTTTCTTCTGTCAGCGCGATGCACGACCTTTTTAAGAAGCTTTCCACCATGCTTGCAAACGCAGCCAGCCGTTAATTTGATAGGTCTTGTGGCGCATTTTGTGCCAGACGACATGGCGATTTTGACTTTCGTCATTTGACCGTAATGCAAAATGACCCTTTTGAAACTAAACTTTGTAAGCCTACCAAGTTTGTACTTTGTTGATTTAATTCTTGACTTTTTGTAGTTCTTGGTGATCACAAACCCAGGTAACAGTTACTGTTAACCATGTGACCCTGACCTTGATATTGATCCTTCAACTCGATAGGTTTTCAGCGTATGGCGATTTTTGATAGCAATCATCTTGCTTGACCATTACTGAAAACGTGAACGAAGGATGCATGCATGTTAGGCCTGAAAAATTTGTGCTTTCGGTTCCCTTGTGTCCCTAAAAACCTTGCGTCCGTAAAATTTTTACTGTATGTATTTTATTATACGACATGTCATGATAAACAGCAAAAATTTTTTTAAAAATCGGCCCTCCCCCATTTTTATATCTCGCCAGCTGCAACCGGAAGCAAAGGATATTTTCAGGCTTTAGGCAGCGCAGTGGCGAACGGTGAATGACGCTATAGGCTACGTGACATACCGCAGTCCAGTGGCTGTGGATGAATAATTATCGCTTGTCGTCTGAAACAGTCTTCGGCGACTGAGCGTCGCCGCATCGCAACAGAAAATAAACAGAACGTGACCTCGCAGCGCGCGTTCGTACACGGGGTCCTGACTTGATCATTTGTTACAGTCACGACCAACGTCTCGTCTTCAGACGTTTGCTCAAAAATAATCATTTCTTTCGTGAACGATAGACGCCGTTAAACAAATCCTTACTCGTCCAAATAAGTCAGCCAGTCAGCCAATTTTAACAGAAAACAACATAGGGTATGGCAACAGGAGTAGTTTAGAAAAAAAGCACAGTGCGAATGTTAAGAAGACACTTAAGCCTAGTTTGCATTAATATGTGCCCAGATCTATTCTTTTAATTTTTAAAAATGTTTTATTTTGAAAAAATAATAGAAAAGTCGACAGATCTAGCAATGTTACTTTCTGACAAACATAACAGCAGTTACCTTAATTGTGCAGAAGATACTCGCAAAGTTACACATTTTAATTACATTTTTGAAAAGATGGATGTGGCCGAAAACCAGTAGAATAGATTTTTGTTGTCGATGGGTATCACAGCATTCGGCGAAAGTTTTGACTCTGAGTGCATTCTTGTTTGGTTTGTCTAAAATTACTGTTTTGAGAAAAATGCATTTCACTGTAAGCTAAGCTGCGACAACAGTTTTTACTCGTGTCAGATTATTTATAACAATACACATTAATACAAATGAACGAAAAGACTGAATTACAACATTTAGTCGAGTACAAGGACAATGAATGCCACAATGATAGTGATATGATTATGATTATAATGTCGACTCAGCGTAATACGCACAATAGCTTAAATAGAGTTCACAATAGTTCTCAACAACCACGAAATGGGGGGCGCTGAAATCGTGAGACCTGAACATCCGTCGGCTGAAAAAGAAATAATGGTCTCGCGTTGTCCATAGTGCGACGCTAGAAAGTTGGAGGCCCCTCCGAAATCCAACTGCAAGGCCCCTACAACGGGGGTTTGGGGACGGAGCCCTCAGCGGAGTCCAGAGGTAGAGCCACTGGTCAGGGGATCAGGGGGGAGCAAAGCCAAACCCAAATAAAGCTAAAAAACTTTTGGCTTTTGGACGTTTAATGGAAGCCGCAAATTTGTCCACTTTTCTAAAATTTGGAAATGCAAAAAGTCTGATTCAATTTGTGTTGTTTCTGCAAAAAAAATTAAGTTTAATAGGCCGCAGTACATTGCAGATTACTGTGCATTAATGAAAAGTAATAAACTTGTCCATTTTCGGTAAACGTACCTCATATTTACCTATTTTATATTTTGAATATATTATGTAAAAAAAACTAAATATTTTTCTTACTTAGCACGAGGCCCCTTGAGCATACGTAAGGCCCCTCCGACTGGAGGACTCTGCCGTCGGCTCTGGTTGTCCAGTCTCGAGATGTCCACCCCTGCTATTATTCTGGTGCCTCGTTGTCAGGTCTCGCGTTTTCAGACGCCCTAGATGAAATACACAGAGTCAACTCTCGAAGTAGCCTATAGGCTTACAGCGTGACAGCAACTAACCGACCATACTGCTGTAGTTCGCGATCAAATCACAGATGTCAGAACATTAACTTGTAAATAAAAAAACACAAAACATGTTTTTCTTAAATAAAAAACATAAAGAAACCATGCACAAAACTTTACGACAACGCGCAGAGTCACAGCGTCACAACGTTGTTTGTGAAAACGCAAAAAAAGATTTGTAACACGTTGTTTGTAAACTCGTTTGTATTTTTTAAAAAATCTTGTTTGTAAACGTCATGAAAATTTTGTTTCCAGTTTTAGTTGTTTTTGTCGTATTACTAAATAGCAATGGGCTGTTATATGGCAAAGATTTGAATAAAAAAATACTATTTTTTTCATCGGCTTTTTGTAATAAATATTTTCATCACTTTTGTCTTTACACTGACCTTTTAACGTTTTATAATAGAAAAATGATGGAAAAATAAAAAAAAATTTACACGCGTTTTTTCCATTAAAAATGAAAAAAAACGTCGAAAGAAATGTAAAAAAACGTTTAATTACTATACAACTATGACGCAGGGAGTCATATGGTAACATGACGATTCCTACACTTCTTTTATGTCTACTGTCATTGGAGTCTGTGTTGATGTGACATTCTTTTGAGTGTGCCTTTGAGCATACTTGTAGTTTACTCGTAGTTTAAGTTTTTTTAGTTTTTTAGTGTATTTTATTGTGTGCTGCTGCCTTTTGGCGTAATAAACGATGATGATAGCGTTACGTTCTATGTATATGAATTGGGTTGGATTGGTTATCTTAATGCCGTCTTTAGTGTTGCATCAGCCTTATTATCTCACTCATGAAACTGCGTGCTGGCTTTTCATTTAGTTTCATAAAACAATTAATAGATATATACGAATTAAAACCAGCATTAATTCGGGGCTAAATCTGCCAAGTGCTGGACCAATCACGACTCACTGTTTGGCCAGTGTCTTTTGCAGCAGCGGCTACCCATTAGCCGCCATGTACATAAATCGTCACACAGTCGGTCACAGTCAGGGGCGTCTACACCATATAAACCTTGGAGCAAATGCTCCAAAAAACAGGAAAAGTTTTTTTTGGAAAATTAGGGGGAGAGTTGAATATTATAATTTTGCATTTCTGATATATTTACGACATCTCGCGAACAGGAGTGTACTGTGCGTGACGCTTAGAAGGCAGAAAATACTTTTTTTGGCCTGGGTTTCGCTCGGGACCCAGCTGGGGGAGCTCAAGACGCTCCCCAAAACCCTTTAGTCGGTTGGAAAAGGGGGTACCCCTTTCCCATTCCCCACCCCCCATTGACGCCCACAGCGACTCATTCTCGGCGCCCGCGGCGCCCACCTTGAGTTAGGGGAAACTTGCTCCAAGTACTTGGGGGATAGACGCCTCTGGTCACAGTCACGGACTGTAGTCATCATATTCCGCGGCGCTGGTTAGCGGCAAAGCGTGCAGCGACCGGTCTAGTGGACGCCACGACCGTATCAACCAGAGCCAGATGACAGTTGTAGACTGCCTTTGAACATTAGACTCATGGGTAGAAACGTAACTTAATAAGTTGTAATAGAATTTTATCGAATTACACTTACAGTTGTAGACTGCGGGAGACGTAGGTGACAAGAGAGCCCGGCGTGTTGACGAAGCACAGCCACTGCTATACAGACATCCTAGAACACAAGAGGTTAAGTCTTCAAGAAATCAGTGCTGGAATGACGAACATGTGGAACAAATAGCGACTTACTGTGGAAGAGACAGCTAGAATCGACAAGCTAAAAAAACCGATAAAATATTCAGAGATAAGTTTATTTATGCGACAAAATCAGAACAAATTGACTAGTCAGTTCACAACGTCAGTTAGTGTCAGTGCTATACTGACTTGGGTCTGTATAGGCTGTAGTTGAAGACAAAATAAATGACGACTTGGTGCGAAAAAAAACGGCTGAAATATTCAAGCTACAGGTATGAAAATATTTGGACATTAGTTTATTTGTGCGACAACAAACAAATGTGTGGGTATTAAGCCTATAGTCAGTGGCCAATGATGGCGTCCAAGTAGGCTACTGGTCCTGCTACTGAATATAGGTCTTGAATATAGGCCTAGTTGGAGACAAATGGCGACTTAATGTGTAAGAGGCGTCTGACGTCTGCGGGTGCTGAGTATTAATGCGTTTTTTGCTACTTATTACTTGTTAGGCCTACTTCTTTTACTTGTTTTTTCTCATTTATTTACTTATTTACTTCTTTCTATTTGTTTTTACTTGATTACTGACGTTGACGAAGCACAGCCGCTGTATAGTGCGAAGTTGGCTGCAAACCAGATCGCCTGCGTGAGGTTGGTAATGACCACCGCCATCAAGTGAATTCCACCTGCACCGGCACCGTTGTTGCCGTCATCTCTGGATCTGTGTTGATACAACGGCTCCGCGGCCTATACAGAAACCATTTTACAGTCTGATGTAGGCCTATAGATGATTGTACTAAATGTTTGCAGGCGTTTTTTTAAAAAAGCTTTTTTTAAATTTTTCCAACGTTTTTATTCTAAAAACGTCTATAGATAAACTCAGAAATTACTGTAAGTGAAAGTATTTATTACACAAATCAACAAGCAAATGAAGATATAAAAACTCGCGACGTCGAACATGCCCCGAATATACAACACGATAAATACATGTACACTCTTCACACCGAATAAAAAAGGCAAAATATTCAAAACAGCAACGTAACAACTAACAAGCGACAAAAAACTGCTTATATACCATTTAGTAATTAGTTTTAAAAATATGTCAATGCGTCAAATCAGTCACGTTAAAACGAATGATGTTCTTATTCAAATTTGCAAACGTTTTTTAAACAAATATTTTTCTCAACTTTTTTACAACTATCGCCCAACGTACAGATCACGTTTGCAAAACATTTTTGCAAAAGTTACGCGTGTTTTACATATTTAATCATAATTGGCAAAATCCAAACCTCGACCGTCGAACTTAAATTTAGGCTTTATAATTTAGCAGGCTGATCTATTATACAGTCCTTAAATCCTTAGTATTTAAAAAAAAATCAGATTTGGCACACTAGATACGGGTCTTTAGATTATCCCCTTCCGTTGCTTCATTTTTATTCCTTTCAAGAAATCTCAATTGGGTCTGTGAAAGCGCTGCAAAACACGTAAGGTCTTACAGCACAAATCAGCATTCAACAAACTTTTGGCACAGTTAAAAAGTATTAAATTTTGGTATAATACGACTAGGCCTACTTTGGCACAGCTGTCTGCTAAGCAACATGAACAAAATTTAGTTCAAAAATACTGGCAATTTTTCTAAGATATTAAAATTTTCTGTGTTGCGGTATTTTTCGCTTACCCTATCTACAGGGTGGTCCAGCAAAAGTGAAGCCAACTTACATTTACTGGTAACATTTAAATGCATAGGTAAAATTCAATGATTTTTTTGCAAATGTAAACTGCATACAACAAGAAGTGGTGTGATGCAAATTTTAAGAAATCCAGCATCGACTTTTTTGATGAGTCGGTCAAGGCTTGATCTGCACCAAGCT
>Ga0209367_1004653_pt1 | contig 19002 bp, 14 predicted proteins | sample WorMetLIZISLAND2_FD_187412 | JGI IMG/M metagenome (GOLD analysis project Ga0209367, IMG submission 187412) | Marine gutless worms symbiont microbial communities from Max Planck institute for Marine Microbiology, Germany - Olavius geniculatus... ... | reverse complement strand
AAGTAAGAGAATCAATAAACCTGTTGATGTTACTCCAGTCTTGATGTATTTGGCATATTTCATCAAGAATCGCCATTTTTCATTCAATTTACGTAGATGCCGCTTTTTTGCTGTTTGTTTATATTTATATGCTAGCCTAGCGCAGTGTCTGGACGCGCCACAATTATGCTAGCCTAGCGCACGCCCAGCTACCATAGCGGCTACACGTAGCGCCTAAACGTCCAGACGCGCCCTTTGACTGATTCACCTGTGTGACGGACGGATGGACAGACGGACGGACAGAAATGCGATGGCTAAGACACGCTATAGCAGTATCTGCTGTCGCGCATAAAAATGGAGTCAGTAAAAGTTTGTTGGTCACACACATATGCCTCTGTCACCAAGCAGTATAATTTGGTACTGGCCTAAGCACCAAAAAAAATTAACAACAGCAATAGCATATGTCCATATATGTCCGAGTTACGTTTCTCAGTTAACATCCATGCATCCATGAAAATAGAACTTTGCAGCTGAAATTTAAAATAAGTAACAACAGTATACATTTACAAGTACTTTAACGATTCGTTACTTTTCGCGCAGCACTAACAGCGACAACAGGGGAGACAACGGGGTTACATATTCTATGTTTCATCCCCTCGCCATTTTTTCGACGTTTTGTTATTATTGTTGCGTGTATGAAGCTTTAGTCGTAATATTGGTGGTTTGGCACAGTAAAAGACGCCATGGAGGGGTAATTTATGTCACGTAACATTTTTAATTTGAGTGGCAAGCAGACTTGTTTTCAGTACTTGTATAAATGGTTGTTGCAACAATGGCATTTTTCCGATCACTGTTTCGCAACTTGTCACGACGGTGACCAGTGATGTGCGGATTCCAAAATGTTGAGTCTCCGTCAGTCCGCACATTTTGTCCAAGGATTCGCGTCCGTGACAGGAGAGAATTGTTGGATCCGTTGTTAGTCTGGGTCTGCACTGAATAGGCGTATGGTAGGCAAGGGTCTATAACAGATTAACTGACAAAATAACTGATCTCAAGGGTTTGGTTATGCATTTTTTTAAAAACACAGATGTTAGTAAATGCCGCGCACTGTTTCACAACTTGTCACGACGGTGACCAGTGACGTGCGGATCCCAAAATGTTGAGTCTCCGTCAATCCACACATTTTGACCAAGGATTCGCGCCCGTGACAGGAGAGAATTGTTGGATCCGTTGTTAGTCTGGGTCTGCACTGAATAGGCATATGGTAGGCAAGGGTCCATAACAGATTAACTGACAAAATAACTGATCTGAAGGGCTTGGTTATGTATTTTTTTTTTAAAACACAGATGTTAGTAAATGCCACGCAGCGCATTATATGATTATATGTCGATATAATGACGGCGGCGGCACATATATGCAGGCACAACGTCAACCACCCATGTGCACTGATGTAGTATTTGTACGCCATTGTGAATGAATGTGTTTGTTGTGTGTTTACAGTGGGGGCGGAGCTGTGGAGAGTGGGAAAAGCCAGACTACATATGGCATGACGTCAGCCATCAGTCTTGCTGGTCCCACAGCCCATGACCTTCGGCTGTCAAAGACACTCGAAGAAACGTTGAGGTCTTTTGACATGTTCGAGTCTGATGAACAGATGGCTCTCAGGTTTGTAATGTATGTTAACTAAGAACAACAATGTCTGAGTTTTCTCAGCTCTTAGTTAGACAACAGTTTACACTTCCAGACTGATTCAGATTCACTGCCACCAAAAAACAGTTTTAGATGATGACAAAACCATACTTATTGAACGTAGCTAACACTGACCCGTTATTTTAACTCTATTTCTATCCCTGTTGCTAACCGTGGCAATTTTTCGGAATGGCAGACCTTCAGAATTGTGGACTAACAACCTGAGACCATGGATGTTGTGACTGTTTACATCCAGGTTTTCTCTCATACGCATTATGCTTATTCACGGAATGATGGTCGGGCTGACCTGATGTGCGTCTGTTGCATACTGCGATGGTTTACCTTCTGCCAACGGTCACCCTTACCTTACCTTACCTCCGGGGTGGGCAGGCTTTTACACCTGCCCAGCCCTGAAGCCGTATCAGTTCGGCCCAATGCGCATCCCCGAATGTAACCACAAGGTAACAGGTAACTGCTATAAAGCCGTAGACGGCTGTGAAGCCGTAAATAGACGGCTGTAAAACCGTAAAAAGATGGCTGTAAGGCCGTAGTCAGCTGTGAAGCCGAAACTAGCACAAAAGCACTGGTAATGTGTAGCAAATCTGTTCTCACGGGTTTAGTCAGCTCTTGGTTAGCTCCTCGCCTCCAGATTTTAGAAATCTTTCGGGTCATTGGTGTAAAACCCCACCACCGTGACAAGGTGGCCGACCACGGTGGGGAACGGTCACCCATCTAATTACTAATTGGCTCTGCATTAATTAACTTTGTTGATGTTACCAACTAAGTCAAACCACTATCTCTATCCTGTGTAAAGGGAATTATTCTTTAAGTAGATTTACAGGGTGCTTTGCATGCCAGTTCGATCATAGTGTGGAAATTTTTACCAGTTTTCTGACCCACATTTTTTTCCCCTTCGGGATTAGGGTCTGTGTCTAATACAGTGTTTGGGTCCATGCAAGTGTCTTTGCCAAATGGAATTTATTTCACTCAACATCTTTCACAGGATGCACATTATTGTGACAGCTATGCTGATGGATAGACCGTGCCACAGTAACATCTGTTGCAGTAGCTGATATCACTATTGCTTTCAGTGACTCCTGAATATGAATAGGCTATTTTGTGTGTTTGTTACACTAGATATGATTTTGAAGTCCATTGGTCAGATAATAAGGTCATCCAGGGGAGAAAAAAACACATTATTTAAAGTCTGACACTGTTGGTTTTATTGGATTATGGGGTTTATTGGATTATGGGCTTTGGGGTTGAATCTAGTTTTTTTCAAAAAAGCCCAACTTGATGGGTTTTGGAGTTTTTATAGTTATTAGAAAGAGTGCTGCTATTCTGCTGTCCGCGTCAAAAAATATCAAATAATTTGCAAGTTGTTAGGTGTTAAAGTTTTAGAAACTTAACTGTAATCAAATATTGCATAATTGCTAGAACAATAAAATAGCATTGGACATAGTTTATGTAGTTTTTTTGGCAGGTTTCTAGGTAGTAAAACCCAGTAGGTTTTTTCGTTTCTGAGGTCAGCAGTTGATGATTGTAGTGCATGCATTTCTTCTAGGACCACACATAGTGCTACAAACAGTGGCAGCAAATCTTGCTAATATTTTTTATCAGTTGCTGCTGTTGAATTGCAGGCTGGAAGTCCTTCATAAGGTGAACAATCTCGTGAAGGAATGGATTCGGGATATTAGCATCAAGAAGGTTTGTTGTGCATCTCTGCTCAAACTCATTGGTTTAAACAGTAACTAATGTACTATAAGAATTTATTACCTAATTAAAATCTTAATTGGCTGATTTACTTCCTAAGTATATGCTGAAGTAGAATTAATGGCAAGCCAGTAGGTGACATGCATGCCATTTGTACTGCAAAGCCACAACTGATCTTTTGGTCAGCTATAGTGACAGTTACGTGGACAGATGGAAGCAGAGATATTTTGTCAGACAGCCGCAGACATGCTGCGTGAATTCAAGGGTAGCTATTGCTAAGTGTTTGTAGAAAATGTACTTTTTACAGATATATAGATTGTGAAAAAAATTAAGTCTAGTACATTGATTCTCAGTACTTATTGATCAACCATTCAGCCCTCATATTCGGATTGGTTGGTTTGTAATTTTTGTTGCCAGAACATTCCAGATGCTTTGATCGACAAAGTAGGAGGGAAGGTTTACACATTTGGCTCATTTCGACTTGGGATCAGTGCCAAAGGTATACGTAGTCGTATCTCATTTTTTGGTGTTTCTGTGTGATTTTCCTGTTTGTAGCTCAAAATTAATAACGTTTAAAAGTTTCTAAAACTTAACAATAATCACATTTCATTAACAAGAAATTACTACAATTGGATTAAGTAAGTCCAAGTTTTCAAAGCTTTTTTTACAAAACTCTCAGTCATCTTGTGTCTGTTGATTTCGTGCTGCAACTGCCGATAATCTATGAAGTCCTCAGTGTACAAAAACAGGATGCCTACAAAAGCAGGATGCTGTGTTAGGAACGGTTGCTGCATCGCTTGGCAAACTGGCTTGTGGAAAAATGCAGAAGTTGAAAAAAATTACTGTGGAAAACAGTGCTGCCTACTGGTGGCTGAAATGATTGTGTTTCAGGAGCTGATATTGACACGCTGTGCGTTGCACCGCGTCATGTTGAGAGAGCCGAGTTTTTCACGTCGTTCTTTGAGATGCTGAGGAAGGAACCTGGGGTCAAAGAACTTCGGGTGAGAACTTTGCACCGTCTGTTGCATCACATACATATATGTACACCATTAATTACTTTTGTGAAATCTGATTTTTTTCTGCGTTTTTGTAACTTATCATCGGGTAAAACCATTGATCAGTTTTGAATTGCGACAGCCTAGCAAAGCATGCGGTTGTTTGCTCAACATAATAGTTTTTTTATCCCGTTTGCCACTTTTGTGTCAATTGTGTGATATCTTTTGTGGACGCCCTATTGTGATTGTGCACAACTGCTGTGCAAAGTGTGCATGCAGACTAAACTAAAAGTAGAGCATAGTGAATCTAGCCTTGACTTGTTACTATTTGAGTGATTTAGACATTTACGACACTTTTATTTACAGCTTATTGAACTAAGCATGATATTATATTTATGACATGTTGATGATGCATGGTCTTTGATCATTGCTTCAGGCATCAGCGTCATGTTTTGAGGGGTGATATTTGATCCTTATTTTTAAAGTTACTGACCAGTTGACTCACTGCTATAGATTCATCGAATGTAGGCTGCCGTAGCTCCATGGCAAGTCCATGGCATTTAGCAAATTCAATCAAATCTGTCTGAGAAAAGTTTTTGGTCATGTGTCTGGTAGCAGAGCAGATTGTGCACAACTGCTGTGCAAAGTGTGCATGCAGACTAAACTAAAAGTAGAGCATAGTGAATCTAGCCTTGACTTGTTACTATTTGAGTGATTTAAACATTTACGACACTTTTATTTACAGCTTATTGAACTAACTTGGTGACATTTCATGATAACAATTTGCTCACTAGGACTTTTTTGGCTAGTGTATATGCTTAGATTTAGGTTAGGACATTAGCTTAATGTTTAAAAGATTGTGAGTTCAGCTCCTAGTTGAGTCACTTATCAAGTGCTTACTTGTTGGATGGATTACTATTTGCGAACTGTGAACCATTTTCACATATATTCAACACCTACCAAGATCAGCTCAGCCTTTTAGTCCTCTATGGATGGTTAATCAAGTTCCTTCTACATGTTTGGCTGGGGTTCAAGTGATCTGCATTCACCTGTGTCATCTTGCAGGTAACACTGTGTGCAGTGTGTGATTTCATATGGCAGATGCAGCTCAAATAGTGATTACTGGGGCCTAATTTACAAAAAATTGTATGACAAAGTTATGACAAAATGTACGACACCTCATTAGCTGTCGTACGACAGCATCAAGCATGCATGCAGTAATTATTTCGATTTTTCATTAGTATATAATTCTCACATAGTGCCGTAATACGTATAAATTTCGTTTGCGGTAATTTCAGGCATCGAAACCGTCTCAAAATCAGTTCACTTGTTATTGTTTACATTGGTAACCACTGACAGCGGTGGAAGCAGACAATTGTTGTGCAGCGCAGTGCGCTGCCTGGCTCATTGACATGCGTCTCGATTGGTTGAGGCCATGATTGAAGTCAACGTACGGCGGTTGATTGGCTGGCTAATTTTAGTGACTATGGAGTTATGACGAAATTGCGAGAAAGTTATGAAGTCGTAAAATCACCTTCCAAAATTCGGATACGATGTTTTTATGACAATCTTACGACATCATAACTTGTTGATTTACGGCAAAGATATGACAAAGTTGCGAAGATTTTACGACAATTTTACGATTGTCGTTCAGTGTTTTGTAAATTATGCCCCTGGTTGTGTTACAGGCTGTGGAGGATGCCTTCGTGCCTGTCATTAAAATGACATTTGACGGCATTGAGGTCAGTTATGATTCTGATATAGCTGCCATCCATCTTTTTGTTGTTTTTTGCTTTTGTTTGGTTCTTATCGTATGTGCTTGAGACGTGAATTAATAATATACTGTAGTGTATGTTATCAATAGCTGGGATGAAGTTTATAGGTGAAAATTCATGCCGTTGCACGAAGACCACAGCAGTCTATGCATTTATCGCTTTTGGGCTGAATGGCCTAGAGAGGTAGACCATAGAAAAGCACCTTACCTACACCAGCAAGCAACATAATAACCTTTGCATTTTTAAGTTTTGTCAATGCAGAGTTTGATTCTAATCAGAATTTAGTCATCCAGGCTGTGATTGCAACTAGGTTGGCAATGACATTCGCTAACCACATTCAGCTGTCTCCTTTGCATGTTCGGTAGCACATCCAAGGATAGGACTTGTCAGATCATTTGCAGCCATCGGCTCAGAAGCCTGTAACTCTTTGCCGGCTTTGTTGCTAGTGTTAGAAGACTCAAACAGTTGAGTACCTAAGCTACTAAACACATCTGTTTGATAGAGGCTGCAGCATTTTGTGACTTTTCATTTTTCGCGTGTTATTTGCTTGTTACTGTGTGTTCAGATGGACATGCTGTTTGCAAGGCTGGCGCTGCAAGAGATCAAAGAGGACCAGGATCTGAGAGATGAAATGCTGCTGAAGAATCTCGACATGCGTTGCATCCGCAGCTTGAATGGTACGAGCACGGTCCTGCTAATGGTGAAAGAGTATAGCTTATCATAGGAAACCTATCTCGGAGCTCCAGAACATCACCTGCCATATTGGATCACACTCTGTTACCTGCCACCCGACACAGGTGGATCCACCCCACGTCATTCCCAGCCAGACAGGTTGGTACTTGATTTGCCTACCTCGGAGGGATGGAAGGATGAGTTGACCTTGGTTTTGGCTAGATACCAAGATGGTTCATCTGTCCACAAACACTTACCCAGTTTAGAACTAACCACTTGATAGCAACCTGGCTGGAAGTTGAACAAAAGACCTTGCGATCACATGTCCAACATCCTAATTATTACACTACCAAGCCACTTGTATTACATGCACATTGCATGCTGTGACCATCTTCACGGTCTTGTCACTTTGCAGCATGTGGTTTTCTTGTTGTCATTAGGAATATCTTTGTTCATGTTGGCCACACCTACTTGAAAGACCTTGAGAATGGAGTCAATTTTTCCAGAATTTGAAAGTCCTTGAATGCCAGATAATGCCTTCAAAGTATATTGGATTGTGTGTAAGATGGTCCTGAAAGTCCGAATTTCAGTACTCCATAATCATCATTGTCACAATGTGGAAATTTTGATATTCAAAGTGTTATCCGGTATGGATGGTCCAGTGTTGAGTGGTCTGTGGACGTGTACAGGCTGCAGAGTCACCGATGAAATACTGCATCTTGTCTCCAATCCCGAGACCTTCAGAATGACACTGCGAGCCGTCAAACTCTGGGCCAAACGTGAGTAATTGTTGCTGCTGTGCCCAGTATATTATCATTACTATTATTATCTTATTTATTACTAAAGAAATGGTCAAGGTGACACTGCCACATCAGTGCTGTTGCAGGGACACAGATGAAGTGAAAGTAGACCTCTTGTTTGCACTAATAAATGTGCATCATAATGAATTGATGAATTGTTATTAAATTGCGCTAATAAACATCGTGCACAATAACTTGTTTAACTTTTCATCATCTTCATGAATGCTTTCAATATCAGGTATATGGGACTATTCGAGCACTCAACAAGCTGGCTTCATGAGTGTTTGCACGATCATGCTGGCTCGGCGAGTTAGCTTGATCATGTAAACAATACATCGAGCTGGCTTAACAAGCTGTTTCATTGCAGTCTATGCACCAGTGTTTTTTTAATCTTTTTGCTGCAGCAGAACCCCGCATAAGCGTGAAGGTCACTCACGGAACCCCATGAATCCGTGAGTCCAGCGACGTAAGGGAGCCACAGATTCATTTCCCTAGCAGGGCAGAGCCCCCACGGGAAAGACAAAGTTGACCAATTATAACATGAAATTTGATCATATTAGTAGGCAGCAGTATGGTAGGACTATTGTATTTAACCAAACACGACGGGCAAGGCGGTCGTCGGCGGCCGCTTATATAGTCTTGCCACCACTATTTCTACGACATTGTCTCGCATGATTTTGCACGCTAGGTTATTTGTTACTGGCCAGCTGCGGAACTTTTTGCAGATGCGAGTTCCGCAGAACCCCAGTTGAAAATCACTGCTATACACTTTCATACTAGCTCATATTAGTGAGTAGGGTTAGAACGATACCAGAGAAGCTACCCAATACCTGATAGTACTGGGTCATACCGATACCAATACCCAATACCGATATCCGTCGGATCATCAGCCTCCCGCCACGTGCTGCCACACTATCGAAGCTAGACACTGTGTTAATCTAATGAGTAATGTAATCTGTTTGCGTTGTTTTGCTCTCTCTGTCCATTGCCTCTCAGCCTATGCATGCTATGGTGTATGCTGTTCCAGGAGTAAGACAGCCACATCTGACCCTCACTGCCATATACAGTACTAGACTACATTATATTCTGCCTTTTAAAATTTCCATGCAGTTACCCCTCAAGTGTGAACAAACAGTAATACCCTGGGAAAGTGTTAACACTGGCTGAAGGCTCCGCATGACCACCCACAGCTGTGGCAGCATGCCTTGCCCTCCCTTCCCCCTCCATCCCACACTCAGTGGGCAGTGTGCCTGGACAGACCCCCCCCTTCGGGCGACCCATTGTGTGTGCTATTACAATGATTCATATACTTCTTTTATGTCTCTTGTGCTAAATTTTATGTACATAGGCTATTAGGCCTTCAATAGCGTGGATTGTGCTCGAATCAATGACTGATTGATATAAACGTAAGTAAGTTAATAAAACGTGAATTTATATAGTGCATTATGTTCAAAATTAACCTCTAATGTGCTCTAATACAACAACTAAAACCAGCAGTTTTGTACTATAGTTAAATCTACCACGACGCTTATTCGTTACCACACGTCATTGGTCTAATAGCGATTTACTCTAATGTTTTCTCATGCAGCAGCAGTGATATAATCGCAACAGCCGTCAACCAGGAGCTTTGAAGACCGTGTAGTGAGGTACATAAACTGTCACACAATCGCCTGTGCTTCCTGGTGCTAGTAACAGTGCACTGGTGACAGGAGAAACCGCCAGGCACGGCTGGCGGGCTGGCGACGTCGCCTACCACTCTAATTGCCACACGTCTGCTACTGCTACTGATCGCACGGCAGGTCGTTGGTTACTGAAATTAGACCTAGAGTGTAAGACAGCGTGCGTGCGGTTGAGAGGGGATACCCGGTAATCTTTCCAATCTGTCATAAATGCCGACCGTTCTACAGGTGCACTTCCTGCCTCCCCCGCCCCACCCTACTCTTCCTGCCACTGTTGTTTGCTAGCAAATTGAGATAATTATGTTGCATAGTGGCCGCCGCCCGCTGCCAACTGCTGTTTGATTGCGGCTTAGACAGCAGACAGCGGCGGGCGGCGCGAGCGGATATCGGTAATCGGTATCGGGTTTCACAGTCAAAAGAATATCGCCCCACCCCAATACCTGCCAGTATTGGCCAATACCTGGTACCCCAATACCAGTATCGTTCGAACCCTATTAGTGAGCTAGCCAGATGTGGTGGTTGAAAAGCTAGCTTGCTTCGTTATGTAAATGGAGTCTATGACATACACTCAGAAGCTAGCATGTAGGCCAGTACTTTTCAACTGGGATTCTGTGGAACCCAAGGGTTGTGCGAGCATCTGCCAAGGCCCAGGGGTTTTGCTGCTGGCAGATTTATTGTCAAATGATTGGAGTTATGAAAGAAATAAAAAAAGTGTTTTTTTATTGAATCAAAATAGTTAGGTAACACTGAGTGGACTCGAACATTCTTGTTCTCACACTTATGATAGTCGTTTATTATGTTTTAGTTTGTTGTGACTTGTGTTAGTTTTGCTTTTATTTGGGGTTCTGGTGGTTTGTACTTAGGCCATGTTAAAAAAACCCCTAATTCAGTGTAAATTAATAGTGTGGTTTTTGCTGCTGGTGTGGATGTCAGGTAAAGGAATCTATTCCAATGCTCTGGGCTTCCTTGGTGGTGTGTCGTGGGCGATGCTCGTAGCGAGGGTCTGTCAGCTTTATCCCAACGCCGCTCCTTCGACGCTTGTATTCAAGTTCTTTCTTGTCTTCTCCAAGTGGTGAGAAATAACTACGTCTCTCCGCTAATTGTACTTTTGTTATATTGTACTTTGGCTGCATACCATAAACTGGAAAACCGCATGATGCATATCACAGTGCCAACTGGTGTCTGGCTGAGGCCTAAGGAAGTGGAGATCAGCAATGCCCTATGTGTTTTCTGGCTCGAGCAGGATTTTATATAACGTTTACACTATGTCATAATGACAAATCATATGTAGTGTTATTTACTTTTCCGTTAACGTGGCAAATGCACATTCTGATCATTGGTCTGTATTCATTTTATGCAGTGCAGTCACTGCAGTTGCGATGCCAACATGGAGTTATCTTCAAAAAACCCAACCAAGTGGGCTTTGTTGGGTTTTGTTTTTTAAATTAAACCCAGGTTTTTAAAAATCCCCTATTTTGGGGGTTAACGGTCATCTATGTTGATTGTTGACATTTTTAAGAAGCTTGTCTCCAGTGCTTGTTATGATAGGCAACGTGTCTGTGCCCATTTGCAACCATTTTCATGTTAGAGGAGCCAACAGCGGCAGAATAGTGCCTTTTTAACAAAGTGCCCCTGTTTTGCCCTCTTGTTCTTGGGGACCCTTTTTACCCAGGGGCATGAAATTTTGTCACGAAATGCTAGAGACTCTTTTAGCTATCATGTGGTGAAAACCCGAAGTCTCTTATCTCACCTGGTCTCCGTACCAGGCTGTGACAGACAGACATAAAAACGTGGCAAAAATTGAAAAAAAAACAACGTAAAAAACGTTTTTTGCATCTATAATTTGTGCAGGGAATGGCCAAAGCCTGTTATGCTGTGTCCTTTGGAAGATAACAAAAAACTCGGCTTTCCTGTCTGGGATCCAAGGGTGAGTTCGATGTTTTTGTCAGAATTCCAGTTAAAGGTCACCAGAAGCTGTGTGCATAAAAATGTTCATTTTTTTTAACAAAGTGCTTCTTTTGTATCTGCTTTACTGTAGTTCACGGAAATTTGCTGCGACATAAGTGGACTTTCTGCCATTGAGTGCTTGTATAATGTCTGACGTTAGTTTACTTTGCATAATGTGGTTTTATGTATGCAATCAAAATGCAGCTGTGTCATTGTAACGTGTACATTTCATTTAGTATCAGTGTACCACCGCTTTGTTCTGACTAAAGTTTATCGTTTGATTAAATTTAGTTAACTACTGTCATAGTTTATTGTCAGTGCTTTTTGTACAATTTTGTAGTCATTGTAAATATGTAATGAATATGAGTTGGCTATTTGTGGGTGTGGGTATATGTTTTGGCGAGGGGGCTTAGAATCCTGATATCCCAATTTTTTTGTCATAATTACAAGGTCTGTGACCCTAGCGAGATATGCCTGTAAACTTGCTGTGAAAATAGTTATGTGCATGCAGGCTATATTATTTTGTGATATTCATGCGTAAAATGATAATAAGTTGTCAGAGGTCACTGTTGACTTGGTGGTCTAATGATTAGGATGGTGGACTCGCATTCGAAAGGATGTGGATTAATCACCCAGTTGGGTCACTGTTATATGGAGGGGTAGTCGACTGTGGACAGGTATATAACCCACACCATGTTCACCTTAGCCTTCCATTTCTCCATGGTAGGTTTACTGACTACCAGCTTGATTTTCTGGGGTCAAGGCTGGGCATGTTCGTCTGTCAGGTAGCACCGTGCGATTTTATGACACTTCATGGAGCTCTTTCTGATGGGTTTTACACGTTTTTTTGTTTGTGTACTTCTTGCATAGATTTAGCTGCTGTGTATTTGTTAGAAAAATGTTGGGGATCGGTTTCACTTGCTGCCAATCATAACACCGGTTTATCCGCAGCAGAACTCAACGTACAACGTAACGCAGTCGACGTGTGCCATCTTGGTGGAGGAATTCAACAAAGGTCTGCATCTTGTCTTTGTAAACATTTGTTAGTCACTTTAGTTTTGTTTTTTAGAAAGCTAAACTGAACCATCCAGAATTTTGAATTCTGTTTAGTTTGTTTGCCATATGATTTGCAAGATGATCCATATGATCCAAGAGAATTGCAGTCAAAAAGTGAAGTGCTAATATGTTGAATTTCATATGAACTCAATAATTAATTATTTGTTTTCAGAGGATGGATGACTGTAGTTGACTGTTGTTATCTGGAAATGCAGTTCCTAGTGGAAGCTGTGTAGAGCAAAACAGATCCACATCAGCTCCGAACCAGTACGGAGCTCAACAGTTATGAATGGAAAACCAAAGTTATGTTTCAAAACACAGTCGAACCGAACTTCAAAAAACGTTTTGCTACATTCTTATTAAAGGTCCATGGACACCAAAATTAACATATATATTTTATCCATTTTTCTTAAAATTGCATGATGTTCTGATAATTTTGACAGTAGTATCAATGCCCAGCATTTTGTCAACTTGGAGAAATTTATTTTAGAAATCGATGATCTACAAAAATCACGTAGAAAACGTGCCGCCATATTGGCATGTAAGCGCCCCCGGTGACGTCATCTTGCTAGCCAATAAACATCATGAATATTAATGGCCTAACCTAGACTGATTACGTTACCAGCTAGGCCATTAATATTCATGATGTCTCTAGGCTAGGCTTATGACATCACTGGGGGAACTGGTGAATTAGAATTTTTCACTTAACATAACGTTATGCCACATTTCGTTTGAAATTGTACATTAATTTCAGATACTTATGAAGCTCAAATCAACATATTATATATGTGTGGTTAGATGTCTAATTTAAATCTACATAAAATTGCATGAGTGAGTTTGACCGTGGCCATGGACCTTTAAGCTCAACCTTAAGTGCAGGCTTGTCCAGAATTGTGCTGCTGATATGAGCTTGGTGAAAGGCATTTATACGTGAAAAACAAGACACATTACGGTTGCAGATAATACTGCTCAATCATGCTGTAAATCACAAAATTGTTCCTGATTAACATTAATTGTCAACATTGACAAACCAAGCAGCTAAGATGATTGTGAGCACCTGGGGTCACATTTGGTGATGAGCAACCTCTGGGGTTCTGTAAGAATCCCATGGGTTTGGATTTTCTACTTGGCCATCCATTGTCCAGCTGTTTGACCTACAGTGTAGGCATGCCTTTTTCAGTCCCAGTAAGGCTTTCACCTACAGCTGGTAAGCTACTATTTTTTCTCTCATGCTTTTTACTAAGCTCATGTCAGCAGCACAATAGCACATGCCCTACCTTCAACTTTTTTCCAAGTTGTTACCGGTAACTGTTAGTTTTTCTGGTTATTTTTTTTGCACAGCGTTGGAAGTTACGCAGCGCATTTTGGAAAACAAGGATGATTGGTCCTCGCTGTTCAAACCTTCCGACTTCTTCCAGAAATACAAGTATGCATGATAGAATAATACTACATATAGTAATTGTACAGTACACAGTTGACTCCACTCATATGCACGGACTTCAGATCGCAAGCTGACTTGCATGTACGCGGAGCATGCATTTAACTGTAGTTAGCTTATATGATAATTGCAGTCATTTACAACATGCAGTTACAGTAGGCAGTCATCCACGCCAGAAGAAACAGTCGCCTCACTCTTCTCCTTCACGGACATCAAGTGCAGCATGTAGCAGCTGATAATGGTCACTGCCCACCCGTCCGCCTATCGTCATCTCAATCACTCTCACTAGCATGTGGCTTAGCAATATTGCCCCGCAGACTGCTGTTTGAAGTTCGATTATTATGCTGCATGCTGCTGGGGTGGGGCAATGCACTGTAGCCCACATGATGTGTGGTGTTTACTAGCTTTGTCTAACCACATAATCATGGGGCTTAGACGTCGTCACCGGCATCCCAGTGAGCATTCCAAGTGGCTCACTACAGGTGGTCTTATGTGCACCGTGTAAGCCAAGTTGCTTGCAACCGAAGTAATTCATGGCGCTAGGACCAAAAGAGTGCGTGCTTATAGCCGAATCGTGCATATATGGCTGGTGCTTATAAGCGAAGTTGACTGCCGTTGACATAGCATAAACTGAAATGGGACTAGACACACGTTGTGCAAATAAGCAGAGTGTGCTTATAACTGACGTGCATATAAGTGGATTTGACTGTACACGCTTTTGGCAGTCTTGTTGACATTTATAGCTGTCTACGGCCGGTAGTGAAGTCAGTATCATACTCACTTGCATTTGATATATTTAGCCATCTGTTCAGCTTTTCTAGTTTCAGGTGTTAGTCATGTCTGAAGAGGACTTGTGTTGTTTATTTTCACTATTTTAAATGTACAGTTTTTGTGTTCATCTGGGAACACTTTTCTTTTATTTTTCTGGCTCTGGTTGCCAGTGTTGACATGATTTGCTCTGTTCCGGTTTCATATTAACTGACATGTGCATCTCATAATTTTTTAAATACAAATCGCAGCTATCTTTAAAAGAGAGAATGGTAATTACCAGTTGGCCACAGGTGCTTGAAAGTTGGTGAAAAATATTTGTTTTTCCAGGCCGTGGAAATTTTTTGGATTTCTCAACCAAATTTGCTTTTGAGAGTTTTCAAATTTTAGGTCAGAGTGCCTTAAAAGTGCTTGAATTTTGGTTGTTGATAATCCTTGTGGTCGTGATGTGAAAATTTTTTTATATGGTGCCAGAAACATCCGATGTGCCATGGCAGAATATCGCAGGAATTGGGTCTTGAAAAGATACTCAAGTCCTTGCATCATTCTTGAATTTTTTTTGCTCAAAACTGTGACCAGTCTGTAATTAGTCCACTGTATGATTGTGTTTGAAGGCATTACATTCTGCTGATTGCTTCGGCTGACTCTGAAGAACGCCATGTTGAGTGGTGAGCTCCTACTGTTTTTTCTCCATTTATGTTTGTGTTGTAGTCTGCACTGGTTTTTTCTTGTACCCCCCTCTAGCTTCCCTACTGCCACCCGAGTTCCACTGTGTATTCTGAAGTTCTCCATTCTCAGTATGTCTCCCAGCCACCCCGGTCTTTTTATCTTCGCCAAGATGAACATAGTTAACATTGGTGGAAATAAAGTAATCACTTTTTTGTCCGTCTCTGTAGTCTAACGGTAACGTGTTGGACTTGTAATCCTGAGGTAACTCAGGTTCAACTCTGCACCAGGACACTGCCGGGTAACGACCTTAGGCAAGTTGTTTACTCACATGTGCCTCTGTCACCAAGCAGTATAATTTGGTACCGGCTTCACCGCTGGGATGTAAACAGGCACACTGCACGATACACTGGCCCCGTATCCATGCTCTCGCAGTGTAAAAACTGGTGTCTAGCTGAGAGCCTTAGGAAATGGAGATCAGTGCCGCCCTATGGACTGTAAGGCTAGGAAAGGACTTCACGTTTTACATTTTTTTTACTCTGTACATGATGACTCATGATGCATCGGCACCTGCGTTACATCATAATAGCAATGACGTCGTTACATCAACAGTGCAAGCAATGACGCTGGCATCTACTGTTATTACTTTTTCTTTCCTTTCCCCTGTTGTGAAGCGGCTCTTCCTTTCTCGCTCCGGTTTCCTCGCGTTTACTCTTGTTCCACCCCTTTTGCTATGGCAGTGAAATTTGGTACAAAATGGGCTATAACTCGGTTTCTACAAGAGATGCCTTCGAGATCTTTGCGTAGTAGTTAGTAGTAGTAGTAGCAGAATTGTTTAAATTACTTTACTTGGCGGAGCTCTGCACTCTCACGAATGCCTTCTAGTTTGACAATGTTTTCTAATTTCTGTAGTGCTGTCTTTTTCTGATGTTGTTGGTTGCATTGGCAAAGTTAATCAATGCTGGGCTCAGTTAGTACTTGGATGCGTGATCGTCTGCACGATCTCAGTATGAAACCAGCTCAGCTCAGCCTGATAATTCCTCTATCGGTAATCCTCCGTGCGGTGAGCACTAGCAAAAGCTGGCATGAAAAACAAGTACATGCTTAGCTTCGCCATCTATCTGTGGTCTAGCAGTGTAAACTTATGTCTGGCTGAGGGTTAAGGAAATGGGCATCTTCATCGTCATATGGGCCTTGTGGCTTGGGAAGGAGGCCTGATCAAAGCAGCGGTATGTCTGCTTGCTGCAGTGTTGCTATGCATGCAGTTGTGCATATATTTGTGGATTGGCAGGGTTGGTTTGGTGGAGGCCAAGATACGTCTGCTGATTGGTACAATCCTGGAGAAGAATCCTCTGATCAAACTTGCCCACGTCAATCCTCGAGCTTTTGCACCTCTCAAAGAAACGTAAGCATTGGCAGTAATGCCAAAATAATTAAGTGTGTGCCATGTGCATGGTGTTTTTAAAAGTTTAATTTGGTTTCATTTTAAACATGACTACCATTTTTGCTTTGGAATGGTAATGGGGTTCGGTTGCATTAAAAATCTCGGTTATTATTTATAATTGGCACGGATTTGTTTTGTTTTTGAGCTTTTTGCTAGGAGCTGCATTACTGTGTATTAGGTAGCAACAGTCAGTGACTGATTTTCGATTCTCTGCACACTGCACATTCCTAGAAATAACGTCATTGGCACAGTCATATGTCCTGTTTTGGACTATAGTTAGTTGATTATTTTGTTTACCTGCTTGCTTGCTATCGACATGTTTGTATAAATAGTGTGATGTGTGCATATTCGTTTAGCGAGAACAAATTCATAACTCATTGGTTCATTGGTTTGGAGTTTGCCAAGTCAGATGGCATAAAGAACGTTGATCTCACGTACGACATCCAGAGATTCACCGACCTCGGTTAGTCTTCCGATGTCTCTATTTTATGTACTTAGGATTTAAAGCACACAGGTTTTTGAAAAAGTCTAACCTACTGGGTTTTCTTTGGGTTGCAGTTGGGTGGATTTGACATTGTGGAAAGCAACTAAAATCATCCCAAGTTTTTCCAGAACAAGAAATCTGAGCTAATGCTCATGAGATGTTCGAGAGCTATGGCAATTTTTGTTCGCAGGTAATCTTGGTCTATCTCCATCCATTTCGTGGCAATTCGCTCTTTTGCAGCCAAAAAATCACTTTAAAATCAATATTTTTAGGGTTCAAAGTCATTCACGGTCATTAGTGTTAACATTCCTAAGGAGCTTGTTATAGTTTGAAAAGTTTTAGGTGTGGCCCCGTCATGCCTGCTGTATCTGGGACTGTCTACAAACTTTGGCAAAGTGTCCGAAGCGCCCGCAAGACATACACATTCTGTTGTTCGCAGGACAGAGTAGGACATTAGCATGTCGTTCGCCGCCACATTTTTGGCATCGTGGGTTTGCGGGCTGTCCTCCTATGGGCGGGTATTGAGCACCGAACTGTTGGCCGTTGAAATTGCCTCGCCACTGGGGATTAAACGACTGTCCGTTCCGAGCTCCATGCCCGAATGGTCTGGCCCCATTTGTTCTGCCTCTACCTCCTCCTCTAGGCATCGGCCTGGGCCTACCGCCAAAATTTGACCTTGGCTGGCAAGCGTAAGAGCCATCTTGGCGCCGGTCGTAGCCTGGTGATAAAGGGCATGGCCTGAATGTCGGATCTCTGACCCCCTCAAATGTGACACGACGGTTGGGTGACCTTGTACGTTCTTTTTGAATGGGGGCGCTGGGAGTAATCGAGTCGTACTTTTCGGCCATTCTTTTCAGATCCCTACGGATTTCTGTTAACTGCTCGGTCAGTTCGTTGTTTTCAGATTCCTGTGCCTCCCCGAGACTCATTTCAGCTACCCTGGCTGCGTGTAGAGCTTTATTCATCGTATCGGGTTCCTTTGACAATACGAAGGAGGCGATTTTAGGACGAAGGCCACTCGCAAAAGCATAACGAAGCGTTTTGTCGCTCGCATCAATGCGATTGGCTAGTTTCTGCGTTCGGTTTGCATAACTGTCAACACTCTCGTCAGGCATCTGTTTTTTAGTAAACATCTCCCTGGCCGACCTGAATTTTAAAGAGTGCAGGCTTAACCCAACGACTCTCGAAGGCCTGTTTGAAGGCACTGAAGGTGGCGCGTTCATTTGGTTCCAATTTTTCCGCCCAGTCTGCAGCTTGGTCTATGCACATGGCCTTTATCAAGCGGAGTTTATCAGCATCTGCCACTATGGGTTTAAACTCCAAATAATTCTGAAATCGGCGCCAAAATTCTGTTGCGTCCTCATCCACACGACCTGAAAATGGGGCGGGACACAACATGCATTCCTCCGAAAGCATATTAACAGCCGGAAAGAACATCTGTGCATTCACGGGTGCCTGCGCCGCGAGCGGTTGCTGCGCCGGGGGTATTGGGCCCTGTCCCGCCAGTGGGGCGATTGGGGCACCTACTGCCGACGGTTGCGGGGGTTGTTGTTGTTGTACTATCGGTTGCGCCTCCGCGCCCTGACCGTCTTGCTGACCCGGTAGCGGATTGGCGTTCATGGGATCAAGTACTTGTGGACGGGCCAAAATAATTTCAGTTTCTAACTGTTCTAATTCTTCCAAATCGACCTTATCTGCGGCAATTAAATATTCTCCTAGATCGCTAAAATTCGCTTCTTCTGATGATTCCGATTCTGGCGACGAAATATGAGTTCTATATTCCCTATATTCTGGGTATGACGATGTTATTGTTATCTGACTATCCGAAAACGGTCTATTTATGTGCGCTTTTTCCCGAGAAATTGTTTTCCGATCTTGTTTGATATCTGGCCTATCA